>Ga0116229_10008404_pt1 | contig 16048 bp, 9 predicted proteins | sample S1TSphgellanicum_3_FD_87313 | JGI IMG/M metagenome (GOLD analysis project Ga0116229, IMG submission 87313) | Host-associated microbial communities from peat moss isolated from Minnesota, USA - S1T2_Fc - Sphagnum magellanicum MG | ecosystem: Host-associated > Plants > Peat moss > Unclassified...
AGGAGGAGGAGGAGGAGGGTTCTTATGCCTCCTCTAAAAGCACAATACATGAAGCCCATGGTTGAGGGCTATGCAAAACTTGTGTGAGATTTTTATTTTATTTTTGTGGGTGATACTTGTCAAGTATCATGAGAAAAAAATAGAAGGATGTAAGGCATTTTAAAAAACAAAATGCCCCCAAAGTGGAGGAAAAATTCCTCTTCATAATGTGGCCTCCAAATAAAACACTACAAAAATCTCACATGGGCGTTACAAGTCGGAGAGACCTTACACCTACTCATAGGCATAAGATCTCTCCCACTCTTAAGGAGTAGGTGTAATATCCCTTCTATTTTCTAGAAGTTATATTCATGGATAAAACGTGCCCTCCAAATACACTTGAAAATTTTCTCCATGTGCTTCCCATGCATTTGATGGAAATAGTTTTTGCACATCAAAGTACACAAAACAATGGTCTCAATTTTGTCCAAGTAGCCTACAACCTTTTGCATGTCCTTGCAACAAAGGGGGCAAATTGAGTTTTGTGGTCTTCCCATTGTGCAGTACTATACCTTACCATCTTTTCATGCAAGAAAGAGGTAATGGGTTTATATGTTGCTTTTGTGTCTTTCTAGAACCATACTAAAGGTGAAGCTTCCCGTGTCGTACTTTGCTTTGCAACACACAATATGCACATTATTGTCTTGCATACCTTGTCTCCATACTTTGCACACTACAACTTTTCCTTTGTTTGCTTGGACTTGCTATACTCTATTTGCTCTCCTAACAATGTCTTTGACAAAATATATGTTGCAATGTGGAATAAGGTCAAAGCTACCAAGGATTTTGGAGAGTTATAAGTATCAAACTCATAGGCACAATAGATCGTATATGTACTAGAGCAACTCCACCAACTTTAGTATATTGGCATGCAAATTATAATTTGGATGAAGTTCCAGCTTTAAATAGTGTGAAATTTGAGTTTGAGCCTACACATATGCACAATGAGAAGAATTAAGTACTAAATATAGTGGTTTTTAAAGCGTTCTCTCCAAAAGGGTCACTTAAAAATACACTAGGGCTCACAATGACTAGCCCATGTGATGGCATTTATTTCATCCTCACAATAAATTGTGCAAAATTTCAGGTTCATGGTTGTGGTGCAATGTTTCATAGATGTATTGATTTTAAAATATCAACTAGGTGAGGGTAAATAAAAAATTTCTAAACACATATCAACTAGGTGAAAATATACAAGCTTCAAAAATCTTGCATATCTAGTTGAGGAAAAGACATATAGGTCTTGCTAAATTTTCAATCCAAGGGTAAGGGTAAAAGACCACCATTTACTCTATTTATAGGATAAAGGTACATTGGTATAGACTTAACCTTTATTCAAAATTTACCATGTGAGTATATTTAGATAAAGATGAAAATTTTCAAAGTTTGCAATTATATTTGAAAGTTTTTTCCAAGAGTTTTGAGGGAGTATGGGAGTCATTTTGTTCTTTTTTCAATGGTAATACACAAAACTTATACTCAACACTTAATTTAAATTCACAAAGTAATTGAAACACAATCTAATTCTACCATCGATAAACACACTACCTAACTCACAATCACAACATGACATCAAAATTACAAAGTATGATAAAAATTTCAACCAAAAATCATGTACATAAGAAAATTAATTCTCATGCTTAAAATTTGCAATGTATTGCAACACAATAACACATCTATTTCTTTTCATATCAACCATCATGCACTTTAGATGTGATGTTGACAAAGTGCATGAAATCCCCTTAAATCTCCAAATTGCTAAGTTGGGAACCCTTTGGAAACAACTATTTACTTCTACTTTTATAAATTCTATGAAAATGGATTTGTAATTATACATGTTAACATATCATCTATTTATGTCACTTATGTCATTAAGAATGTCCTTGTGTTTCCTAGATGCGCAAATCATGTAACATATTACATGCATGTTTGTTAAGATGTGCGTTGTAATGCACATGATGCACACAAAGAATGTGCAAATTAATATTCATTAGAACCATAAAGAGCTTGCAATTCAGAGTAAGGTGCATGAAACCATGGGAAAAAAAATGAAATATTTACAAAAGTGGAAATGTAGGAAATATCATAAGCCCCACAATAATCAAGTTATAGAATGGGTTATCAAGATGAAGTTACAATCCACCTCCCTAAAATTATCACAAGGTATTGTGAAAGATGGGAAAATTCTGAATTTTTAAAAAAATTAATAGAAATTTTGGTCACATGTAAAATGAACATTCCAATCAAAATTTTGGTCACATGCAAATAAACATATGAATTTAAGTACATATGTTAATTTTCATTAGTATTGAATTCGTGTGGTGCATGCTGATTCATATTGTGCATGTTAATTTGGGCATAATTAGTTTTGTTTTTTTTTCCACATCTAGATACATTAGATTGAGTTCAAGTTCACAAACTCCAAGTTTAGATGAGCAAAGGGTGAGAAACATTTATGATAATGGTTAGTATGTGCACAAACAACTCAAAAAAGAAGATTTGGTTGGCATGTAAAATTTTGGTTTATTTTATTTTATTCAAAATGTGTATGCTAGCTTGTTTTAAATACATTACACACTCTAATGTAAGGGTAAATTTAATATATACATTAATTGAGAAGAGAGAATAGAAAGTAAAGCATACCCAAAAATAATGTTCATTGGAGCTTCTATTAATGTTTAACACATTCAATGTACAATGTTAGTTCTTCCATTCCAAGCTTGGAAAATTGAATTGTACAAACTGATTAACTATTCAAGGTTCATCACATGGGCCAACCATTATTGTTGACCAATGAAATATATAATCATTTCATGTTAACATATGCATTTTTAATAGCCTAAGGGAGTTTCGTAGTGTTCAACACCAAAACTTAATCCAAAAAACTTGGTCATTTTATTATTGTAATTGGGCATACTTTTACAGGCTACTCATTAGTTGGGTAGGGAAATGAAATGAAAATTTATATATATATATAATGATTTACCATAGATATATTTTATTTACCATAAAAAAATTTGCCTAACAATGGTGTAATGGAAAATATCTTGCACACTATTTTGATGTGACTAAACAATGGTAGCGGCCCACATACCAAGAATGGTTAGATTTGCTCTTTAAATACTACGTCCAAAAATAACAATAAAATTACCTATATAACACATTTTGGATGGAGTATTGAAATACAGTAATGAAAAACTAATTTAAGTTTATAAATATTACTGTTGGGCAATTCTTTGGTTTTTTTTTAATTGTCAAATTTGGGTATTAAAATGGATTTAAATACTTGACCCAATTCTTTTTTTCATTTTTATTTTCATCTTTTAAAGACCTAGTCAAGGTTTCAAAAAATTTGTAAAAAATAATTTCACTTGATTTTCATAGTGCCAATTTTCACACCTCTCATACTAGTCAAATTTCAAAAGTGGTTCTCACATATTAGTTATTGGAAATTCTATTATTTCAAATATATAATTTCCATTTTTTTAAATAAAAAATTGCACAATTTTTTTTTTAATCTCTTAAAATTTTATATGTCCATTATTTCATCTCGTTCAAATGAACCTTCAAAATTTTCTAACTCCTCAAAATCAAAATCTATTTGAATTAACTCCACTTAACTAGAAGATGGTTTACAACCAATTTTAAGATCACTTGGCCATTTTTTGCTCACAAAAATCAAATTTTAAAAATTGTTTGATTATAAATGACATCTTTAGGTTTGAAAGTATGCCTTTAAAGGAAAAATTCTTTTAATTTCAATTTGCAACCCTACAATGTTTAAAATTTGATGGGCCAAAAAACCAACTACATGAAACATGGCTTCATGTTTTCCCCACCATTGAATAAGACAATTGATGTCCTTGGAATCCAATTGGTAATGTCTAAATATCAATAATTCCTTGGTGATAAGCTCCTCCATAGCTCATTTGGGGATGCAGTTTGTTGAAAAATATGCCGGTAGACTACAATTTTCATCAATTGTTTGATCTACACATCCAACAAATTTAGTAATTGGATGCAAAGGATGATAAAACTTCAAAACCATAGGATACAAGGATCTTTTATCATATTCATCCATAATATTTCCACCCTACCCCCAACCAAAATATATATATATATATATATTAGACAAAGGTTTTGAATATAGGGTTGAACATCAAAGACAACATGTTGTGAGTTTTTCTTTCTTCATATCTTTTTTAAAATAATTTTTTTTTAAAAGACCACAAACTTCCCTTTGATGTTGGAAGCAAACAAATACAACTCAAAAGCAATCTTAAAATCATCATCAATCAAATTAACTAGGGTACATGCGTTTGTAATTTATTCCTTGAGTTTTAACCACATAATAATGGCAAACTATAATGCATTAGAAAGCAACTAGTGGCTATTAAACTTGTTCAGAACACAAGTAGTCACAACAAGAGATAAGGAATCCATAATTATTTTAGAAATATGCCAAGTAAGAAAATGAAGCATTCTTCCACTTTTCTGCTTATTATCACAAAAATATAATAACATCTTTGAATTGCAAGGCTTCTTGAAACATAATGATTTTTCTAACAAACCTACAATCGCATTTGAACATGCAATGTTAGAATGTTTAACTAACACAATTCAATAAAAAACAAAGAAAATAAAAGTTGTGAAAAAATAATAATAGATTAAATAATCACTTCATCTTCATTAGAGTATTTGATTTTCTTGGGGGAAGATTAAAATTTGAACAAACCTTGTTCCATTCTTGTTTACCCTTCCCAAATTTTTTACACCAATTTATACATTTTTGCAAATATGACCGTGTAAAGTTGATTAAAATAAACTTGAAATTTTTGCAAACTTTTTCATATTGACATGCTTTGGAATAGTGAGGAAAATAGATCTATTGCTCTAACCTATAAATAGTTTGCCAATTTCAACAAGCGTCCATAATAAACCTTAACACGTTTAATAGTTTGTTGTTGTATGTTTCATAATTGCACGCAGACCTCTTCAAATAGTTTTGAATCACTTGCAAAATGCTTGCTCCAACTCTTCAAAAATGCAATTTGGATGGTCTTGGACAAAACTTTCTCCCCATTCAAAAATATTCTGAAAGTAAAACAAAATAGGTTAATGACATTGGCTTCCACCGTTTCACCATTAGCTTTAATGGCCTTCTTGAACACTTTGATGTGAACATCTAGATTAATGTTTTTGACATAAGTTGGATATTGTAGCTTCTTGTATGGTAGTTTGGTTGTTTGTTCTAGTATAGGTTGCACAACATGTTGTTGATACCATGGTGGTATAAACATGTGTGGGTTAAGTGTTGGCCATTCAAATGATCCAATAGGTGGATTGCATGGTGGTCCTCCAAGTGGATCTCCTTTGGGTGAACATTGAACTTCCTCCAAGTGAGTTTCCAAGTTGTCCTCCATGTAATGGTTGGTGAGCAAAACCTCTAGGTACATGAGTTGGTAAATTGGTATTAATCTGTACAATGGTTAGTACTCTTGTAGTAACAAGTTGTTGAATATGTTGTTTCTCCTTGTTGGTTACTAGTTAAACCACTGTAAGAAACTAATTTCCAACAATGTGGTATATATGTTAATGGTACAATAGGTTGCTTGAGTATTTGGACACACATATCCAGGTACATAATGTGTATAATTCTTAAACATTGTAGGATCAAGTCTTTTTGTTCTAGTTGGTTATGTTGAAGATCTAAAGGTACAAAAGGGGATATGACATTATACCACATCGGGTTGTACATTGGGTAACACTGGTTTTACTTGGTATAATTGGTGTAACAGGTTGTGACCAAGTTGTTTAATAATTAACAAGTATTGCTATATGACCTATATTAAAATTCATGGCTTGAGTTCTTAATACAAACACATTAGGTACTACTATTGTAGTGGTTGGAAGAACATGTTGATGAACATTCATCACCTTTTCCCTCAATAAATGTTTTAATCTATCATCAACAAATGTGTAGCACTTAAACACGGGTCCCACTTGTTGACAATATAAATAGGGTATAGGTCTAGCACTTTGATTTCCTTCTTAAACAAATATATGGTGTGGAACTTGTGATCTTTCACCTTGACCAAATACTAATATGACTGGGCAAATGCCTTATTGATATGTGGAATTTTGCCAAATAATTGTTGGTGTTGCTCGAGTTTCAACAAGTTCTAAATTTGGTATGGAAATTGATTGACTATAAGGACTTTGGTCGATGTGACAAAATTGCTCCAACTTGTTAAGTAGTTGGAGTCATTCCATTTTTAAATAAGTGGGTACCAAATTGTTATTGGTGGTTGGTTTTGGAATCCAGCAAATGTTGTATTCGGTGTAGGTGTATCGGCTTTAGGTAAATAGTAACTTAGGGTTGTAGGTTGCCATAATTGTCATGTTGAGACAACTTCATCAAATGGTTGGATAGGTTCATTAATGTCACCATTCTAAACATTCATTACCTTGTGTTGGGTTGCTATTTGTGGTGAATGGTAAAGAACATTATTGGGTTTCTATACACAACCTGTGTGGCTTCATTTTGATGTTGTTCATTGACTTCTTCCCTTTGTGTTGCATCGATGTTTGATACATTCATTGGTTCATTTCCCATAGGTTACATTTGTTATTCATCTTGTTTTTGTGCAAATTTTAGAACAAATTGATGTTTGACCTGTTCTAACTGTTTTTAAAAACTTTTAGTAATTATTTTTGACATTTTTTGAAATCAACAAGTTGTAGGAAAACCCTTGCATTATTTTTGAACATAAAACTAAAACGACCCTTCTGAGCAATCAAAAATTTGTAGAAAATTTCTTTTATAGTTTGGGCATTAGTTTTCTTCAAAAACTTTTGCACTAACCTCACCCTATTCACCAATGCTTCAAAATAAATCAAGAAACAATAACCCGAATCTTAAAATTTACACAAAATAAACAAAAATTCTACAAATAAAAATTTATAGCAATTTTGTTGTTTTAAATGTGATCTACTTAATCATGAAAACAAATAAAAATTTGAAATGCTTTTGTTCATGAATTCTAATTTATTGCATAATATTCTTCTAAAAACCTAAAATTGTAAACATTTTCATTTACAAATTCATTATGTTATGTGGTGTTTTTCTAAAACCAGAATTTGCAAACATTTTTGTCTACAAGTTCGTTCCCTAGTATGGTCGCCAAATGTTAATGGGAATTTTCTCTATGCCCATTGATTTCCTAATTCCCAATTATTTCAATTATAAATTTTGAAACAACAACAAGTACATTTCAAAAAACTAAGTATCTATGTACAATCCTACAACATGCACTTGCTTTGCTACAATTTCAAGAAATCAAAATTGAACAAAAAAAATCACTTCATTTCTCTAAATGAAAGAAAAACAAAGATGATTACAAAGTTTGAAAGTATGAAAAGTAGTATGAAAAATGGTATGAAATCCTTCATTTGTCCATATAATTATACTAACTAATTTGGAAGTTAAATATCTTCTTGGACCATCTAAAAAGTCATTAACCAGCATAATCACTAGTACTCCAAAAGTAAAAAGAGTAAACATTAACAATTCGAAAATTTTCAAGAATATGGCCATTTATAACATTCTGCCAAAAACTACCTGTTCTGTCCACTATAAGTTCTACATACTATCAATTACCTATCAACATTTTTACTAACTTGTTATAACACTACTCGTCAAGTTTTGTAATTGGTTAGGGTTTAGGGTTTAGGGTATCGGTTTTGTTATAGGTTAGGTTACCGGTTGGGTTCTAATATAGGTTAACATGTTAACTTGTTACTTTTCACAACCTATTACAAACAATAAGTTGTTAGATCACCTTTTACAATTCCTAGGTAACATTGTTATTTGGTTCTTGATTTTAATTTTGATTTTAGTTTTTATAGTTTTATTGAATTTCAAGTGAAATTTTGATAACATGTTTTTGGATTTATAAAATCTTCAATACTTCCCCAAAAAATTGGAATTTGATTTGGTTTAAGATTGACTTTAATTCCATTTACATTACATTTGATTAAAATTAATAATTTGCTTAAATAGGTTCATGTTCATAGGAGAAAATTGAAGAAAAACACAATTGGAAAAAAAAATCTTGATAGCCAATTATACAAGGTAATGTGCCCATTTGTTGGGGGGTTGTGTTGAGGGAAATGGGGTTGATTTTTTTTAGTTTGTCTTTTGGGAGAAAGGAACCAATGAATTAACAACCAATTCATTTAAGGTGGAACCAACGAGTTGATAATCACCTAGATATTAGTTCATTAAATTCACCAAAATTACAAAATATTTTAAGTTCTATCTTGGGAGCAAACAAAAATTTGGTGACACAATTTTTTTCTTTTTATCTATTTAATGATGTAACATGCATTCAAACCACCATAATTTATTTTGTAAGGTTTTTTCAAAGTTGATTTTTCACAACCTAAAAAATAGGGATGGGTTGTTGTAGGTTTAAAAAACTTTGTACATATATAGGTAAACAATTTGGATTTAAAAAAAAAAGGTTAGTTGGGGGACATAGTTCTGTTTGGGTTCAAGTTTTTTTAGTTGATTTTGACATGACCATAGCTTTGAGCTCATGACCAAAGTTAAAGCAAGAGGATGGAATGGTTTAGGATTGTGTCCCATGACTCAAGCACACTCCATAGGTGTGGGAGAATGAGTCCCAACATTCCAAGTGGTTTTCTTCACTTTAAGAGTCGAAGTTTTATGAATTTTTGAATGTTTAAGATGAAAGTGTAAATAGTGAATGGTGTTTTGAAATGAAGATATCAAAATTGAATTCACATTCTCCATTTGGAGTTGTGAACTAAGAATTATGGTTAATATAAAAGTTAGGAATCAAATTGGCAACTTGATTCTTATCCACAAAACCTCAAGAAATAGGGGTCAAATGATTTTCAAATTGAACATGTTATATGTCATTGAAAATGTCTTTTCAAAGCAATGACATTATTTTTGAGACTTCTTAAATCCAAACTTGTATGCAAAAGTTATGAACTTATAGAATTGTGTGATTCATAATTTGGGCAAAAGCAAAAAAATTTGGTACTCCTTCCACAAATCTTGAAATTTTTTGTCACTTCGATGTAGTCCCTAATGTTGGTCACAAAGTATATTAAAATATAAATGTCATTCCTCTCCAAGTCGTGACCATTATGTGTCTTGTAAATTTGGTTTGTCTGTGATTCATTTGAACACCATTTTGATTTCAATTTGCATTTTGAAACTCTCACCACCATTTCTCTTTTAAGAGCTAAGAAATGTGCCCTAAGTTTGCATTTCATTACAAACTTATAAATCAATAAGTTATTTCACCCTGATACCACTTGACAAATCTAAAAGTGCATCAAATCTAATCATGAAATGTGAATCTTTGCCACTTGGTCTTCCTTTCTTGTAAGAGGAAAGACATGTGATTATTTTGATTTAAAATTGAAACATGTGTTCAAACTTCAAATAAAAGTTGTCACATACATTTTCTCACATGTGAAAGGTCTCTTTGACCTCAATGAGGTTTTGAGTTCAATTTTATGTTTCCTTTGAAGTTCCACATACTATTAAAGTATTTAACTTTTACTAGTTTGTAAATTGAACTTGAGGTCAACACTATAATTGCCTTGGAGATATATGAATTGGATTTGTAGTTAACCTTATAATCGCTCCAAATATATTAATTGGATTCAACATCAACCTTATAACTAAGCGCTTAAAGTGTAAAGGTTCGGACTATGTGATACCCTAGGTGATTTCAAAAGGAGACAATTCTCACCTAAAGTGAGATCCACTAGTATTCACAATAAGAACCAATGTGAAACCCATGCCCAAGAAGTTACAACACACTCCACTACATCATTTTCTTGGACCCTCAATATATATATTTTAAAGGTTAATGATTGGACCCTCAATCTATACATGTGGGAAAGGTGGGCATTTGCTTGATTTACTTTTCATTTTGCTATTTCTATTTGTGATGGGTGAGCATAGTGCTTATGTTATGTAGTATGGAATGTGTTGGGGTAGAAACCATTATTACCCGCAAGGTGCTTGGGAGGAAATTCGGGTGAGCAATTGTTTTTGGAATGGGCAACAAAATGAACACCATGGCTTGTACCCAACACGTTCCATAATGTAGTAATGGTATTCAGGATTTGCACAGTGGGCATGTGAAATTTGAACAATGGTTAGGTCAGGTGTGTCAGGAAGACATGTCCATTGTGTCTTGTAACAGGACTCAAAAGAGGCAGAAAATACCACATACAAACCATTACGGTCTCAAATCGGCAATGGTTGGCGAAAAACCATTCACTTTTCTTTTTCCCCAATTTTTTGATTTTGCAAGAATGAAAAAAATTTGATGATTTTTATAAAAAAACACTGTGGAGAAATTCATTCTACCAAGTTGGCAAAATTCATGTTTGGCCGGTTTTACTTTGGATCATTTTCTATTTGCCCCAACTAGGTCGAATTTTGCTTTAAATGATTAGGGACCCCTCGAGTTTGAGTCTTTGGGCTCCAGTCATAAATTGTTCTTTAAAGGGTCTTTAAAGTCATTTAGGACTTAAGGTCTGTTTTTTGGTACCCATTGGGAAGACCTAGCCTGGCTGACAATGTCTGTGAGCAGCCAGGTCTGACCAAGGGCCATTATGTGAAATAATCGGCATGGGGACAACCTGGCTAAGCGGCTGGTGACACTGAGCCTGGTGTGACCAATGACCATTATATGACATAATAAGCACTTGGGAGAAATTCTGCAACATCATTAGGAACTTTGTAGATTATTTGCTACCTCACGATGTGGTGTAGATTATCTGTCGTAAAAGGTGGAATCTCTCCTGAGTGACAATTCTGGTTTTTGAAATCTTTAGACCACCTTCAAGCCAGATTAATCATGATAAGAGGTGGTTATGCATTTTTCAACTCAAAAAAGAAAAAAAAAAACACTTTGGCGCTAGCAGGCCACAAGGTGAAAGGCAGTTCCAAAAGTGGAATGATCAGGAGTAGGTGATTCTACCTTAATCCATTTTCCACCCCTAAAAACACATCTCCAGCACTTTACACAGAACAAGCTGATAGGCAATTCTGATGAGGGAATGATCAGGGCTAATTTATCTGTTCTACCTTAACGTAGTTTCCAACCCAAAAATATAAGCATTAAAAGTAACCGGAATGAGGTGAATAGGCGGTTCCAACAAGAGAATGATCAGGAGTAGGTAGTTGATTCTACCGTAATGCATTTTCCGCGTGGAAAAAAAACAACAGGAAGGATGGTTCTAACAGGGAATGATCTGGGTAGGTGGCCAGGTTCTAGCTTTTTACTACATTTTCCACCCAAAAGAGAAAAAAATGCTTTTTACACGAACTGCCAAAATGACGGTTTCCACCGTGGAAAGAGGAACGGAAGTGCTACATTATACAATAATCTTTCAGTACTGTTTCCTTTTTCCATCATGGAAAACACAACAGAACAACCGATAGGCATTCTACAAGCGTAGAATGTGCAGGTCAAGTGGGAGCGCTCTATTCCTCAGTTTTCGAGAATGCGATGAACGGGGAAGCGCCGGGGATGGTGATGATTTTGTCGCAGGAAATCAGAATTTTTGACAATCGCAAAGTGCTGCAGATTGTTAGTCCTTTTGCATTAGCAGCAGAAACGCAATTTTTTTGTGAAGTATCGGATCGCAATTTCGGTTTCTCCTACTACTGTGCTTAGAAGGAGAGGATGAAGTTCCATGTGTGCGGAGGACTGGACGCCCCCGACTGGATCCTTGCCAACATCGTCACCCTCTCCACTCTTGTATCTGCTGCTTCCTTTTTTGCCTTTGCTCTCTTTCTACTTTACCAATGCTCAGTGTATGTATGCACGCATGCATGCATGAGGTTCTTTCTTTTCGGTTTTGTGAATGATTTGTCTGGAACCCTAAAAAAGAAAAATCAGATTCTTGCTGCTCTCTGTTGTTCTTGCTGCAAGCCTGAGATCGTTGTACAATCTACAGATCTGAGCCATCTGGAAGGAAAAGCTCATGTCTTCCTTCATGAGTTGTGGCCCGGTGGTATATTTTAGGAAACCCTAAAACCAACCCTGCTCTCTTTGTTCTGGCTGTAAGCTGAGATCTCACACGATGCATTGTTTTGAACCATGTTGATGGTAAAGCTCACACATTCAGGATGAGAGTCTTCTTCTTCATCAAATTTGACTGTTGTAAGCTGGAGGGTTTGATGCTGGAGGAATATGGTGCAATTATAGGATTCCAAGTCTCTTGGCCTTGAAGAAGAGGCTTATTCCCTGAGAGCCAGAACACAGGGTTGGGAAGTTGACCATTATGGTGCAGTACGTGTTTAGTATTGGTATGAGGCTTGGGGCTCGAATATGATGAGACAGGTTCTATGGGGACCATAAGTGTAAGCAGACAAGGGGTTAAATATAATAGAAGTTTTTAATGTGGTTAGACAGCAGTTGTTTGTTGTTTTCTTATGGTAATTGGGGGTATTGCAACCACAGCCAGCGGCGAAAGTGAAGCTGATGGTAGAACAAATTTTGCAACGCATCCTGGAAGGTGAATTCAATGTATGACAAAATTTCTACCTGATGATTTCCTACCCTGCATACTCTTCTGCTACCACTTGGATTGCATCCCCCTTGTTTAATCCTGCAGCTCAGTGTTTATTTGTACATAGATATGGGGGATGTAGGGTCTGCCCTGTGGTCTAATATGATCATCCATGGCAATCTGTTGGTGTGCAGTATGACAATGTGATGAAACTCACTGATGACTCCACTCTTGGTAAGCTTGCACATTTTCATTCAAGATTTTCTTAGAAAGGAGAGAACCAGCTTCTGGTCTTAGTCTGCAAACCATCTGACCTCATGGATCTCACCCCACAAGCTGGCATATCTGGCACAGTATAAGTAGAAACCAAAGATCATAGACAAGAGACAGGAACCCAGCCTACCTGTGTGTAGCTCATTAGGTTTGTGGTGATATTCACTAGTAAACAAACTTGATCCTTTGCCATGGTTCCCTTCATGTTGTTCATGTGCAATGACTGCATTTTGAAAGATTGGTATAGTTTGAGGGTGGCTTTATTTAGCATATTTTGAGTTTGTATATGCATGTCAATGGATCTATGTATTCCTGGTTGATAAAATTGTGGGGAGTTGCATGTCATCAAGAGCAGGAGAATCAGACGTGAAGGCATGCATTGCAGTTCTTCATTTCTTCATTGCAAGTTCTGCCAAGTTTGATGTTGAAGAATCAACTCTGGCTCGTGAACTTCAACAGCTTGGCTTGCCCAAAGGTTTGTTGAGTGTTCTTCTCTTCAGGCATGTTTTGATAATAATGACATCTGGTCGTGATCTGGTTATCCTTCTGAGATGTGTTTCTTTGGACTGTCTGGGGTAGTCAGAGCAAAGTGATGCTGTGGCGAGACCATATTGGGAGAACAAAGAGGCATTGCAGAGCAAATTTCTCCAACAGAGTCTTCAATGTAAGCTTTCTGTTGTAACTGTCCAAGTTCAAAGTCCATACTCTGCTCCATGGTAGATCTAGTGAAGCCTCAGGATCTTTGCCTTGTGAGTTTGAATTCTGCTTTCAGTTTGGATGAAGCAAGGGCAATGGAGACTCTAATCATTTGCTGTAGCCTTTTGGTTGTGGATTCCATGCCCAGTTTGGGGAGGGGCCAGTTTGGAGAGAGGGAGAGAGAAAAGAAGGGAGGGGTGGGTGGTTTGGTTTTTGATGTTTTTTGGGATATGGCAGTACCTGCAATTCTAGTCGGTGCATGGCAAGCAGAAATTGGGGAGTCAAAGAAGGTCATAATGCGGTTGACAACATCCAACAAAGACAGTGAAAAAGTGAAAGAGGGTGGCAACAAGGATCTCCTTGTTACTTTGACTGCTGAGAAGTTCCAGACTCTATTACATGGTCATCTCCTAATAATTATCTCTATCAGTGGTTCAGTGCTTTGGGAATGGTCTTGTTTTAGAATGGTATGACTACATCGCATGATGCTGAGTTTATGATGGTCAGGAAGAGGGTCACCTGGAAGTGTGGTATGTTGTACATTAGTTCCAATTGTGCACAGATCTCACAAGTTCTAAGGAGAGTAGGTGTGCCAACTCAGCATAATCCATCTCACTACAGCTGAGATTTCACCTACTGACTGATTCTGGAATTGTTGTTGCAGAGTTGAAGACTGCAAGGGTTTTGATGGATGAATACACATGAGAGTTTTGGCTGGTCTGCTACTTCTATGTCTGTAATATCAGTCATGATTGCATGAGATTTTGCTATCATAATCTGATGAGAGCTTCTCCACAGTTCATCAAGAGTGAATACTGCAGGAGATATTGTTGGCTAGGGAGTCTGAGTTGGCAGTAAATTGGTATATTTGTCCACAGGACACCTAAGACAAATGTAGATGGAAGGGAAGATGGGTAGCACACTGAATATCTGAACTTGTCAATTCTCAAGCCATCATGTTCAGTTTTTCTCTCATGGCATACAGAGGTAGTGTCTGTTACGAAGGACTCTCCTAGATACCAAATGGCCTGTTGATGTTGACTGTAAGAATGGTTATTGATACATGTGTAGTTGTAGCAAAGGAGGAAGCTGCTGGAAGTATATCCAGTTCTGTACATTATTCAATTGAGTTGTTTTCCATAAATGCACAGAACTACACAACTGATCTCTGGTTTAGTAGAAATTGTTGTGTGAAGGTTCAGTATGTCCTGTTCCCAAAATGTTTGTTTATTGACATTGTCCTTTCAAAGGATGATAACAGGGCTTGGAAACTGAGTTAGTTAGACACATGAGGAATGATCTTATGTACATAGCCGATTAGATGCTGAAGCCTTTTACATATCAGGCAGGTGATTGTAAAAGGTTTCTAGAATTTTCAGACCAGACTGGGTGCTTTGTTTAGGTACTGTGAACCTTGTGAGTGTATGCTTTGATCCCATGAGATGGATTTGTAGGACATGACCCCTCTTAGAACAAACTGATAGAGTCAGAGATATACCTACAGTTCGCTTCATACATGTGGCAATCTGCCTTTTTGACCATTGTCTTTTCCTAGGGAGATTTGTGGTGAAGTAGCCTACAAGGTTGTGTGGTCTCTTTTTGTACACATGCAGGTCCAGCTGTCAGTTGTGCACCTCCCCATGCAATAAGAGAAAAAGTGGAGGCTGGATCCAACTTCAAATTTGAGAGAATTTTTGGTGTACTTTTGTGGGTGAATTGTGGTTGCTGAATCAGATCCCTCCATTTGTCAAATTGCAGACTTTATTTTTTGTGGTTGATACATTCCAATGGGTCCACAATATCCCTTCAGTTGTTGGACTGCATACTTATTTTTTGTACCATTGGTGCATAGTTGGTCTTGGGTTCTAATTTGCAATGTCCTAGAGATGTCCTAATCGACATTTTGTCAGTTTGAAAGGAAAACTGTGTTGCAAGTTATTACCAGCAGTGGTGGTGAAGAAACCAAAAAATCCAGACATGCACTTTCATATCAGGTATAGTTTGTTGGATATGTTAAGCAAGATTTGTCACAGATCTTCAGCTACAGATACTTATGTGTGATTTCAGAGACTTTGCACAGATTTTGTTTGCGCGTTGTATGTACATTTTAAGTCTCATCTAGTTTGCAGACTAGTTATTGTTCTAAGATACATACATGGGTTTAGGAGCAGTATGTTTTGCTTAGTCATTTGCAGACAATTTGTTGTTCTAAGACAGATGGGTTTAGGAGCATTATGTTTCCTTCTGTTTGTCTAGAAGCATTCAAGGGCCATTGGAAATCAGCATTCGCATTTGTGCAAAGAGCAATATCAATTGAAAGGACATGTGGTATGAAATTAGCTTATATTGCAGATAATCAACCACATATTTGCAGAGGGAAATGGATGAATTGCCATATCAATGAAAAATGTCAAATTACAAAAGTTACAAGAAAGAGGAGAAGGATTCTAAAATGGCAACTTGCCAT
>Ga0116229_10008408_pt1 | contig 16046 bp, 13 predicted proteins | sample S1TSphgellanicum_3_FD_87313 | JGI IMG/M metagenome (GOLD analysis project Ga0116229, IMG submission 87313) | Host-associated microbial communities from peat moss isolated from Minnesota, USA - S1T2_Fc - Sphagnum magellanicum MG | ecosystem: Host-associated > Plants > Peat moss > Unclassified...
AGCTCTCCGCGCCTAAAATCGTTTGGATCATGGTGCCGGCAGGCAAACCGACCGACGACACGATCACGGAGCTTCTCCAGCATCTCGGTCCCGGTGACGTGATCATCGACGGCGGCAATTCGAATTTCCGCGAATCGAAAGCACGCTGTGCGCTCGCAAAAGAGAAGGGCGTCGATTTCATCGACGCCGGCACGTCGGGCGGCGTCTGGGGTCTCAAAAACGGTTACTGCTTGATGGTCGGCGGCGATGCCGATGCCGTGAAGAAGGTCGAGCCGATCTTCATCACGCTCGCACCGACGGACGGCTACGCATACGTCGGGCCATCGGGGGCGGGCCACTTCTCGAAGATGGTGCACAACGGCATCGAGTACGCGATGCTCGCCGGATATGGTGAAGGCTTCGAGATCCTCGAGAAGTCGGAATACGATTACGACCTGCATCAACTCGCCGAGCTCTGGCTGCACGCATCGGTCGTGCGCTCGTGGCTCCTCGAACTTGCGGAGATCGCCTTTCGTGAAGACCCCAAACTCGCCGACGTGCGGGGCTTCGTCGACGACTCGGGTGAGGGCCGCTGGACCGTCGAAGAGGCGATCAACGAGAGCGTGCCCGCGCCCGTCATCACGATGTCCCTCATCTCGCGTTTCGTTTCGCGACAGCCCGAATCGTTTAGTGCCAAAGTTATCGCCGCGCTCCGCAATCAGTTCGGCGGCCACCAAATCCACCACGAACCCGAAACGTAAAAAGGAATAGTTAATGGCGATCACGGCGGCATCGCCGAATCCGTTACGCGCCGGCCTCGATTCCAACCGAATCGCGGACCCGTGCAATATCGTATTTTTCGGGGCGAGCGGCGACCTGACGAAGCGCATGCTGATCCCGGCCATGTACAACCTGCGGCTCGGCGACGTCTTGCCGACCAACTACGGAATCGTCGGCTTCTCGCGGTCCGAGAAATCCGACGACGCGTTTCGCGACGAGATGAAAGCCGCGGTCGACACGTTCTCGCATAGCGGCGAAGCGCGCGACCCGATGTGGAGCGATTTCGCGAGCCGCCTGACGTACGTCAGCGGCTCGTTCGACGATCTCGACGCGTTTCGCCGCCTCAGGGAACGCCTCGACGCGAACGACGAGCAGCTCGAGACGGCCGGCAACCGCCTCTACTACCTCTCCACACCGCCCGGCGTCTTCGCGACGATCGTGCGACAACTCGCCGCGGCCGGACTCGGCCCGCGCGACCGCGAGCGCGGCTGGTCGCGCATCATCATCGAGAAGCCTTTCGGCACGGATCTCGAATCGGCGCGCGCGCTCCAAGCGGAAGTGAACGCGGTCTTCGAAGAGCGTCAGGTCTATCGTATCGACCACTATCTCGGCAAGGAACCGGTGCAAGACATCATGGCCTTGCGGTTCGCAAACGTGATGTTCGAACCGATTTGGAATCGCCGCTACGTGGATTCCGTGCAGATCACGGCCGCGGAAACCGTCGGGGTCGAGGGCCGGGGCGGGTATTACGAGCAAGCCGGCGCGCTCAAGGACATGATTCAGAATCACGTCGTGAATCTGCTCGCGCTCGTGGCGATGGAGCCGCCGATTTCGCCGAACGCCGATCACATCCGCGACGAAAAATTCAAGGTGCTCTCCGCGCTGCGACCGATTCGCGAGGAAGACGTCGCCAAGCTGACCGCGCGCGGGCAGTACGGGCCCGGCTTGATCGATGGGAAGCCCGTCCCCGGATACCGCGAGGAGGCGAGCGTCGATCCGCAGTCGACGACCGAGACGTACGCGTGCGTCAAGTTCTTCATCGACAACTGGCGCTGGGCCGACGTGCCGTTCTACTTGCGCAGCGGTAAGCGTTTGGCGCGCAAGCACTCGGAGATCGCCGTGCGGTTCCGGGGCATCCCGCACCGTATCTTCGGCGAGACGGGCGACCAGATCGAAAACAACACGCTCGTGATGAAGATCCAGCCCGACGAGGGCGTGTCGATTCGCTTCAACGCGAAAATCCCGGGCCAGAAGATGCACATCCGCGGCGTCACGATGGATTTCAACTACGGTCCGGGGTTCGGCGTCGTCTCGGCGCCCGCGTACGAGCGGCTGATCGCGGACGCCATGCGCGGGGACGCGACCCTCTTCACCCGGTGGGACGCCGTGGAACGGGCGTGGGAAGCCGTGGTCCCGATCATGAATCGTTGGTCGGAGTCGCGCGTCGTCGATTTCCCGAACTACCTCGCCGGCAGCCAAGGCCCGCAAAGCGCGGACGCCCTCCTGGTCGCCGACGGTCGTGAATGGAGGCGCATCTGATGCATGTGGATTCCGTAAGCGATACCAAGGCGATCTTGGAGCAGCTCCGCCAGTCGCGCCTGGCCGTGGCCGTCGGAAACGACGCGAGCCCGTCCGCGAGCGTGGCGATGCTCAACTTTCTCGTGTTCGTCGACGATCCGACGCACCGCGCGTGGGTCCTCGAGCGCGCGGCGCGGGTCGCGAACAAGCATCCCTCGCGCCTGATCGTCCTCGATTCGACGAGCACCATCAGCGGCGTCGACGTCGCGACGGCCGTGCTCGATTCGGGCGATAGCGTGCTGCTGAGCGAGCGTGTCGATATCGGCGTCGCGACGACGGGCCACGCCGCGATCATCAGCCTCGTTCAAGAGCTCTCGGTGCCGGATATCCCGCTCGTCCTCTGGTGGAGCGGCGGCCGCTTACTGGCCAGCCGTACGTTCTCCGGGTTGGCGCAAGGCGCGACGACCGTGCTCCTCGATTCGTCCGGGAAGGTTCGCGGCGAGGAAGCGATCCGCGAGCTCGGCGAGTTCTTGATGCGTTTTCCCACCGTCGCGCTCCAGGATCTCGCGTTCTTGCGACTCGCGCCGTGGCAAGACATGATCGCACAATTCTTCGACGATCCCGCGCTACGCGAAGATCTTTTTTCGCTGACGGCACTCGAGATCGAGAGCGGCTCCGCCGCGGAAGCGCTCTACCTCGCCGGCTGGCTCGGCAGCCGTCTCTCGTGGGAGATCGCCGGCCGCGACGCGTTCCGGGACCGGTCCGGGCGCACGATCCCGTTCACGAAAATCGACAAGGGCGATCAGCGCCGCGTGGTCAGCGTCGTCCTCCGGGCCGGCGATTCGACCTACCGCGCCGCGCTGAGCGCCGAGGATAGCAACGTGGTGGAGCTCTCGGTCGATGGGCCGAAAGCACGACCGGTGAAATACGCACCGCTACGCAACATCGACAACACGTCGCTGATCGAGCGCGCGATCGTCGAGAACGCGCGCGATCCGATTTTCGAGACCTCGCTGCTCACCGTACGCGATCTGCTCGGTTAAGCGTTCTCGGTGCTCGAACGTTCGAACCTGATCGTCGTGCGCGATGCCGAGGCCCTCGCCGAGCGCGTCGCGCGACATACCCTCGACGCGGGCGCGCACGCGCTCGCTCTTCGCGGGCGCTTCGACGTCGCGCTCGCCGGTGGATCGACGCCCAAAGCGGCATACGAGTTGCTTGCAAGCCCGCGCTTCCGCGGCGAACTCGACTGGAGTCGCGTCCGCTTCTTCTTCGGCGACGAGCGCTGCGTGCCGCCGGACGACGACCAGTCGAATTTCAAGATGGCGCGCACGACGCTGCTCGACCCGCTCGGGATCGCACCGACCGCAATTTTCCGGATGCGCGGGGAAGGCGAGCCTCGCGCGGCCGCCGCGGCGTATGCCGACGTCTTGCGTGCGCAACTCGAGCTCGACGACGCCGGCGCGCCGGTCTTCGATCTCGTGATGCTCGGGATGGGTCCGGACGGCCACACGGCGTCGCTCTTTCCCGGCACCGACCCCCTCGAAGACGACGATCTGCTCGTTCGAGCTCCGTACGTCGAGAAGTTTACGACGTTCCGACTGACGCTCACGCCGAAAACGATCGATGCGGCACGCGAGATCGCGATCGCGACCGCGGGCGATACGAAGACGGACGCACTCGCGGCCGTGTTGGACGGACCCTTCGATCCGAAACGCTACCCGGTGCAGATCGTACGCCCGCGAAACGGGACGTTGACGTGGCTCGTCGACGACGTCGCGGCCGCAAAGCTCCGCTCGCGGGATTCATGAGCGTGCGCGCGCGAATCGCAGGCGCGTTCGCGAGCCTCGCGTTCGCGATCGCGACCGCCGCGTCGACCCAGGCCGACGAGCGCCCCCTGCGTGTCGGACTCGTGCAACAGCCGAACTCTCTAGATCCCTTGCATGCGATCCAGTTCTACGAGAACTATCTCGCCGAGGCGATCTTTAGCGCGCTCACGGTGATCGACGACCGCGGCAACGTGGCGCCCGATCTCGTCGTGCGCGTCCCCACGCGCGCGAACGGCGACATCAGCGCCGACGGCAAGACGATCGTGTACCACTTGCGGCGCGGCGTACGCTGGCAAGACGGCGTGCCCCTCACGTCGCGCGACGTGGCGTTCACGTTCGCCCTCATGCGCGATCCCAAATCGAACTTTCCCGAGACGTCGGTGTATTCGATCGTCGACCGGCTCGATACGCCCGACGATCACACGGTCGTGCTCCACTTGCATTCCGCCTGGGCCGACGCGACGTCGCAACTCTTCGTCGGCGGCGAAGACGGCTCGATCGTACCCGAACACGTCTTGCGGGGCGTGACCGACCTGACGACGTCGCGTTTCGAATCCGCGCCGATCGGCTCGGGACCCTATGCCGTCGAACGTTGGGACCGCGGCAACGGCATCGTGCTGCGCGCCAACCCGAGCTATTTCCGCGGCCGACCGCCGATCGACCGGATCGACGTCGCGTTCGTGCCCGATCAGAATACGATCGCGCTGCGCATCCTCACGGGCGAACTCGATTTCTCGCCGCAGATCCCGCAGAGCGCCGCACCGACGCTCCATCCGTCACCGTCGCTGCGCCTCGTCTCGGCACCGACATACAACGACATTCAGCTCGGCTTCAATACGCGGCTCGCACCGTTCGACGACGCGCGCGTGCGCCGCGCACTCGTGATGGCGGTCGATCGCGCGCACCTCGTCTCGGCCGTCTACCACGGCTTCGCCGTGGTAGCCGACGATCTCGTGCCGCCGCAGAGCTCCGCCTACGTTCACGATCCGAGCGTCCGGCCCGACGGCGACCCGGATGCCGCAGGGAAGCTGCTCGACGCCGCTGGTTGGCCACGCGGCAGCGACGGCGTGCGACGCAAGAACGGCGCGCCGCTCGCATTCGTCCTCACGGTGCCGAGCGGCTACGCGGCCGTCGTCAACTCCGCCGTGCAGGCACAAGCGGGTTGGCATGCGATCGGCGTCGAGGCGTCGCTCAAAACCGTCCCATCGAACGTCTTATACGCGCCGGGCACGGGGCTCATGCCGAGCGGCTTATTCTCGGCCTACCTGGTGACGAACGGATACGAGACGTCGCCCGACCGCGCGGATACGCTGACGACCGCCGGCATCCCGCCAAACGGGCGAAATTACCCGCGCTACAGCGACCGCGACGTCGACGCGTGGACGGCGCTCGCGCGCACGACGCTCGTCGACGCTCCGCGCAATGCGCTGTACGCGAAAATTTCCCGACGCGTCCGCTCGGATGCCCCACTCGTTCCGCTTCTTTGGCAGAAGCAAGTGTACGCGTACACGTCCAAGTTGAGCGGCGTGCGCCCCGAAACCGTCAACTCGGACTTCTGGAACGTGTACGACTGGCGCTTAGCGCGTTAGCAGCGCGGCTTTCGGGACGGCGTTATCGCGGAGTTGTCGCTTCAAGCGGCCGATAACCCGATCGGCGTTGCTTCGCTCGTCCGTCGTCGGGCGATATAAACGCGCCTGCGGCAGGCCGACGCGCGGCGTGAGGTCGCGAACGAGCGGCGGCTCCGGCGCGATGCCGATGCCCTCATACGTGCCGTTGGACGCGAAGTTAACCGTAAATTGACCGGCGTTCGGGTTGTCGTTCGTGGGAGCGCCCACGAACACGGGCGGGATCGTCGGCGCGCCGACGGCCGGCGGGTCGGCGCTGGCAAGAGCCGGCGCGAGCGCCATCGCGCAGAGGGCGCCGAGCGCCGTCGTTTTTGCGAGATTCAAGCGAGCAAATTTGGTATCCATCGTACGAAAGAATGTACCGTAAAGGTACACCCTTCAAACGTCGGTCAGCGTTTACCCGAAGAATCGTCGTGCGGGAGTCCGAGGTCCAACATCGGCTTCGCAACGCCGCGGCCGAGCGTCTTTACGTTCACGCCGTTATCGGAGAGAATGTCGCCCGTGACGCGGCTGATTTCGACGAGCGCCTTCTGCACGTCGCTCTGCGCCTGCAACTCGCGACCGCGCTCGTTTGCGAGCGTGACCTGGCGTTGCAGCACGAGAAACGTCGTGGACGTGCCGGCATGAAACTTCCGTAACTCGGATGCAGCGACTTTCTCGGCAGCGACCCGAGCGGCCGTCGCGGCGATTAGGCGCGAACGACTCGAACGATACGCTTGCACGGCGTTGCGCGCTTCGTATTGGACGCGCTGGATCAGCGCGATTTCTTGCGTCTGGAGTTGCGCACGGCGCTCGAGTTCCGTTTCGTAGTTGCCCTCGGCCGTGCGATTTCGTAGCGGAAAGCTGAGCGTCGCTGAGATTTGGTAGTCCGGGAACTCACCCTTGAGCGCGGTGCCGTACGACTGCCCGAGGCCACCCTGCGTGAAGGGATAGATCGGCGTGTTGAATGCCGCGGCACTGATCGGCGCGATCGGCATGCCCGGGTTGGCCGCGTTCGAGAGCGCGACGAGTTCGTTGATCGTGTCGACCTGATTCTCGATCACCGAGAAGAGCGGCGTGTTCGTAAGCGATTGCGGCGAACCCGCGAAGCCGTTCTCCGTGACCCCGAGGTTGAGGTCGATCTGCGGCTTCGTCTGATCCTTCGCATAGGCCACGTTCACGTTCGCTTCGCGAATGTTCTCGCGCAGCTGCGCCACTTCCGGGCGATGCTCGAGCGCCTTCAAGATCAGATCGTTGATCGCGGGCTCCACGATCTCCGTCGAGATCGGCGTGGTGGGCACGAGGTTCGCCGTCCAGAGCGGGTCCGCGGGATTCCCGAGCAAGAGTTGCTTGAGCGTGTTCTGCTGCGTCGCCACGTTTTGAATCGCCGAGTACACGTCGTCCTGAAATTCGTTGACTTGGGTATCGGACTCCACGACGTCGACGGGTGCGGCGGCGCCTTGCTTCACGAGGCGCGAATTCGATTCCGATTGCGCGCGCGCTTGACGCAGCGCGTCCTCTTGAATCGCGACGTTTTTCCATGCCGCCACGAGGTTGTAATACGCGTCGAGCACGTTATCGATCGTGTTCGAAGCCTGGAGCGCGGCGTCGTCGTCGCTGAGGTCCGCGTTCACGAGCGCGAGGTCGATCTGCCGGCGATTCGCGTCGATCGCGCGATTGCGCGCGAGCGGCTGCGTGAATTGGAAGCCGAGCGACGTTTCGTAGTACGGGTTGTAACCGTTGTAGAGAAAGTTGCTATTGTTGCGCGTCGCGGTCGTAAAGAGCTTGTAGCTCCCACCCGAGGTCGTGTTTCCGGCAAATGCGGCTTGCGCGCCGGCGGTCACCTGCGTGACCGGGCCACCGTTCGGGCCCGAGTTCAGCGGCGAGAGCGGCGGTTCGACCTGAACAGAGTACGACGGCTGCACTTGAAACTGCGTATCGTACGCGCCCTTCGCCGCGACGATTTCGAAAACGGCGATGCGACGGTTCGATTGCGAGACGGCGAGATCGGTGTTATGGGCGAGTGCCATCGCGACCGCATCGTCGATCGCGATGCCGACGAATGGACCGTCCGCACCGGCGATGTCGCCCGAGGGCAGCGGTTGCTGCGGCGCGCGGAAGCCGGGCTCGACGTCGGGCACGGGCGGTAACACGAGACCCTGCGTGGACTGCGGGGTGGCGATGACGCTCGGCCGCGCCGTCGCGACCGCCGCCGGCGTCGTCGGCGCGGGCGCAGGCGAAGGCGGTTGGCTCGCCGCGACCGCGACGGCCAAAAGGTACGTTAACAAAGGATTTCCTCGCCTACTTTACTTTAACGGACGTTTCGACCGACATACCGGGACGCAGCGGATAGTCGGCGAGGTTACCGTTTTCGACCGAATCGAACAGGATGCGAACGGGAAGGCGCTGCGTGACCTTCACGAAGTTGCCGGTCGCGTTCTGAGCCGGAACCAAGCTGAACTTGTTTTGCGAGGCCGGCGAGAGATCTTCGACGTGACCCGTGAACTTCACGCCGTGATACGCGTCGACGCTGATATCGACTTCTTGGCCCACGCGCATGTGGCCGATCTGCGTCTCCTTGAAATTCGCCGTCACGTAGGTGTCGTTCGACGGGATCAGCGTCATCAGCGATTCGCCCGCCGCGACCGTCTGGCCGATCTCGACGTTCTTCTGACCCACGTAGCCGTTGATCGGCGAATAGATCTTCGTGTAGCTCAAGTTGTCCGAGGACGTCTTGAGCTGTGCGAGCAGCGACGCGACCTGTGCTTGCGCCGCATCGGCCTGCGCTTGCTGCGCGCTCACGCGGCTCGGCGCGCTCGACTCCTGAAGCTTCCCTTGCGCCGTCAGCAATTGGGCCTGCTGGACGCCGATTTCCGAGGCGGAACTCGAGGCTGCGAAGCGTTGCGATTCGAGTTTTTGTTCCGCTTGCGCGAGTTCGGCCTGCGCCGCGCCGACGTTTGCCTCCGCTTGCGAGTAGGTGGAGCGCGCCGACTCGTAGGCCGCGCGGTCCGCATCGAGCTGCGATTGCGCGAGGTCGCCCGTCGAGACGAGCGACTGCGTGCGTCGCAGGTCGGCGTCGGCCTTGCGCAGGTTCTGAAGCGCGCCCGGAACGGCGTCCTGTGCGGCCTTCAACTGCGCGTGCGCGGCATCGACGCCGGCTTGCGCGACGGCGATCTGCTGCGCCGAGGACTGCGACGTCGCCGACGCGCTCTCGATACCCGCTTTGTACTGATCGATGCTGCCCGTGTTCTGAAGGTTCTGCGCGTTTTGCGTATCGCGCGTCAACGAGACGTTCTCTTGCGCGGCGCGCGCCTGCGCGTCTTGCGCGCGCACGGCGGCGTCGGCTTGCGCGTATCGCGCGCGCTCGTCCGTATCGTCGAGCGCGATCAAGAGTTCACCCTTGCGAACTTTTTGATTCGTGTCGACGAGGATCTTGTCGACGCGTTCGGAGATCTTGCTCGTGATCTGGATTTCGTCCGCATCGATCGTCGCGTCGTCGGTCGTCTCGTGCGTGGTCGCGTATGCGAGGAATTTCACACCGTAAACGATCGCGACCAGTAGCGCCACGACGGCGACCACGATCAACGCCGAACGAACGATCGGGTTCGGACCGCTCTTTGCCTCCGCTGCCGGTTCGGTCTTCCCCCGTGCTCCCGCTCCCGCTGTGCCTTCCATTATCGTACTCGTGCTCCGTTCAGAAAGATCTCGACTAGGTTTGCGACGGACCGCTCTTGCGGCTCGTCGATGCCGGCCCAGATCTTCCGGGCCATCACAAATGAAAATAAGAGAGACATGAACGCGCGCGCGAGCCATTCCGGCTCGCCTCGCAGGTTGTTCGCGGCGGTCTGCGTTTCGAACCACTCGACGAGCATCCGGAGCGTCTCGCTCGGAGCGCGCCACGCGCACGAAAGGCCCGCCGGATTTGCGAGTTCCTCCGCCATCGAGACTCGGATCAGGTCCTCGCGGTTCCGCATCTGTTCGACCGTCGCCGTCGCGATCTCGAAGAGACGCTCTTCGATCGTCGGTAGTGCCTTCGCGCGACTCAAGATCTCGGGCAAATTCCGATACGAACTATAGTGTTCGAGCATCGCACTGAGTAGCAACGTCTTCGTGCCGAAATGACGGAAGAGCGTCGCTTCGTTCACGCCGGCGAGAATCGCGACCTCGCGCGTCGTCGTGCCGCGACTGCCTTTCGAGGCGTAGAGCGTACGCGTCGCCGCGAGAATCCGTTGACGGGTCTCTTCGACACCGGCCTTCGGATCGACCGCGCGTGGGACGCGCGCGCTCGCGGCTTCCATCAGTGGCGGGCCGCCGTGAAGACGTCGTCGTCGATCGCGACGTTCGTTTTGTAGTCGCTGTAGGTCGCATCGGCCGCGGCGTGCACGTAAGGAATGTGAATCGTTGCGTGCTGCGCCGCGAGCACGTCGTATCCACCGGCATCCCGGTACTGTTGCGTCATCGCGATGAGACCGCCGTTGTAGTAGTGCCACTCCATCGAATCGATGTGCCACGTGGCGGGATCGATCGCAACGTCCTCGTGGTCGATCATCCCGCGGACTTTTTGGACGAGCCGAAGCACCACGTCCGCATGCCCGCTGACCGATTTCTGCCCGATGTACGACAGATCGAAACGCTGCGCCCAGTCGGTGGGGTCGTCGATATCCGAATAGAGCCGATCGAAGCCTTTGGCGACCGCGGGAACTCTTTGAAAAACCACCTCGAAGCGATCGGGTTGTTTGAAGTACGCCGTGCCGTTCAAACGGTCGGCCAGATACGGGAAGCTGCGGAGGTGGACGTCCACGTCGACCGTCGCCTCGTAGCTATCGAGGCGCGCGTTTTGGGCGACGACGTTGCGGAGCACGTCGGCCGGAGCGACGTCGGGGAGCGCCTCCGTGCGGGCGCCGGCCAGGCACGTGAGGGCCGCCATCCAAGCAATCGCGGCAACGGTGCGGCGCTGCCTCCTCGGGCGGCGGACCCGCTTGACCGGGGTCGCCTCGGCCACGGCAGCGAGCGGCAGCACGATCGTGAAGACCTGATCGAGGGCCGTGATGCGGAGCGTCTCGAGCAGATTCTTCCGGCTGACCTGCAGCGAGAGCACGGCCGAACGCTCCCGTGCGGCTCGCAGCGCCACGATCAGTGCGGCGATCGTTGGGGAATCGAGCGTTCCCACGTCGTCGATATCGACGAGGAGCGCTTTCGTGCCGGCTTCCAAATGGCGAACGACATCCGCCCGGAAGGCGCGCAAGGCTTCCGGCGTGGTCGGCTTGGATAGGTGGAGCGTGAGGATATCGTCAGAGCTCGCCATAGCGAACCTTTCCCAAGTAACTTGGCACTGGCTTGCCAATTCGCTCGGCTAATGCAAGTACCTACTTGCACGTACGTTTCATGATCGATTCTGGTTTCATCCTGGGTGCGGCACGAGACCACGGGATCAGCGACCCGTCGGTCGTCATCGAGCCGCTCGAGGGGACAGCCGGTCCGCGGGCCTCGCTCGATCCGGACGCACGGCTCTACCCGGCCAGCATGATCAAGGTGCCGATCGCGGCGGCGCTCGCCCTCGCGTACGAGGACGGGCGGCACGAGCCCACCGACCGCGTCCGCGTCGAGGCCGGATGCGTGACTGCGAACGATGCGCCGTCGCCCTTCGTCTTCGGATACGAAGCGACGCTCGACGAGGCGGCCCGGGCGATGCTTTCCACGAGCGACAACGTCGCGACGAACGTGCTGATCGACGTCCTCGGCCGCGACTGGATCGGCAGCGTCTGCCGCGAGCGCCTGGGCCTCGCGGCGACGGCGGTGCGCCGCAAGCTCTCGGGCTCGCTTCCGCTGATCGACGACCCGGACGCGACCGGCCGCAACGCGCACCCAGCCGCCGACGCCGCCATGCTGTTCTCGGCGATCGCTCGCGAACGCGGCGGTCGCTTCGCGTGGATCTACGACGCCCTCGCGGCTCAGGTCTGGAACGACAAGATTCCGGCCGGCCTGCGGCCCGGCGACCGCTTCGCGCACAAGACGGGCGACACGGACGAAGGATCGCACGACGGCGGCATCCTCACCCTCGCCGACGGCCGCGCGTACGTGCTCGTCGTCTACTCGTCGCTTCCCTCGACACCCGAGAACGACGCGCGCATCGCGAGCTTCACCCGGACGATACGCGGCGCGCTCGGGTGAGCGCTATTGGCCCTGCCAGTCGGTGAAGGGCGCCGGGACTTTATACGGCGGACCCGCTTCGAGCGTGATGTCGGCATGTTGCGTCAACTCGATCTTGCGCGGGTCGCCCGTATACCGCGAACCGTCGAGGTAGACACGTAACGCACCCTTCGGAAAACGCGCGGGACCGACGGCGGTCGCCGACAGCGGCTGCCCCCAAATATCGAAAAACTGACCGAGCGTGAACGTTCGGAAGACGGGCGACTCCACGTGGATGATCCCATCCGGCGTATGCGTGTGGATCCAGTAGAAGCAATTCCCGAGGACCGGCCGGCCGATGTCGTCGGCGACGGTCACGGGCTTCCCATGCGAGAGAATCGTGAGATGCTGGTGGATGTGAAACACCGCGCCTTCCATCGCATCGCAGTGAACGCCGTCGACCGTCTGACCCGACGCTTCGTCGGCGTACGCGCTCGGTGCGAGTGCGACGAGCAACGTTACGAGAACCGAGCCGACCGCGTGACGTAACGAGAACGATTGCAAAGCGCCTCCTAGTTTGCCCTGAAAGTCTGTGGATTCGGCGTATAAACGCAATTTCTTGTGGAGTGCTTGTGGGTAAGGCGCGCGAGCCGTTGCGCGCACGATTGCGATCGATTATCCTGAGATCACTTCAGAGATGAAGTGCGTCGCGCGTTCGGACGCATCGGCAATTCGATACACTGCTTCGCGGCGGAATGTCGACTTATCGATCTACAGAGCGTCGCGGGGTTTCGCGAGCGATCGCGGAGCCCCGTCGTCATTCTCCACGATCGTAGCGCGCTGCGATTTCGTGCGCGAGCGATGCCGCCGCTGCCCGCACTTCAGCGGGCGCGACGATCTCGGCTTCGGCGCCCCACTTCATCGACCAGCGAACGAACTCGCTCGGATCGGCGACCGCGTACTCGATGTCCACGCCGCCGTCGTCCGTTTCGCGAATCGTTCGATCGCGGACCACGCGATCGGCGCGCGCCGCACCCGCGATGACGGGCGAATAGCGCACGGTGATCTTCGTGACGTCGCCGGAACTCATGATGCCGCTCACCGATGCCGCCGCGAACGCTTCGATATCGAAATCTTCCGGAAGCGAGTAGCGCTGCGGCGCGATGCGTACGCCCGCGATATTGTCGAGCGCGAAGACGCGCCGCGCGCCGCGACCGCGATCGTGCGCGACCGCGTAGACGCGGCCGCCGGACACCACGAATCCATACACGTCGACGTGACGCTCGGACGGCGTGCCCGTTTTGTCGACGTACGAGAAGCGAACGCTCTGCCGGTCGCGTTGCGCGCGCTGGAGGAGCTCGAAGTTCGCGCTGCGCTCGCCATCGAGTTGCGGGTCCGCGAGGTGCACGCGCACAGACGGTTTCGCCGCGGCGCGCGTGGCCGGATCGCCGGCGACGCGCGTGAGCTTTTCCGTGACTTCGTCCATCGACGCGCCGATGTTCCCGCCGAGAGAATTCGCGATGCCTTTGAGCGCGAGCAAGCCGAAGAGTTCGTTGCCCGAGAGCTCGAGTCGTCGCAGCGAGTACCCGTTCTCGAACCCGTACGTGCCGGCGTCGCGATCGTAGCGCCACGGAAAGCCGGCATCGGAAAGCGTGGCGAGATACCGGCGCACGCTCCGCGTACTCGGCGGATTCTCCGGATCGAGGCGCGTCTTCAGCCCTTCGAGCGTATGCTTCCCCTCGTCGATCGCGGTGAGCAAACGTAGCAAGAGCGCGATCTTCGGGGTCTTCCCGGCGCTAGGCATGCGCGAGAATGCCGGCGAGTTCGGTGAGATCGGCCACGGCGATGTCGATGCCCTCGCTTGCCGTAAAATCCTTGTCTTGATGCGGGCCGTACTCCGTCGGCCGCGCCACGAACGCCGTGCGAAATCCGAGCGTCGCGGCCGCGTGGAGATCGTCGTTGTGTGCGGCGACGAGCATCGCTTCGCGCGGCTCGCACCCGAGCAGGGCCGCGGCTCCGAGATACGTCTCGGGATCGGGTTTGTAGTGCCGGAAGCTCTCGGCACAGAGGATCGTATCGAAGCGAAGGTCGGCACGACGCGCGAGCGCCACGAGCAACGCGACGCTTCCGTTCGAGAGCGTCGAAAGGAGATGGCTCTCGCGCAGACGCGCGAGCCCGGGCGCCACATCGGGCCACGGATCGAGCGCGTGCCAGAGCCCGACCATCCAGGCGCGCTCCTCCGCTCCGAGCGCGAGACCGAAGTGCTCGGCGAGCTCGTCGAGCGACGCCGCGTGGAGCTCGTCGAGGTTTCGCCACGAGAGCTCGCCCGCGCGCACCCGCGCCATCGAGGGCACGTACGCACCGCGCCACGCATCGACGAGCGCGTCCCAGTCGCACGCGACGCCGCTGCGTGCGCCGAATGCGTGGAGGCTCCGGATGAGACTGGTTCGCCAATCGAAGAGCGTGCCGAAGACGTCGAAGAACAGCGCGCGAACGCGCGGGACGGGCAACCTGCTACGCCGTGACGATGCTTGCCGCGGTTTGGAGGCCGAGTTCCGCCGTCGAGATCTCTCGCATCTTGAACTTCTGCACCTTGCCCGAAATCGTAAGCGGAAATTCCGAAACGAAGCGGACGTAGCGCGGAACCTTGTAGTGCGCGATCGTTCCGCGGCAATACGCCTTGATCGCTTCCTCGTCGGCGTCCGCGCCGTCGTGGAGGATCACCCACGCACAGATCTCTTCGCCGTAGCGTTCGTCGGGAACGCCGATCACCGAGACGTCTTTGACCGCGGGATGGCCGTACAAAAACTCTTCGATCTCGCGTGGATACACGTTCTCGCCGCCGCGGATCACCATGTCCTTGATGCGCCCAGCGATGTTGAGGTAGCCGTCCTCGTCCATCGTCGCGATGTCGCCCGTGTGCATGTAGCGCGCCGCATCGATCGCCTTCGCCGTGTTCTCGGGATCGTTCCAGTATCCGAGCATCACGCTATAGCCGCGCGTGCACAGTTCGCCGGGCGTGCCGAGCGGAACGAGGTGCCCGTGCTCGTCGACGATCTTCACCTCGAGATGCGGATGCACGCGACCGACCGTTCCGGTGCGCTTGTCGAGCGGATCGTCGACGCCCGTCTGCGTCGACACGGGCGACGTCTCCGTCATGCCGTAGCAGATCGTCACCTCGGGCATGTGCATCTCGCTCTGCACGCGCTTCATGATCTCGACCGGGCACGGCGATCCCGCCATGATTCCGGTGCGCAGCGTACTGCAATCGTACGACGCGAAGTTCGGAAGCGCGAGCTCGGCGATGAACATCGTCGGAACGCCGTAGAGCGACGTGCAGCGTTCTTTCGCGACCGCTTCCATCGTGAGCGCCGGATCGAACGAGTAGTTCGGAATCACGATCGTCGCGCCGTGCGTCACGATCGCGAGATTGCCGAGCACCATCCCGAAACAGTGAAAGAAGGGAACCGGTAAGCACACGCGATCGGCAGGCGTATAACGACACCCCTCGCCGATGAAGAACCCGTTGTTGAGGATGTTGTGATGCGTGAGCGTGGCGCCCTTGGGGAAGCCCGTCGTTCCCGACGTGTATTGGATGTTGATCGCGTCGTCGGGCTGCGTGCGAGCGAGCCGCTCGGCGAGAATTTCCGCCGGCACGTTGCGGGCCGCTTCCGCGATATCGGCCCAGCGGATCGCGCCCGGCAGCGGCGCGTCGATCTCGTCGTCGCCGATCAGGACGATCGTTCGCAGCCCCGGAAGCGAGCCACGGATCTCTCGCACCATCTCCGTATAGTTGCTCGTCTTGTGCGACATCTGGACGAGCAAGACGGAGACGCCGCTCTGCTGCAACACGTAGGACGCTTCGGAGCTGCGATACGCCGGATTGAGGTTCACGAGAATCGCGCCGATCTTCGGCGTTGCGAACTGCGCGATGACCCATTCGATGTTGTTGGTCGACCAGATGCCGACGCGGTCGCCGTGCTCGACGCCGAGCGCGATGAGCCCACGCGCCAACTGGTCGGTCGCGGCGCGAAACTCGCGATACGTCAGGCGCGCATTTTGATGCACCGATACGACGGCTTCGTTGTCGGGAAACGTGGCGGCGATGCGGTCGACGTTCGCCCCGAGCGTCTCGCCGAGGAGCGGAATCGAACTCGTACCGGAACTGTAGCTCAGACGTTCCATCCGTGGTGCTTCGTGCGTCCGCGGC
>Ga0116229_10008411_pt1 | contig 16041 bp, 11 predicted proteins | sample S1TSphgellanicum_3_FD_87313 | JGI IMG/M metagenome (GOLD analysis project Ga0116229, IMG submission 87313) | Host-associated microbial communities from peat moss isolated from Minnesota, USA - S1T2_Fc - Sphagnum magellanicum MG | ecosystem: Host-associated > Plants > Peat moss > Unclassified...
AATGCAAGACCAAAATTCATGGCAAAATAATTGATTCATAAGATGCATTCGATTGTTGGTGTACACAAATCTCTACTTGAAAATGTGGAGCAAGCTCAAAAGAAACAAAGAAAAGTCTATGCTATTCACAAAGGACTTTAGACAATTGATGAACTCAAAAATAATAATAAGGTCAAAATATGCAGGCCTGGCAAAAAGAGGTCTTTGATTAGCAATTGGGAAGGACCATACATGTTTGTAGACTATAAGGACAAAAATGGTTATCGAATATGGGATCATGGTAGTAGGATTTGCATTGTTAAGGATCTTGATGAACAACATTAGAATGTGTAAGAAGATATTTGCAATTATACCATTCTGTTGATTGATACTTGATCTATGAAGACATAGATTTATTTGGAAGGAGTGATGACACATGTAACATTAAAATAGTGTCAAATTTTTTTTATGATGGATGGAATGTGAAAACCTTAAAATGCCATGGATGAAAGGCAAAAGGTGACAAACTACGGGACATTTAGGCATCATGAAAGGTTGTGGATGCCAAAAGTTCAATTTCTTTTGTTCTTTTTAAAATTTGGTTGTTTTGTTGGCTTGCATGGTATGCGCTTTTGATGTAAATTGTTCTTCATAGGAGTAGTGCTACTAATCTAAGTTCGGTGATGGAGCGAGTTCCTTGTTGTTGGTGTAATGGCTTTTTGATGGAAATGCGTATCATGTTATGTGAGGATGGTTGGTGGGGAGTTTCAACACCATTAATGAGGGGTGGCTTGCGAACTTGGATAAGTAGAGGTTCTCATTCAAGGAAAGGGACACATCTTTGAGCTAAGTTTTTTTTATGTTGTGCTTGTGTGTTTTCTATAGAGTGCATTGAGTATAAATAACATAAATAGTTGGGAAAAAATGTCCCCAATGTTGGTTTTCAAATTTCTTTATGGAATCGACATTCCGCTACGTCATGACTTCAAGAGGAAGTAGAGAATTCAACTATAGGAATCATGGACTAGAACAAGGGAAGTGATGGTAGCGTCTAGGATTTCATGAACGGTCATTGTGGCAAATTCATTTTGTTTGTGGTTGTTAGGGCAATTGTGGGAAGTTGTTAATCTATTTGTGTATAAAAGAGAATACCTTTGTAGGAGCTCCACGGAATGAACTATGTGGAAGGGTGTGGGTTTCATGGACTTTTGATGTTGCAATGTCCAATATTTTGTCTTTCTTTGTCCACTTTCTATGCGAAGATTTGATGAGATTAGGGCATTTGTTGGGATTTTTAAGTCTGGTGTTGAAAAATGAGTTGCCACAAAATATGACTAGTTGGCTCTTGAGAGGAAATCAAGAGAGATCTGATCCCTTGAAGTCCAAAATCTGTATGTTGTAGATGACATAAAATAATTAGAGTTAGGAATTGGACATGTTTCATTCAATGTATTTTCATTTTGATGAGTTTGTGATTAGTACACTATAGATGTATTGATTTTGTTAGGGTGTTTTCTAGTTAAGTCACCCTTCCTTTTTGGTGATAGTATGTTCGAAGGTAAATATTGCACAACCATACACAATTATCATCAATCTTATAAGGCTTGAAAAGACTAATGTTTGGTAGGTGTTAAAAAAATGAAAACTAAACTAGGGTTTCAAATTAGTTTCATTAGAGTGAGAATTGGCCTCTTGAGACCCATTTTAAGAAAAAAATTCAAAATTTGATACTTGGGCAAGGTATTAAAAGGTAGGAAGGTATGGTTGTTAATTTGGGAATTTAAGGCCTTAGGCTAAATGATAAGTAGGGTCTAGGGTCTAATATTTAGGGTGGTATGTAAAGTTTAAATATAATTTTCAAACTTTTAGGCTAGGGTTTGTAGTTATGTAAGGTAGGGTTTCCAAAGAAAACTCAAGGTTTAATGCCATGCTACCTTATTACAAATTGTTTGTGCTAACTCTTCTTTTACACGAAAATGAGATGTCCCCACTACTTTTCACACTTTGAAAATCTTTTGATTTTTATGAAATTTTTTAAAAGTAGATCTTGGTGAATGTGTTTATGTTTTTGCTATCTTTCATTATACCAAAACATGACTTTCATAACTAAAACATTTTACGATTATATCCCAAATCTAGTCATGTAGTTATGTGAACCAAGTTGTTTTACTTGGTTAATCATGCTTACAACTATAAGACTAAATGTATAATATGATTACAAGACATAAAGTCCCCTTTTCCCTCCCCATTAAATTTTAACCAATTTCAATTTCAGTAGTTATATAGATGGGTGAGTGGGTAGGTAGGTAAGTAGGTAGTTTAAGCTAGGTGGTTCGGGTAGGTAGAAACCATGTGTTATATCTATAATCATATGTCCATCATGTGTAATCACATGTACAATTGTATGTTTAGTCATATATGTAATCATGTGTTTGACATGACCACATTTGTGACTAAATGGTAAAACCAATGAGTTTAATTGACTACATAATTATGTAATAATGTGTAATCCATAATGGCACATATGATTACAAATTTGTAGTCATATACATAGTCATAAAACCATGGTTTTGGTGTAATCAATATGAAAAAGTGGGGTGATTTGGAACTAGCCTTGCAATTGGGTTTTTGAGTTGTAATGACCATTTACAACTCATTATAAATTAACATATTTTTACAAGTGTGATTGCTATTGGATAAGTTGCATGAATTGTAATGGATGCAACTCACCATATGTGAAACCATATACATATACAAGTTGTGCAACTTAGTTACGACTATGTAAAAACAACTACTATGCAACTCTAGTGCAATTAGCTTACAATTGCTATGGTAAAGTCATGTTGATGTTACTTTCCAACGATCCATCAAAGTTTGACATGTGGCACTATGGGGATTTTTGGGTGAAAATTATTATTGTTTTGAAAATATTGATCTCCACCATCCATTATGATTGTTTATTTCATATGGTGTTAAATTATGACATGTGGCATAGTTGAAAATTGCCATGTGTCATTAATTGAATTTTGAAAAAAAATTCTATTTCAATAGCTGAATAGGTCAATACATAGGCATAGGTAAATAGGTTGGTAGGTCATACCTACCTACCTAGGTACGTAGGTAAGATTTACTTACCCACACTACCTACTTACCTACCTAGGTAAGCAAGTAAGTAGGAGGGTAGAAAGGTAAAAAGGTATGTGAACTAAAGAGTAAAAGAGCCATGTAAATATTTTCATTTTATTTTTATGTTTTGCCTTTAGGGTTAAGCTTTTTTGAACTCATCCCAAATTGGCACATGTATTTTTATGTGAACACACAAGAAAATACACCTTGTTTATATAGTTTGTGAAATGGGATTCAAGGACAAAACATATGGGTTAATTTTTTAGTCGCACATTAATTGCAAATTGGGTTGCAATTAGGAAAAACATTTCCCACATTCTTTGTGTTTGTTTTTAGTTTTGTAAATTGTACAATTAATTAAGTGAATTTTTGAGTTATTTATTTGAATTAATTATTCTAATTAAAATAATTAGCTAGTTATTGAATTCAGATATTTAATTTTAAGATATTTAATTCAAATAATTAACTATTTGAGTTTTAAAACTAACACAATATTTAAATTAATCAAATCTAATTCATTGTATTTGTTCATGGGTTATTTCAAATAATAATTGATCAACTTTAGATAAACCATCATCAAATAACTAATTATTTGAATTAAATTATGGTTTTAATTATTTAAATTAATTTTTGATTTAATTTTTTGAATTAAACTGAATAATTATAATTAAATATTAAATAATTAAATATTAAGTTTTTAGTTGTTAACTTATTTATAGTTGAATAATAATCACAAAATAGTGAAATAATAATATTTCTATACTGACAACATAGTTCAAGGGGGCAGGGGCGTGGGGGACACTTGGTAAACAAAAGTAGAAAATACATGAGTAAAAATATAGGGTTGCAATATATTAGTTGTTGGGTAAAAATTATAAGTTAATTAATTTAAAAAATTATATTTTATTCAAATAATCAATTTAATTATAATATAGGGTATGTAATAATATGAAATAATGGATTATAATTCATATAAGATGGTTTTAATATATGTATATTAAAAAATTAGATAATATTAAGGCGATAAAAAATAGGTTGGACAATTATCTAATAGCACCCCTAAAATGGTCATTTGACACATGTAGATTCCAAACTTTACACTAAGTGTCCCCCTTGGGCAACATAGTGGCATAACTAATTATATCAATGGGAATCATAGTTTATAACTAGTTGCAAGTGTAATATTTAATGGATGGTGGAAATACGTACACATGACATGATCATATGTGTTGATAATTGTACATTAGTCATAACATAGTTGTTGTTTGTGTGCTACATTTATAGTAATTGTAATGTAGTTGCCAGACACAATTAAAATGCAACTTGCCAAAAAGTCAAACATGATTGACTATATCTTTATGTATGATGGGTACATTGTACTATATAGGTGTGCCATTTCAAATTGAGTTGCAACTATAGTACAATTTTTTTGGTTTTTTAATGTGACATTTTATTTATTTATTGCATGTATTTCCATGCTCTAATTGTAGTGTAGTTGTATATTAGTTGTTTTGGAGCTTTAGTTATAAAACAATGTGATTCCAATGAATATGTTTTTTCATAGTGAATTGTTTATTTGTTGGTTTGAGGAACATGTTTCCTTTTTTTTTTTTTCTTTCATCTTCTTTTGTACTCTTTTTTTTCTCTTATTTCATACATTTTTGTTGTTTGTTCATTCAAAGTTGTTTTCCACTCCATACTATTCTCATTATGATTGTTTATTGTTTATTGTACTTTCCTGCCAATTACCATTCATTGATGTTAATTTATGCTTTCACTCATTTGTGTTTGTTTATTATTGTTTGTTCATGCTTTCCCACTATTTCTTGTTCATGTTCTTTTATGTTCGCTTGTTGTCATTCACCCCTTCTCACTCACTATCAGCTCTTGTTCATCATTCAAATACCTTCCAAACATGCTCTTGTTTGTTACTCTTGCTTTGGTTTTACATTGGTATGCCCACTTGCCCCCGTTTTTGCTTGTGCAAATTTGGGAATGGGAAGTTTAAGGGATTTAAGGTTCAAGGCTTGAACTTCATTTATAAAATAAAATTCTTCATTTCTTTTTCATTATTTCAATGTTTTGTTTATGTGTTTATTTCATTGTTTATTTGTGTGTTTGTTTCTTTTGAAAATGAAATATGTTATTGTTCATTGAATATGTATGTTATGTTTATACTTTGTATGTTAATCATTCAACATTTTTGTTGTTTGTTGTGTGTAGGATTTGTGTAGCATTATGAAACTATTTAACATTGCATAGTATTTTCACAAGTTGCATTTTCATTTTTTCATATGGTGAAGGAAAGCAATGTGAGTTATTTTGACATTGTAAATGTTTTGATTTGCATTTCATTAAGCATACGTAGTATAAGAACAAAATTACTCTTTTGGCAAAACATCCATTTGCTTTGAATTTTCCATTTTATGTTGTATGTTGTAATATTCTTGGAGAAATTGGAACAATCAAATGCAAATGTAAAAAATTTGAAAATGAAACATGTGAAACTTATTTCAATGAAAAATTTATAGAATAAGAAAATGTGAAAGGAAGGTCAAAAAAGTGTCCCAATTTGTAAACAACAAAGTTAATTGCATGTTTAAAGGAAAGAATGGTGCATAACTCATAACATAATTGTATTATGTTGGGCTTTTAATTGTCTTAACGATATAAAGATGTTGATGGAGGGAGACTTCTGATCATGTGTTGGTTGTATCCTTTGTTATAACAATGATGTCAATGTACATAATCTAAGAACTAAAAAAAAAAAGGTTTAATAAAAATATTACAAGACCTATGGAATAACAACTTTGAAAAAACGTGTGGATGTAAACTAGCATGACATTATTGCAAAATTTGAAAGGGAAATGAATAGTCCAATGAAAGGAATTTTAAAAAATTGAAGAAAAGACATAATGTGTATGGCAAGGTAATTTTGTTTTTGGGTGTAAAAGATCATTTCAAAAAGGATGATATGTAGTAAAAATATTTTATGTAATATCTTAACATTTTGATTATGAAAAACCATTTGCCTTTGCAGTTTGTGAAACGTGTCTTGTTCAAAAGTCTAACCTTGTATTTATGTCATTAAGTTCTTCCCTTCAAAAATACAATTTTCCCAAGAGATTTTGCTTAACTTGGAGAAAACAAAACAAGAATCAACTTTGCTAAAATTGACAAATTATAACCTGTAACTTCAAGTTTTAATTTATGATTGTTTAAGTGAACAAGTGATGTATTTATTCTTGTCATTAAGTTTTTGGGAGTTAAATGACAACCAAAACATGTGATTATTAGTTTGTTTAAAGCAACAAAAATTACTATTAGATAAGTTTTGATCAAAAGTTCAACATAATTGCTTCATCACTATTAATTGAATTTTTTTTTTTGATTATGTTAAAGATGAAAAGTCAAATCCAAATGTAATAACAATTGTCTTAAAATATGTTTTGAGGTCATGTAAATTTTTAGGTTTGGATGAAAGCTTCTAAGGTACTTATCTTGGCCATGTTTCATCTAAAGCATGTCGATATGCTATAACAAATGAAAAGGTTTGCAAAAATTTCAAATATGTTCCAATTTAATATGCATAATCATATTTACAAAAATGTATAATCTAGTTTTTAAAAATAGGAATGGTAGACAAAAATGGAACAATGTTTGTGTTCATTATGGTTTTGCCCAAAAACATTCATCATTTTAGTGAAGACAAGAGGGATATTAATTTTTTTTTTGAAAAATCTTTTGCAATTTTTTTTTTAATTGCACCAATTGGAAATATTAGTTTATTGAATGAGAGTTTTTTTTGTTGTAGGTTTGCTAGAAAATCATTATGTTCCAAAGAGGCTTGCAATTTCAAAAGGCTACAATCTTTTGTTACAACACATGTATTATTGTTAAAATTAGTGGGTTCAGTGCCACTTCTTTTTTTCAATAATTGTGAGTTATCTTTTTTGTCTTCTAAATGTTTGTGTTTTGAAACAATATGTGACCATTGGTTGCTTAGTGATGCATTGTGCGTTGCTATAACTATGTGCTTGAAATGAAGGGAAGAAGTTACAATCCCACCAACCCAAAACAATTTAATTAATAGTTTCAAAGTTGTTCATGAGTTGGTTTTGTTTGCTTTTAATATCAAAAATGAAGTTTGTGGTGTTTTGACATCTTTCCTTTCATTCTGAAGGAAATATAAAGAAAGAAAAACCCATAATGTTAAAACTTAGGTTTTAAATCCTTTATTTAGCATTCTTTTTTTTGATTGTCAAAAAGGTGTGGCTTTTGTTGAGGAATACAATAAGAGATCTTTATATCCTATGTTTTTGAAATGTCACCTTTATTTACACTCATTGGCAGAATATAATAGTGGATTTGTACACCAAGGAGATTATGAGGATTACAACTTGAACATTTTTTAACAATCTTCCAACACAAGTGAACCAACTAAAGAAGTTGTCAACAAAGAGCTATTGATTTCAAATGATATGAAATGCATGTTAAAGATATAATTGTCTTTTCTAATGGTGACAAAAATATGAATCTATGTTTCCTACTATTCGTTTTTTTGCCCCTTAAATCATGTGCATAATGAGATCACACACTAAATTGAGGCGGAGAGGATTTCTTCTTTAGTTAGCTACTTACTAATTTCAAGAGATGTTGGTTTTAAATAAGACAATTTTAAAAAGTTGATATTTGTGAAAAAAATTGGCCTAATGATCATAGGGTTGATTGTGAAGCACTTTTTCATTTAAAGAAGTTAATTGAGACAAATATATAGACTTAGAAGAGGAATTTAGAATGTTTCAAGGTTCATTGGAGCAAGATGAAATTGTGGGCATATATAGAAATGTGGAAAAAAAAAATTTATGCATTTTCAAAAGAAAACTATACTTTTTTTTTAGAATTTTAATTTAAAATCCTCAACTTGTTAAGTTAAAAAATAACTTCAATAATTGCATTATGAGAACACCTTTAAATATCAGCTATTATTAAATTTGTGAGAATTGACACTTTGAGAATTGGCTAGAAAGCTTTCTTCCTAAATTTTGAAACCCTAGCTTGTTCTCTTGAAGTGAGGAAAAACAAATTCAAATAACATTTTTGGTTTTTAAAAACTCTTATGAAAATTGGACTGGGCAGTTCTTGGAAAAAATTGGGAACCACCCAACACTGTAAGGTACCACATTCAAAATTGGAGGTTTGGTTTTTACATTGGTGAGGGGCAAGTCACATTGACAATGTCATGGTACATTTCATATCCATGCCATCAAACAATGGAGGCTTTCTCAATCTGCCCTTCCTCTAAACCTAAAGCAATAGGAGGAATTTCCAAGTCGATTTGGAGGACACAGGAACCCTGCTGATTGTGGGACATATTGGACAATCTTCTTATGGAGTACACAGCATATAACGCTTCCTGCTTCATGATGTTGAGAATGGTGAGTGTCCTTCTGAGTAGATGCAATAAGTGTGGTACACATACCTCAAATTCTCTTCAACTTGAGCAGCTGCTACAGACATCTAAGAAGCACCCTATGCTTCAGTTTAGCTTATTGTTAGATTTGGAAGTTACCGAGCTTCTCATCCCAAGCACGCTATAAATCATGCATCATGCTACTCACTAAAGAAGATATCAAGAAGAAAACCATCCGAGCATATTACCATGCATTTGAGAAACTTGTGAAACACCATCATAAACTTCCCAGGTATTTATATCATGAAAAGGTTAATGTCTGAACTGGCAGGTTTCCAATTGCACTTGCAGATGTGATAGTTATTTTCTGGAATGTTGTGAGTTATGGGTACTTATGCAGATTCAAATACATGTACAAGACCATGGAGCCTATTACCTACCCACTAAATCTGGCAAACATTCGTAGTTCTGAGAGCAAGGAACATAGCTGCCATTCATGGAACAGACACTGAGTGCAAAATTGTATGCGGTTGTCGGTGGGACTGATGGCCACCGGCAGAGATGAAATTGACTTGGAAAGGCTGCTGAGATTGATCAGGAGCTTCAACACTTGCCCAAGACAGCTTTGGCACGTTCATATCTTGGACTGGCGCAAACCTCTGCATACAAAATTGTCAATGAGCTTCAGGTACTTATACTACACATCTCATGATCTAAGCTGCTGCTGCAGCTGTTGGAATGGAGGAGATGTTGAACACAAAGGGGCTGAACTCTGGTGGCTTCTCACCTCCATTAATCTATGAGCTCTTTTTGCTGTTGGTCAACTTCAGGTCCTTATCCTATGCATATCATGATCTGAGCTGCAGCAGCTGTAGAAATGGAGGAGATAATGACCACAAGAGCAGGCACTCTGGTGGGTTCTCACCTCCATTTTATCAATGAGCTCTTTTGCTGTGGGTGCAGACACAAGAATGAGGCGTGACGCAACACTCAAGAAACCTTCTTCCACAGCTTTATCAAAGAGGGCCAGGAGTGGATCATAATAACCGTTCACATTTAGAAGCCCAACCTGCAAATGGACCCACCACAACCCCTTGGGTATTATGATCTTTCTAGATCAATGAACAATACAAATCCTCGCACTGGAAAATTTGACCCATGAATCAAATTTGAAACTAGTCCTAGATTAAGGATGCATTAGAATGAAGTCTTCAACAAGTCCAGAGTTGGAACCAACTTAAGACTTCTACAGACTTCTGTGTACAATCTGCATTCATGCACTACTCATAGGTGCACAGAAGTTCTAGAGAAATCAACTGTTGAGCATCAGTGCGCTGGTGCACAATTGCCATTTCTGGTTTTTAAGAACTTACTGGCTTAGCATGAATGCCCAGTTGTGACCACGTAATAATCTCCAATAATTCCTCTAGAGTGCCATATCCACCTGCGTGATTTAAGTTCTGTGCTTAGAAACTTGAATTTCTGGCAAGGATCCTGTACATAAATTGCACTGTATTTTGCTCACTTTTGGCAGTAGAGAAAAAGGAACCACAAATTAGATGGTGGCCATTGAAGACTGCCAAGCATGTACCTGGAAGGGCGATGAATGCATCAGCCAGGCGAGCCATCTCCGCCTTCCGCTGGTGCATATCATCCACCTCAATCAATTTTCCAATCGTCTGCCCACAAATCTGAGCACATGGCCAATTTTGCAGACATTGCGTTTGAGCAAAGAATCTCCCATAACAAGCTATAGATCTCCTACGGTAAGTCATTGAAAGTAAACCGCAGAAATCAACACAAGCACACAATATGATTCAAGTTTCAACTACAAAGTTCAGTGCATTGAAAGACATGGATTAATCATTACCTCATTTGGCATCAGGGCCCGTGGAATAACACTGCCAGCAATCATAAACCACACACTGCACAGGATCAGTACCCGTCTGAAGTACCTCAGAGATCTGAGGCTTGTTATAGTATCACATTGTGCATTGAGAGCTTGAATAGCGTTGAAGTTCATGATTCAATAATGTCAATACCCCTTGAAGGACCATTCTGGTCTTCGCAATGTCAGCGTACAAAATATATCTATTTTTTTCTCTGCTTATTGACACGTTCCTAGAACCGCCAGGATGATGAAATGAGAACATTTACAGACACCTGATATGCATGTTCTGCATCCAGAAATCTATCAAAGCTTGCTTTTAAAAAAATATTTTATTTTGCATATCCACTCTCCAAGAGCTCTCAGGGTTCCTAGTGGCTCCAAGGTGTAACAAGATGATCAGCAGTAAGTACGTACCCGATAACGTGACGGCCACCAATCTGCACAGTTCCGGCTACTTTTCCCATCAGCCCTATGCTCCCGCCTCCATATACCAGATCTACTTTACGCTGTACCTGTAGAGACAAACCCATCCATTCACGGAGCAGAAACTCAGCTGATCAGGATTGACAACAAACAATCCTAAACTTTGGTCATTAGCGGGAGGCACTGCATGCAGCAAGGCAAGCGTGTAACTGGGTGCGGACAGGTTACAAAGACGCCGGAGGACTTCTAATCATATTACACTAGAGGCTCTCTTCTCCTGCACAGCTTTTAGTTAGAGCTGCTAGTTGCAAAATGCGTCATCCATGCAGCAGCAGCAGATGAAACCATTCTACAACAAGAGCTGCAATCGAGGCTAGTTGCTACAACTCCAAACTATGTGTCCGAGAAGTTGTCTACTTACAAGTTCATTCCCAAGCTCCCTCGCAACATCCAGGTACACAGTCTTGTTCCCGCTACTACTTCCGCAGAAAACACAGATGCGCTCGAACCTCACGTGGAGTCCCTCCATTACCAAAATGCCTCGTCAACAACGCCGCCCTCTCGCCTCGTCAACTCTGCTCTCTCTCTCAACCAATTCCTCGTAAACTCCGCTCTCTCTCTCTCTCTCTCTCAACCAATGCCTCGTCAACTCCGCTCCCTCTCTCAACCAATGCCTCGTCAACTCCGCTCTCTCTCTCTCTCAATTAATTCCTCGTCAACGCCGCTTTCTCTGTTAAACAAATCCTTGACAACTCCGCGCGCGCGCGCTCTCTCTCTCTCTCTCGTCTCTTAACTAATAACCTCGTCAACTCCGTTTCTCTTCAGGCTCTTAACTGATTCCTCGTCAACTCCGCTATCTCTCTTAAACAATTCCTTGGGAAGTTCGCTCTCTCGTGAGCTCCGCGCGCGCTCTCTCTCTCTCTCTTTCTCTCTTTCACCAACGCAACTCCCAAGCGACACTAGAAAATCTCTCTTTCCAGTGGTAATTTGGGAGACTTTGAAGACCCTAATTTATATCCTTTAAAAGCCAACAACGAAGTAAATTTGTGGAGTAGTAGTGGTAGTGGCCCAAAACCGTATCAACTGCTTCCTCACTAGGAGGTACTAGCCCAAAAAAAATTTAATTAAAAACCTTACCTTACTAGGTACCCTCAGAAATATTGACTCTACCGATGGAAATTGAACCTACCAGTTGGAATTTTAAAAGAGCTTAATTTATTACTCTCTAAACTATTGACCGGAATTTTAAAAGCCTTACTTACTCTTTAAAATATTGATCCTAGGACCAAATGGAAACTAAAAACCTAACCACAAATTGGAATTTGGTGCTACCAATTAGAATTTGGAACACCTACAATTGGGGCTTTCTTTTTAAATTAGAGAATTAATATCATCAACTAACTCTACCCCTCTTTCCCCCTAAAATGGTTTTTTTGATGTCAAAAGTAGAACCACTTACTTACCTATTTTGCATATGAAGTTGAAGACTCTCTGAGTCATTGAGTAATGACTAAAAGCTAAGATTAAGCTTCTAACTTGGTCAGTGAGTCATGACTAAAAAGCTAATATTAAACCTCTAACTTGATCATCATGGTGAATGTAGAATCCAGGTATGATAAAATGTTGTAAACCCTTGCAACCCTTTGCAAAATTGTGGTTATTTCATTACCTAGATGGATAACCCATTTTTGCCTATAGAAGATTTGCAAAAAATAAAAAATGTGTAATGTTGTGCCATCATTTGGAAAGAAGGAAAAAGGATTTTTGAACAATTGTTTAAGAAATGAATAGGGAATTATATGTGTTCCAATTTTGATGGAAAAATATGCTATGTTTTATCCTCCTTAGCACATGTAGAGTATGGTGCTTTGTCATACTCAAAGTATTTTATTTATTTATTATACTAATGGTATACTTTTGTTGAATGTTGTGTAAAAAAAATGTTGTGTTGGAACTTGGACATCATGAATAATAAACCTAATTTTGTTCCCATAATTTCAGAAATTCTTGAAAACAAGTTTGCTCCAATTTTGTGGTGATCCATTTTGACACTTAGGATCAATTGAAACAATGATTTTCATACCATACTCTATTGATCAAATAAGGTAGTTGACAAAAGGACTTGAACAATGGCCATTAATGATTGGGTAAATTGGTGGTCAAATGATATATCCTCTCAATTTTGCTTTGAACTTGATGTGGTCCCAATTACTCATAATGCAACAACAAGTAAAAAACCTCTCAATTGGGTTGAGTCATAAAGGTTGCAATTGCATGAATGTTCAAAACATTTGCAAACAATTTCATAGGTACTAAGAATAATTGCAAGTTTGTTAGAGGTCATTCCATTGAAAAACTCCCAAGGTGAAGGGATTGCACACTACCAAGGTGAAGTATGTGAAAAATCACAATTTTGTCCACTTGTAATAATATCATTCATCTTCCTCATGATAGTCAAGCAAATTCATGTCCAAACTTGTTTCCATATGTTTCTTTGGCACTCTTGTGTGAGTCTCCTGAAATTCTTTTTGATATATTCAATGTGTATTTGAATTGCTTTCCCAAATTTCACAATATTTCCCATGAAAAGCAGGTTCCCAAAACATCAAATGATGTTTTTCTTAGTAATGTACGCTGTTCCCAATTGTGTCACCATTACTATGCCTAAGGTCCAATAGTGCATATACGTTCAATGTTCCACAAAGTTCCCAATTACATGTTCAAAATTTCCAATGAATTTCCTTTGTGTTCACAATAAGTGTTGTTGGATCACAACATGTGTGATGTAGTGCCTAGATTGAACACACCAGATGAAAAATGAACTTTCAAACTTGAAGTAGACTGAAAAAGAATTGTGGTTGCCAATCCCCCCAATTTAACAACATAAAAACTTGAAAGGAAGTAAGGGAGAGGGAAAAGGCTTTTAATCATACTAAGTTCAACTTGTGTACTTTCTTAATAATACCTTACCCTAAGGTTAGTTTCGTCATTGAATAATCCTCATAATAGTGAAATGAATTTTTGTGAAAAGATGAATTTGACATGTTGAAAATCATCATAATTATCATAGGTTACACTATGAATAATTTCACTTACTCATGTAACAATATCATAATAGATCATGGAAAATTCAATAAATTCAAATTTTAAAAACGAATTTCTTTATTAAAAAAATAAGTATTTGTTTTGTCAATGTGGAAACTGACCCTAGGTTATCGTAGTGCAATGAGGGTGCGAAAATGGTGGATAGAACAGAAATAAGGGAAATTTTAGGAAAAATGTCTAAATGGAAATAGCCAAATATGCCTCATTTATGAGGAACTAAAACTACTTCTAAAATCAAAAAGTTTTGCAATGGGTTTTATCCTACAACTAGGACATTAACATTGAAATGAACGTGGGACATATATTCCCTTCTCGAAAATCCATATATTCCTTATCAGACAAGGACAAGATCATGGAAAACATGAGACATGGACATGACATGAACAATGCTAGGTTCCAAAGTTATATTTCAAATTAATGTATTTTGAAGCTTCCATAAAGACACCCACCAAAAAAGCCTCTACACAGCTCTTATTGTAGAAAATGGTGGGATATTGATGAATGAATGAATTTCAATATTTTGGAAAATGGACATACATGGATGAAATATATGTATGAACCACAAAATTAGTTGCATAAATTACCTCTTTGAACTATCCTATAAACTATATACTTTAAACACCTTGTTCACTTTGTAAGAGAAAATTATTTATTTTAGATACCTAATGTGGATTTCATTTCATATGGTGAATTAATTTATTTTGGGTCAAATTGTTATTTGAAATTAAATGTTGCCAATTGAGTTTTTATTAATTTGCCTAGATTTCATTTGGATGTAGTTCCAAAATAAAATACATTGTATTATTGTCTCAAAGTAAATAGATAACCTATAAATAAATAAACTTCTCATGCAATAAAAGACTTGTGCACAATCCATGTACCTATCTGATTAAAATGCAAGTCAAATTATACGTTTGGGAAGTTATCCCCAAGAATTTGTGGCATGGAGGTCCATTTTTTAAATTGAACTCTCACATACATAGTATTGATTTGCAATACATTTTTTTTGTTGATTGTGGGACATCATATGTTCTTTCATGAGTGCATGATTTTTTTAGCAAAGTTGATTAGTTAGGTTTCTCAAAAGTGCATGACATCAAAGTAGTCAATAGGTAGTTCATGAAATTAACAACATTGGCTTGTAAAATTTTGTGCAAATCTCACCAAATGAAATTTGGGCACATGGCCATTTGAAAGATCAAATATTATGAACATGGTGGCATTATTACATAATTAGGAACTCTGGGAATACAACTAATGGGGATAGAAACATAAAATCATTGGGAGTTTTGGAAAGATGCCATTACAAACACCATCCTGAAAACATCACTAGAAGATGTGCAAATACCTTTTGGAACAAAATGAAACACTATTGGATAAGTTATCATGCACTCAACATTATCAACAAGAACATTGCACACAATTCACATTAATCCATCATGAACACTCCTCATAATATGGGAACTAAAAAAAACTCATAGTAATTGTTACATAGTTTCTTCTTTCTAAAAAGAGACCCAACAAAAATGGTAAAATTGTGGATGCAAAACAAAAAAAAGGAAAAAAAAAAGATGAACATAGATTTAAATGGGGAAACAATTCAAAATTGGAATTTTACAAAGTAAAGAAAGTGTGAACATAGATTTAAATGAAGATCAATTTTCAAATTGGAATTTCACAAAGTAAAGAAAGTGTGAACATAGATTTAAATGAACAACAAAATATCAAATTGGAATTTTACAAAGTAAACAAAAGTGTGAATGTAGATTTAAATGAACAACAAAATATCAAATTGGAATTTTACAAAGTAAAAAAAGTGTGAATGTAGATTTAAATGAACAACAAAATATCAAATTGGAATTTCACAAACTAAAGAAAGTGTGAACATAGATTTAATTGAAGAACAAAATTTCAAATTGGAATTTCACAAAGTAAAGAAAGTATGAACATAGATTTAATTGAAGAACAAATTTTCAAATTGGAATTTCACAAAGTAAAGAAAGTGTGAACATAGATTTAAATGAAGAACAAAATTTCAACTTGGAATTTTACAAAGTGAAGAAAGTGTGAACAAAGATTTAAATGAAGTCTAACAAAATTTCAA
>Ga0116229_10008412_pt1 | contig 16039 bp, 16 predicted proteins | sample S1TSphgellanicum_3_FD_87313 | JGI IMG/M metagenome (GOLD analysis project Ga0116229, IMG submission 87313) | Host-associated microbial communities from peat moss isolated from Minnesota, USA - S1T2_Fc - Sphagnum magellanicum MG | ecosystem: Host-associated > Plants > Peat moss > Unclassified...
GTAGGGAAAAAAAATAAAGAGAATAAAGTGAAGGGGGGGGGGGGGAGAGGGGGGGGGGGGGGGGGGGGGGGGTGGAGGTGTTCAAAAAATCTACGAAAAAAAAATGTGATGTTTGGTGTAGTTGAGAAGGTGTGGTTGTGTGTTAGTTTTTTGCAGTGTAGGTTCTTGCTATCTAAAGCAAAGACATCTCCGTTGTACCTTGCGTCTTAGTGGGCAAAGCTTGTTCATGTTGGTTTTGTTTAAAAGTTGATAACCAAGGTGTGATGATGAATTGATAGATCTTGAGAGTGGTCTAATGGATTCTCAATGTACCTAATCATTGTTTGTTTTGTCAAGTCTTTGAACATGGATCGTGGTCTTGTAAAAAAACACCCATGAATTGGGAACTTTGGAGGGGGTGTTGTTATGGGAATTCATGATTTCATTGCAATGGGCTATTGATGGGTAGCATCTCTCTTTGTCAAACTCATAAATCATATCATGTTCTACATATTTGTGTGCCCTTGGAAATTTGTTGGTTGTGTGTCAATCCAGGTTGTTTCACTCCAATGTTGATGTTGTGTGGGATGTTGGGACTGAGTGTTTTCGTGTTTTTATGTGGGTTATGGGGAAGACATCTATGTTGAAAGGAGTCCTCTGGTCAGTCACACTGAGATCAACCTAAAATGGCTAGTGGTGCTCATGAGAGTGAGATCAAAGTGATCTAACCCCAAAAGACTTGTAATCTTTTATTAAATTATCTTGTAGTCAATAACATTGGTTGTTTGAATTTTTCTCAATGACTTTACTCACCTGATAAAGGTGAATGTTGTTGTTTGTATGCTAAATTGGATGTTGATTTAACATTTATGACTTCCATGTGTGTGCCCCAAGTTTCTGTTACAATAGCTCAAGCAAGCCGGTTAAGTAGTCCATCAAAGGTTTCTTTCCATTTGGCTACTATCATCATAAGCATTCACAGTGTGATGTTATGATCACAACAGCATAATGGAAAGTCATTGACATAAGGTTTTTTTTTGTGGCAAGGATAGCCGCTTTCCATTGCAGAGCTGCAAATGCCTTCAAAATATATCCTAAACCATGTTAAGAACCCTGAAAACACATATTTTCATATAGATGTTACTTTATGGTGAATCAAAGTTTCATTCATAACTCTTACTTCTCCTATAATTGGTCAATGCTCTAGGGGTGGTGCTTTGAAAGGATTGTGGGCACAACCTGAAAAAACTTTCCAGCATAATGGAAAGTTGTTACGATCATAGAGTAGCCTAATGGAAAGATGTTCTAATAATGTAAAAGTGATGGGCAAGTATCAAACAATGGTTTTTAATAGATTTAAAATGTAGCCTAAGTGGCAATTATGAAAATGTAAAAAAAATGACTATCATCTTTAAAATATATATTTTTAAATATAAAATGCAATTTTTTCAACCTATATTTATGGCTACAGATTCAAAACCAACTATTGGAATATAATAATTTTTAATAATATTTCCCTCGTGTTCAAACCAAAATCATTTCATTTTCAAACATTTTTACTTTTTTTTTTTTGGGTGAACTTTTGCCCAAAAAAAAAAAAAATTGGTACCATGATCGAACTATGGTATGTAGATTGCAACTAGTCTTAGTATAAAAAAAACACCCATATTGTTATGACATGATATAATATTAACATCATACCACAGTTGTATCAATCTCAATGCCATTCACATACTTGCCTCATACCAACCAAAATTTAGCCTTCAAATCTAATACCAAGACCAAGGTAATATGAAAGTGTTAAAAAAGATCCAATATGAATATTAGGGTAGGTTTATATTGATTTTTTCCAAAAGATCAAATCCTAGTACACTAGTTAATATGTTCAAATGTCAATACCAAACAGAATTGCTACTTACCAATGTCGTGCAAGCAAACATTAAACAAGAGCAACAAATTCAATGCAACATTAATCTTGAAACAATTATAGGACAATGCCAAGCAAGAAAAAAAAATTGAATTTTTTTTATTGTACCAAAACTATGAATAACATCGTAATTACCTTCCTTGCACAATATTTTCAAGAAAAAAAATGATATACTAATTGGAATTTCCCATTTCAATCAAAAGGTTTAGGGTTTGACCCTTTTTTCAAAAACATTTGTCCTTCCATGAACAAAATGAATGAAAAAAAGAAGTTTTTTGGCAACTTCTTCAAGCTAAATGCTTTAAGGAAAGGGACTTTCCTCAGGGAAGAGACAAAATGGTAGCCCCAACCATGTTCCTCTAGGGAGAAAAGGACTAAGTTGCCTTAAGGAGTAATTTTTCAAATGTTTGACATGAAGTTCAGGGGGCAAACATTGTCCAAATAGAACATTTGTAATACCATTGGAAAGCTTTCAAAACTTAGATATTTAAAATGATCTTGCATTTTTATTTGAAATTATGAAGTAAAAATTTTAAAGAAAAGAAAAATTGGGAGTTTAAAAGGGGATTAAGTTTATTTCTCCCTCAAAGAGGAAGGGAATTGCCATCTCCCCCTAGGGAGAAAGAGACTAAGTTGTCCCAAGAGTAATTTCCCAAATGTTTGACAAAACAATTTAGGGGGAATACATTGTTCAAATCAAACATTTTTTTAAGCCATTGGAAAGCTCTCAAAAATGAGATATTTAAAATTATTTTACATTCTTGATTTGGAAATATGAGCTAAAATTTATGATGAAAAGAAAGTTGGGTGTCAAATTTCCAAGTGCCCTTCTTTGTAAGGAGAAGGCCAAGGAGAAGAGGACTCAATTACTCACAAAAAAAAGGTTGTTGGAAAATTTGACCCTTGGGTTGCCTTTTTGCGATAAATTTCATTCATAAACTCAAATTGAGAAAGACCATTTGAAATAGTTACATTTCAAGACCTCTCCAATGGTATAATAAATGTTTGATTTGAACATTTGTCTACTGACCTTTCTTGTAAAACATTCAAGAATTTGTTTTTTTTTAAAGAAATTCCCCCAAACAATTCAATCTCCTTTAGCACGCTACACTAAAACATGGCAAATATGACTACACCCATGATTAGATTTGTAGTCATAAATACCATTTGTGATTACATGACTATGTAGTGCATATGGACATGTAGTTTATCCACTAGTCATATTTTTAACCTAGTTTTAAATCCCATGGAATATATTATATATTTATAAATTGTCATTTGGTAGGTAGGTAGGTAGGAATGACTAGGTAGGTAAGTAAGTAGGATCCTATTTATTTTTTGATGACAAGCTTTTTTTATTGGCTCATCGTAAATAATATTTGCACTTTGAGTGTATGTAATGTATGTAATGCATGTATTGTGTGTAAATTAATACTTTTTCACCTACTTATATAGTTTACAAAGTTGAACTTATTGACAAAGGATATAGGATAAATTTACAACATTATCCCACATCATCCTTTGTTCCATACAAAAATACCCAATTTTGACCATTATTATTTTTTTCATACTTTGTCCAAATGAAAATAAATAAGTTTCATTCTTAAAGATTTTTCCAAGATCTACAAATCTATAAAAAATTAACCAAAATGTCAAGTAATTTGACTAAAAATGCATTTGAATCTTCACTATTCCATACATTTGAACAACAATGATATCTTGAAGATTTGTTTTTCTTTATATTTATATATATACCAAAAAACCATGTTAATTTAAAATAGGTTCATAAACATATTTAATTATTTACAAATCATTTATTATTATTATTATTATTATTATTATTATTATCATCATCATCATCCCCACATTCTAAAAATATAATGAATTAATAAAAATGGCATAAATGTTGTGTTATATTAATTAATAATTGTCTAAAATACTTTTAAATAAAATATGTTATCTATGAAACATATAATATTATGTTGAGATTGTGAAATTGTGGAAGCTAATATCATCAACCTATTTGGTTTCACTTTACAATACAACAATTCAAAGTGGGGTGAAAACTTCATACAAGATCATTTTAATTACACATTTGATGAGTTGGAGTAAGCATTTTGCTTTCAGACTATGAAAAATGACGAAAAAGTTTATATGTAGCTGAAGAATCTCTAACAACAAATTATCGAACATGTAAAGGTCTACTATGAATGTTTGCTTGAACTGGCCAATTGTTTACAAGTGAAAGCTGCTAATGTTTTCCTTACTACTATTTTCAGAGTAGGTTTACAACCATACTTTAAATTGACAACATCAAGTATGACAAAAGATACCTTTATCAAATATAAGGAGACTACAGTGATTTGCAATAAAACTAAACCGGTCATAACAAATTATAATGTTTTGATGATTCAATTAAAGTCCAAATTGGTTGCACAACCCATAATCACTTATACCACTACTAAGCAACAATTAACATGTTCAAATTATGGTAAAACAGGTCATGGGAAAGAAACCTACATAATTAGAAGATAGAAAAACCATCAATTTTTGTTATTCCCATTAAAGTTGTTGAACTAGTGGTTGAAGTAAATGCACAACCTATTAAACCAACTAAAGTGCCATTAAGATATCCTTATATTATCTATTTTAGCTTTGAACATTGTGCACTTGATTCTCTTAGAAAAACAAAAGTTCAGAACATGTTTCGAACTAAGCCAACTACTATTGCCATTGTAGTAACAAAAAACCCTCAACTTAATAATGTACCAGTTAATGTAGTTGTTGTTATCATGACACATAGCCAAGTACCAAAGCAACAAGTTCTTAGAGAATGTGAACCACTGAAGGTAAAAACAATAATTGATTGGCAAATAGAGGAACAATTGCGTGATTCTTTTGTTCATATTATTAAGGAAGTGATTTAACATTACAAGCATCCATCAATTTAAACATACCACTTCATTTGAATTGGGCTAATCTACCTAAATCAGTAACTCAATGACTATTAGCAAGCAACCGGTTCAATTGACTCCACAAATAATATCACCAAAGAAAACTTTAATTTTTTTTTTGAAAAACATCAATATTCAAGTTTTGGAGAGTAAGTATGTTATCAACTTAAGGAAACTCTTGAAGATTGTGTCAGACATCAAATAATACATTTTCAAATCGATTAAATATGTTTAATCAATCCAACTTGAACCTATTTGTGCAATAATGACTATCGATCATCAAATGGTCATGACTCAAGTCCAAGTTGGTAAGAACTTCATTGATGATTTGCTAATTGATGGAGGATCTAGAGTAAACATCATTACTAAAAACCTGAAAATATAATTAAGTCTATCAAAATGCAATCCAATGCCTTATAATCTACATATGGCAAATCAAACTATAGCCAAACCACTTGGTCTTATTAGGGATCTAAATATATTTGTTCATGGAATTCCGTATACGGTTACACTTACCATTATCAATAACAATGTTCTAGATTATAACATCACTCAATATTATTAGGACACCCATGGTTGAAAGATGCAAAAGTATCCCATGATTGGGGAACTAATATTGTTACCATATAAAGAACCAATATAGTAATATCCATACACGTTACTGAGAAACTTGGTGTTCAAACCAAAAGACTAAAAGTTTTAGTTTGTTATGATTTCCATTCTAGAATATTTTATGAAGAAGAAGATGTGATGTTTGCCATAGAATTAGACTTGTTTTCAATAGGACCCATAATAGTACCTACTCATATTGAACTTGTTCCTAACTAGTCTACATACCAGATATTGGTATAGTAGAACAAGTTCAAAAACAACTTGGTGTATTATTTATAAAACTAGATAGGTGTATTAGCTATAAAATTAACTACACCACTTGATATTATCAAACAACACTTACCTAAAACTTCCCTATAAGGATGATCTGCAATAGGTGGTGGTCTTTCTTTTAGTCCCATTCTCAACGTTGCAAGCTGGGATCGTGTGCGCTATTTCAAATATGAACAACAGTTTGCACCTAAAGAGTTTTGAAAGAGGAAGGTTCAGGGTAACAAAGTTCCCTAATAGAACAGCAAAGTTTATCCACCAAATGTGTGATGAAATGGTGACCATGATAGTCATCGAGAAGGATAATAAAACGGAAACAAATTTTGAAGTGGCTCAAACATATGTTGAAGGTTCATTTTTGGTTAGAGCTCCCAAGAAGCAAAAAAGGGCGGTGACAATAGAGGAGAAAAAGGAAAAGACGATCAACAACCTTGTAATGAAGAAATATCCCAAGGGCTTTGACGAGACAAAATGCAAGCATGTCAATGAATCAATTAGGAATGAATTCTCTGATTGCTTCCCCCTTGGAAACAAGCCTATTGAAGGCATCAAGGTTCATGTTGATAAATTCCTATCACTTCCTAGGAGAATAATGTACCACCCATTGAGCAATACACACAAGAATGAAATCAAGCATCGAATTTTGATGTTTCACTACATTGATCAATTTTGCCCAATCTTCGCTATTCCTATTAACCCTAACAGTTCGACAAAGATTTTGGAAACAAAACCAAAGACATGGTTTAATCTTTCTAGTTCAATGTTTTTCATTATGGGTGGACAACATACAATCCAAGCTATTAAGGTAAATTGCATATTACAGTTTCTTGTTGTTGGTTCCTTACCCATTATTCTACTTGTTTTGCTCAATTCCTTTGAACTAATTCATTTTTTACTTCCTTAGGAGATACTATTTATGGAAGATATCAATGATGACATATGCGAGCAATTCCAGCCCTTTAGTATCATAGTCGTATGGAATGTTGATTTTATGAAGCTTTGCAAGCTTTCATTTGTCCTTAACAATCTTAATACTTTGAAGAAATCAATCCCTTCATATAGGAGAATCTTCAACATGCGCAAAAAATATGGATTGAGTTCGACTGACCAAGCCTAAAACTTGGACAAGACAAAAAGAAGATTCAGTTTACAAGGTGTAGAGTTTCAAAAAATATTTTTGCACGATATCCATGTTGAATGTTTGCTTGAGGTGTTGGAAATGATCTATCATGCTTTATTGGTTTTGTGCAAAGCTTTGATGACTCCATAACAATTGTGTTTGCAGTTTAGTCTATTAAGGAATGTATGACAATCTTGTTGCTTTTAGACATGCTCTTATGATGAGTGGAAAGAAATTTTGTTGTTGTGAAAGTAGGGAAAGATACTGGACAGGTACGGAAAACTACCTATAAGACCATAGCCTATTGGAAAGTTAGCCTTTAATTTCCTTGTGGGTTTGAAGGAAACTCACATGGTGAAGTTCACACGTGGCTTAAAAGTGCATGAAATATTATTGCGGGTTCAACCTGTGACAAGAGGTAACCCACACCTCTTGACAATGATGGAATTTTGCTACAGCATGAAGAAAAGGAAGGTGATTTGAAATGAAATTATGGTATTCCATAATTAGCTTCAGCCAAAAATGTAAAATTTACATCCTAACGCTGAAAAAATGTGGAAGAAAATCAAATTACAACATAAATACAGCAAGGTGTTGTTTGTGCTACTAGAGAGGACCTCAACCGATGATTTCTTCAAGGGAAAGATCCGTATGAATCCGTCCAAGGATCCTCCTTCCAATGAATTCAACAAGGTTTTTGAATAGTGGATTTCAAGGTCTATAGACGAAAACCCACAAATGGGCCCTATGCACTTTGAGTCACATTATAAGGTGAATCCTTTATTGGAACTTGACAACCTTAAGGATGTTATGGATGGTTGCTCAAGGAATGTTGATTTCCTAGACAATAAATTAGGGAGGACCTTTGTTGTGTTCTCGACTACAAATTCACTAAGTGAAGACCTAGACCTCTATTCTTTCATAAATTGGAAGAGTGTACTTTCAAGCTTGTTGTCCATGAAGGTCACCTTCAAAGCAATTGTCTGTATTTGTGACCGGAAGTTTTTTAAAATTTAATTGTCACACTTTAGGAGGAAGATTTCAAGGATGACATCTATCTAGAATACGAATTTTACCAGGCTTCCAAGTAGGAAGTTCATCTTGCAAAGACATTAAGCTCATTGATGAACTTGCTACTTTTGAACTACGCCTACCTTTTTCCTTCACAGGAAAGAAAGTTTCTGCAAGTTGAGGTTTTGGCATCAAGGTGTCTTCTAGCGTGTGTCCCCGCATGTGATAATATGTTAGTTTTGTATAATATAAATCCATTGCCCCTTACAATTTGTGCTCTGCCCCCACTTGGAAAACTCGAACAATAAAGGTCGAATTAAAAAGAAGATATTTATGTTCCTACAAGAGGAATACAAAGGGGAAAGAGAGCTACTCATGGGGTTGTTATTAGGGAGCTCAACATGAGGAGTAGTAGTCATTTGTCAATCCTGAGGAGTTCAATCTCTTGCGGTTGGAAAGAAGAAAATGGTAGACAAAGAGTAATGCTCTAATGATGTATCAACATTACATGATATTCTATTGAGCCGTCATAGAATCCCGTTATTCGGAGGGAGGATGATGTTGAGGATGTTGACGATGATGATATTGGTGAGGAGATGTATAAAAAAGTTCCTCTCAAGGATTTGAGCATAGTTAAAATTAAATTAAGTTATGACTAATAGCTTTCTTTGTCAAACATTATACAATTCTTTTAAATTATGAATACATTTAGATAAGATTTTTTTTTCAATTTTACTCTAAAGCATAAATTTCATCTAGTGGCCACCATATAATTTTTATCCTTTTTTCGTGTGTTGGTTGCCAAATATTTTGCATCTGGTGGCCACCAGATATGTCAATATGGTGGCCACTATATGCACCATGCAATTTGGTACTAATCGAAGTTTTGTATTTAGTGGTCCCATTATATTTTTATCAAGCAGTCGCTAGATAAGTCTATATCTAGTTGCCTCTTTATATTACAATTTGGTGGCTACCAGATAGGACTGTATCTGGTGGTTGTTAGATAATCATGTGGTTGAAGGATTCAAAGAATATAGTGGTGTAGGATTAAATCGAGTCGTTTGTTGTACCCATCGAAATTAATTTTTGAATTTTTTGATGTCCATTATTTGGTTTTTGATTTCCTCCTCTACATTTTTTTCAAAATTGTTTTCATTTTTCAATTGTTTTGTCGATAAATTTTCTTCTGATTTGGGTACATTTTCACCCTTTCTACTTTCTATTTGCAGGTGAAGGTTCAATTGATGGAGGCTATGTGTCCAATAATTTGGGTGAGCACACATCTGAAGACTCGAATGATTGGGACAAACTTAGGTCTTATTTTGGCCTTGGTGGAATTTGAAAGATGGTTGTTCAATTATTTGGACAATTGGATGGGACTGAATTCCATTGGAAACAACATGTGAAAAAGTAAGTAAGATGGAGGAGACTACTGCCATCTCTAGTCCAGCCTGCACCGCATTGAAGTTTTGCATCCCCACCTCAATTTACACATGCGCCTTTACCATCCCTTGAGCCATCTATTTCGTCATGGTTGTAGTCACCCCTTGCAAGATTCAATGGGGCTGAAAATGAAAAATATCTTGGAGTTCTCCATGAAATTGCTAAGGAAGATAAAGGGAAAGAACTCACTTTCAAAGGTTTTAGATCTCCTTTTCCCGTAGATGTAGAGGACACAAAGGTGAATCCTTTGCACATGATTTTTGATTTGGAAAGGGCCCTTGTTGGGAAGGATTATTTTAGAATTAATCACCTCCTAACTTCACCATTCAACTTAGTTTGAGGTTGCACCTTTCCAAGCAAAAGTATTGTTCCAAGGCCAACTTTAAGAGAATTCCTCACAAGGTGTTTAGAACAGTTTACTATCTACATATGGACATTTGCTTCGCTTGCTAAGATGAATGCCTACTTGAGAAAAATAGCAGAAGAGAAGGGTATTAAGATTGACATGGAAAAGATTATTGGTCAAGATCTATGTAAGATTAATAAGCACTTTCTATAATTTCCTTTCAAAAGGGGCTATAATCGCGTCGATTGTCCCACTCATGATAAAACAATTTATCATAAGAACCTTTCTGATTTTTTCCCTAGGTATCCTAATACTCACCTTGGAAATACATTGTTGGTAGACAATATGCCTTACAAAACTTGCTTGAATCCACCCTTTAATGCCATATTTGTTGAGTCCTATGAGGACCTACCAAAAGAAGATAATTATTTTATGAATACTTTTTTTTTATACTTAGAGTTTCTTCATTACTCTGGACTTAATCTTCCCACCTTTGTGGAATTCTATCATTTTGGTGCCATTAGAAGTTTCAACAAAAACGATGTTAAATTCCAAACATTGTTTGAAAAATGCACCATGGCTTGTCACACCTCTTTTAGTAAAAATCATTTGACATTTGTAATAAGTAGTCCAAAATTTTTCTTTTGATCCTTCCTTCCATTCCTTTCTTGGATTTTCCAAACTCTTTGATTTATGTGGTCCTTGATTTTTAGGACTTTGCCAACTGTTCTTTGTTTTTTTCTTTTAGGTTATTGGTGCACCATTTCCTAAGGAGGTGAAAGATGTGGAGTCACCAAATTCATGCACTATCATTGAAGTAAACTTGGATGAAATTGCATTGATTTTGGGTGGCAACTCCCCAGTGTTTCATTTGCCTATGGCGAAAGTGACTCCATTTCATGTGATTTTCGATCTAAATGCCTCTCTGATCACCACACACATCAATAAAGGCAAGTATGGAAAGCTGCATTTCGCATTGTCATTCTTCGTCCTAGATAGAAGGAATTCTTAAATAAATGTCTTGTGTAATTCCACATCTATATTTGGTCCACGGCCCAACGTCACAATATTTATAATTATTTGGATCAAATCTAGCATAAAACACAAATCTCATATGTGCTTCTAGAGTGCTTGATTAGACATTTTGCATGAAAAATCCACATTTCAAGCCAAATAAACCTAACAAGCCAATTTTCCATAAGAACCTAAACATTTTCTTTTCTACATTCCTTACACTCATGCTAACAACATGTTGTTCATAAACAATACACCATAGAAAAACATGTTTAACGGCTTGTAAAATGCCATTTTTGGGAGACATTTGACAATGTTCGTGGGGAGGATCAATATTTGTTGGGGTCCATTCTCCCTTGGAAAGTCTTCATTCATTTAGATATGGTGTTCCCACCTTTGTTGAACACAATCCTTTTGGTAGGATTAGATGTCTTAATCCAAATAATCCAAGACTTTTTAAAATGTTGTTTGTGAAATGTTGTCATACTTGGCAACCCACTTTTTGTAATAGTGAAAATTTGAAATTGAAACAAAAAATACCTTATTAATTGCACATCCTCAAATTTTGCTTCTTTGAATATCTCAAAAATTTCCTTTTGAAAAAAAAACTAAAAATATCTAATTTTATTGCTTGAATGTTACTTGTACTTTTTGTTTTTAAAACATCTAGTTCTGGCATGGTGGCCTTTGGGTTGAATTTCATGTTTTTGCAACCATTTGGCGGCCACCTAATGTTCTCCCTCATCTATTTGTTGGCTGCTAAATTGTGATATGTGTGTTTCCAGTCCATGTTATTATTGAATTCCTAGTCAAAATTATCGTTCCATATTCTGGATATCAACTTAATTCTTGGACTAACATTTCTTACGACAAGGATGGAGGCTTTTACTCATTTTTAAATTTTTCTTTGCTCTAACCTTTCTTCTTTTTGGTAGGTGCATGGTGTTTCTCTTTCTAATCCAAAGAGGTGAATTCAGACTTTTCGACCTCGATTTAGCACAACTAAAAAACTCTTCATTCTTAGTCTCCATGGTGTCTTTTGTTACTTTCCAAAATGTGCCCTTCTTCAAGGGGATCGACAAAAGACTGGGAAAAATTTAGACATATCCAAGTTGGAAATTTGTGTTAGAGTACATGATTTCCTTTTGCGAGCATTTGACATTTTTACATTGCTATTTGGTTGTGTATGTTGTTAGAAGATATCCTTGAAATTTTACCTTTGTTGATGCCCAAAACTTTCATTGATCAAGTTGTATTTGTTTGGGGACATGAACAATGCACTGCAACAACGAGTCATCTCACACTCAATTTATTACTATTTGAAGAACTTGGATTGAGTTCACTTTGCATGTAGATGTTTGCCTTATAACAGATACTTAATTATTTTTGGACTAAATTCATTTTTTTGAATTGACCAAATGTTATAAACAACCATTACATTTCATAGATTGTTACAAAATTTAATCACAATTTCCCATTTTTATAATCTTTGAAATGAAAAAAAATGAAAATGAAGTAATGATTACTATTAATATTTGTTGGCCACCAGTTTTTATTAGAATTTCACACATTTATTCGAAGTGTAGAAGTTCAATTATAAAAGATGTTGGTTAATAGATTCAAAATTCATAGACATTTCTTGCATTATGGCCATGTTAATGGTCTAAGTCTACATATTATAGTTTGAAATTTACACATGCCAAATTTCAAACTACATTTTAAAAAGATCTAAATGGGGTAGTAAAAAACATTGATCACCAAAATTTCTATAATAATATCAGGTGGCCACCTGAAGATAAGAAAAATAGACAAATATTCATGGTATGAAGATTTGAATTTGAACCCTATATAAAAGAAAATGGGGATGAGAACCCATCCATCCATGAATATTTAATTATTGGCAGAAAACAAAGTATGTCACTTTAAGATTAACACAATTTATTGGCTCTGATGAAAATGTTATATAGAAAAGAGGGGGGATGGAAACCCATCCACTAGAAGTATAAAGTGAGTAAAAAAAAAAGAAAACAAAAAACCAAAGGACACCTCAAACCAAGGAGCACTAGAACACCCAAGGTGCATAAAAAAGAAAACTAATTTTTTGGATTTGTTTTACAAAAACCTTATGAGGACTTCTTACGAATGGGTATAGGCTTAAAAAAATAGGTTTAACACATGTGGTTTCCTAATCAACCCCTAACATCAATCGCCTTAATAAATATTGAACATTTACTTCTTAAAATTATTTAATGAAATATAAAGCTTTTCATCGCAGAGCTGTTTGCTTATTGTCGCAACCCCACTTTGAGGGAAGTGTGAGGTCGCCACTCACACTCCCGAAAATGGGACTTGGGAGTCCTTCGAGACTCCCAAAAACTCAGAACTCGATTGCAAAGGTCAAAACACTTCACATTGAGTTTTTTTTTATACTGTTGAAAAGGTCTTGGAGTTTAGATGTCCAAAATGGCCTCGCATGAGCCATTTGGACATCTGTAGCACAAGTTATGGGCGAAAGAAAGGCCGAGAGTCAAACTGGCAATTTGACTCCCGACCACTAAAAGTCGAGAATCGATCCGATTCCGATGTGTGCAGGTGGAGTGCAACACACCGTTGGAAAGCTCTCAAGGAGAGATATAAGTTTGCTTCAGACCTTGTCCTAATCAGAGGTTGGAGCGAGAAGTTATGAACGCCCAAAGTCCCGAGAGTCCAAACCGGGATAGTTTCGGGACTCCACTTTGGGAGTCCCAAGAAAAAGTGCAATTCGGATGCAAGTGCGGCAAAGAGATGCAGAAAATACTATATGGGGGAAGGTGGTGGTTTCCCCGGAGTTCGGGCCGTGGTGAGTCAAGTGAGTCCAAGGTTGTCCGTGGCTTGTCCCAAAACTAAAAGTGTGCAGAATGAATTCTAACCAACTTGTTGGTTGGATTTGGATGCAGGACTGTATAACTAAGTAGCTTGTCCTTCTTCCTAGTCTGATCTCGGAGCTTTTAGCACGCCCCTTTCACCCCCTTTAGTGCTGGAAGCTGGGAGCGGCATTAAGTTCCAACTATTTTCGCTCTTTAACATAGTTGGGCCCCTTTTGGGTCTAACGAGGAACTTGGGGGCACGTCACTTATGCTATGGACAAGCATCTCACATGGGAAAACTTAGTATCAAGTGGCCACCAAGTGTTAAAATGCTAATATCCCTTTTGTATTAGGTGACCACCAAATACTAAAATGTAGATGTCCCCCTTGAATTTGAAACAAAATTTAAAATTCTAGGTTGTTTAGAAGATCAAAGGTCTAATACAAAATATTTAAACAATTTACAAGACACACTATTAGATGGCCACCAAATATTAAATATTCAATTCCAACTAAATTCAAACATAAGATTTAACTCCACTATTATGATGAATTTTTCACATATTATTATCTATCAAGATCAACCCTAACCTCCAAATCAAAGAATTCAACAAATATTTGGCAATTCTTAATCTAAATCATAGTTTAAATATTCATGCAATGTAAATAATCACTAGACATAAACAATCAAAGTTTTTGTTTCTAATTGTGGTTTTAGTGCATTAACCTCTTCAATGTTTGCTCTAGCCTGACTAGCATGCACATCACTATTATAATAGTGTTATTTGCAATTATGTTTTTCCTTGAAGGAAATGAAAATGCAATAAAATTGATGTTCAACCACTACATTAGATTTAAATTGCATTTCCACTTTCCTCACCAATAATTTCGATACAACTCCACATCATTCATGACACCTTTCTTCAATGACACCCACCATTACACATGCACCATTTTGTAATGTTTGTTGCCCTCATCCTTAACAACATCACTATTCATTCAACCCAACCATATAGGGTAAACCTCGAGGTCTGATGGTCATGCAACGACAAAATCTCCATTGTGTAAATTTCTAAAGGGTGTGTAAGGAGCCATCTTCATTATTGGTTTCATGTTTTTAAGGCCATAGAATGGCTCCAACATTGTGTCTTCCTTGTATGCGAAGATAAGTGAGTTGGGCTCTGCAAGGTGGTCAAGGTTAGGTTAACCAACTTGATACGCATTCACTACCTAAAAAGGGGCTATATATCTCAAGCAAAATACGTTAGAATATGATTAACCCTCTAATTGTTAATTAACCAAAAGCCTTCCAACAACATTGGACTTTGTTGTGGAAGAAGGTTTGTCAACATCTCTAAAATAGACTCCCAATAGTCAATGTAAAGCTTCATTATATTGGCATACTTTGGATCTTTCAACATATTCAAGTTCCAAAACTCCAACTACTTTGAAATTCTAGCAATAATGAAATTTCACTTTTCCATTGCCTTAGTAACATTGTTACCCCAAATTAGACAAAATGGAACAAGATTCAAAACTCCACTTAGTAGCTTTGATTGACCTTCATCATAGGACTTCCACAATTGTATGGCATAGCTTTTTTTCGGACTCCACATCTTATCATTTGGTGAAAGCTTGTATTGTGTCACAAGCCATCCAAAAGAATCGACAAAAAAAAAGGGAAAAAGATGCATATATGTATGGCCTACTAGTACTTCTACACTATCCTTCAAATACCCTTGCACCCAAGTTTTGAAATCAGGAATTTCTTGAATCAATTGGGGAATGAAAGATCGTTCTTGAGAGACCATGAATATGTTCATCAAGTCTACCAAACAATAGTTGGATTAGTCTCGTAATTTCTTTGACAAGTAGCCAAAACACCCATCAATGTCCTCATGTGTGTGCCCCACAACAAGGAAACCCAACTGCACCTCCTCAAAGACATCCCTTGCAATTAAGAGTGAAAAAAATGCCAATAAATATCTATTTTTGTTGGCTTTCACACAATTGTCCATTTAAACCAACAATTTCCATGGCAAAGGTTTTGCACCAACAAATTGTTTTGGGGCTTCAATGCCTTCATGCATCAAGACTTCCTTCACATTAGGAGTGAAAAGAATTCATTCTGAAAGTCCTTTTCTAACAACTTTTGTGACTCACAAACTAGCTCCTTTTCCAAGGTTCTTAGAAGGTGCAATAGTGAACCAATGGTGAAATTAAGGTCATTACGCCATAATTCATTTGAGTATTGAATGTAGGCTTCATCTCCATGCCCATGAGTTTACATTCCCGTTAGTGTAACTAGTAGTTGACCCAAACTTGCCATCATTTTGTTTTTCACCTCAAGCCTTGGGATGGCAATCTTGGAATGATCCATCTTATTGTGAATGCATAGTTATGACATTCTTGGTGCGAGAATGTTATGGAAGCCCAAAGAAGCAAGAATTTTAACGAATTTTATAGATCAACCAGTGAAAATTGGTAAACATTCGCGCACCAAGAATGTTTTGA
>Ga0116229_10008413_pt1 | contig 16038 bp, 11 predicted proteins | sample S1TSphgellanicum_3_FD_87313 | JGI IMG/M metagenome (GOLD analysis project Ga0116229, IMG submission 87313) | Host-associated microbial communities from peat moss isolated from Minnesota, USA - S1T2_Fc - Sphagnum magellanicum MG | ecosystem: Host-associated > Plants > Peat moss > Unclassified...
AGCCTGCAATATTGAAGGCTGCTGGCAGACTAGCACAGCATCAAGACATTCATCTATCTATGTATCCATCTTTGCTGCCAAGTGATCATGAGAATTCTTGAACCGCCGCTTGCCGACCAACTTCATCCAGCCGGCTTCGATTCTTCTTCGCAAATCTTCTTGGGAAAAGAAAGGAAACCGCCACAGACAATATTCTGATCGTGCAAGCCAATATAGAACAAGAAAACACACATACCGTGAACTCCACTTTTGCACAACACTTGAACACACATAAACAGCCATGAGATACAACAATCTATCACAAGCAAAAAACAAAAGCCTCAACTACGAAACCTTGCCGTCAAAGAAACCCAAGGGCGGTTGAACCAGGACAAGCTTGAACAAAGAAGTACTATTCCGAGGTCGCAAAATCCTGCACTCCAGCCGGTGTTGCGGCTGGCGATATATGAATCCCAGAAAACAATAATACCACAACAACTTGGGCCCAAAATTTAGCTGGTTTGCCAAAATTTGTAAGCGCGACATATCGATTCAATCACACAGGAAAAACCACAGAAGACACAGAAGAAGACTCGACCTGCTGCAACACATGATGAGGCCTTCACGACCAACGGCGAGCACGAGAGAAAGGTGCGGGCGCAACAAGACCTGCGGTGGACACGCGGTTGAAGTCGAGAGTGACACAGAGCGAAATGCGCAAAGAGTCTATATATAGAACTAGGGGAAGTGCCCCTTGCCTTTTCCAAATTAGGGCTCGCACAAGCCTTATTCCAACGAGGTGTGTGTCACACTGTCGCCTTGCATTTAAAAGTATCTTAATGCAAAAGAAGATTTATGAAAACTCAAATATTTCACCATGCATAATATAATCTTCAAAAAAATCCTCTAAAATAAATCAAAATCTTTCAACATATCATAACTCTATAACTAATCTCAAGTTTCAACACAAGCCAAAATATCATCTTTCAAAAATCCTCATATAAAAATAGACCTATTACCTAAGGGTCAAAACCCCTTAAGCTACTAAACTCTATAATGAATTTAAACACAATATCCCTTGCCTTGGAAGGCAAGGTCAATAAAGCCTGTCGCCTAGGGCTTTTGCTGGAATAAGGGCTCACATGAGGCAAACTCAGCATGAGCCCTATTCTGGAAAAGCCTGTGGCCAAGGGCTTTACTAGGCAATGGCCTTTGAGTTTTTAGGCTCTGCAACATGCTCTCTAAATTAATTGACTGGAAAAATCCCAGGAGGTCTTAATGGAAAAGGGATGGTGATTTGAAAAAACATGAAAAGTGATGGGGAAATTCAGGACAATGGCAGTGTAGGGATGGGTAACTTAATTGTGAGCAGAACTTTTCTAATCTGGTGGGGCCAGAAAGTCTAAAAGAGCTTGAGTGAGACCTGGAGGAGAAGCTGCACAGCATTTTTTTCCAACACAAGTTTTAGTCCACAACTTTCTTGGCTAATGCAGCAACCCACATGCAACTCTGGCAACCATGCCACATGTGATGAAAATGATTAGTTCAAACCTCACTACAATAGAATTTTGTTTTTTCTCTGGTACTTCATGACAGATGGGTGAGGCAAGCATTATGAATTACATTAAAATAGATGAAACCACAGAGTTTGCACGGTAAGTCCACTCTGCACACCAAATACAGCTCACAAAAAAAACCCCCTCCCCCACCCCCCCCCCCCCCAAAACTTGAAAGGAAAAAAGCAAGGCACCTTAAGAGCATGCTGGGGGCCTTCCCAGTGTCTGCATGAATTTTCTCTTCCCAAAAGAGTTTCTGACCATTTTTAGCTTGGGCTAATACCCCTTGCAAAGAACACCCCTATTTTCTGGGGTACTTATTATTCTGTTTCATATTAATTAGTTGGGGGTGCCTCACAAGTCCAACTTTTTTTTTTTTTGCAATGAGCCAATTTGATTGGCCCATAGCAAAAAACCAGTTGAAACTATGGAGGCTCCCCAAAATAGAAGATTCTATGGAAAGATGGAGTGCATCCCCCTTTGGCCTGGGAGGACTTTGGGCAAAACGTATGGGATTAAACTGAGGTGCTATTGGGAACACCCTTGGGGAACATATTGGGAACTTGAAGGGAACATGTTGGGAAGAAAGGAAAAAAGAAAAACAATCCTAACCCGCCCCCACCGGCCCCCCGCCACCCAAAACTCAAAAGAAAAAAATCAAGGCCCTTTGAGTGCATGCCAAGCCTCCCCATTGGCTGCGCATGAAATTTCTATTTCCAGAACTATTTGTCACCATCTTTGGCCTGGGCTAATACCCCCATTATAAACTGGGGTACTTATTTATTGGTATGTACACAGGAAACAATTTTGCATTGGATTCCTGCCCAACAGCTACCAAGGTATTAACTATGTGTATGTACTAAACTGAGAAATTTCCTAGTGTATTTGGGAGACACCTTATACTCATGAATATTCTTCCTAGAAAAGAACGATCTTCCGTTTACAAGTAGCCCTAAAATCCCTCTCTTAAGAACGATCTTTCATTTACAAGTAGCCATAAAATCCCTTTCTTATGTAGGAGGCATAAGAACTTTCCGCGTCCCAAGCCTATGCTCTACATATGTTTAGGTTTATGATATTGCTGATGTCCATGCTTTATGTCTAACTTTGGGTAAAGCCAGAGACTATAATTGTGTTATTAGTTTTCAACTCATGACATCAATTATTTTCTCAAAAGACACCATTGCAGCTTTGCATCAACTACACCCCCTTCCATCTGACCGTGTCTTTTCACTTATTTTTTACTATAAGTTTGAGCACAACTTTGTTTTGGATAGGACTTTGTTTGCACATGCCTTAGCCATTGTTCCCCATTTGTTTTTGAGTGGGTTATCTAAGATAGTTTATCATTTCTTAGGATGTTTCATATCAAAGGACCCATCCTCAAGGTTTTTAAATTTATTTCAAGTTGTTGTTATTGCTAGTGGTGATATTCTTGGGTTAGTGGCCCTAATGTTGAGGACTAGGAAATTGTTGATAATGGCAAAAGACACTGGAGGTCTTTGTCTTATTCTCGTAGGTAAGGCATTTCTTCAACTTATTAATCGTTCCATTGTCTTACAGCTTTGGGGCTGTTTCAAGAGCATCTATCCTTCCATCAATTTGGAGTTTTGACCCTTAGAGATTACGAGACCATCATTTTTAGCATTATAACCCTCTTCAACTTACACCTTGATTGGGTCGAAATGTAAGTCAACGTCAAAAATGTTTTTAATAATGTTTTTTGAGCTCTTATTTTTTAAAAACTTCGAAATGCCAAAGGACCTTTGGTGAACATCCTTTTACCAAGTTGTTTTATGGTGCTCATTCTTCTCTTTATTACCAACATAAGCAACATGAAGAAAGGATCACCATTATTGAATCATTTTCAAACATGAGGCAAGGTGACCTCATAGCAGGTCTTTTATTTGCCCTGGCCCATTATCAAACACTTTTAAAAACCATTGCATGAGCCCCAACCTATGTCTTTCCATCCTTAACATTCCATCCCTAACAGACAACACACACATCATGGGCCTTATGAATGAAATTGTTTCTACCTTTGACCACCTTTTGACCCCATTAACCCCAGTTGGGCTTAAGGTCAAAGTGTGAAAGTGCAAGCTTTGGAATCCATTAGAGATTTCTTCAAACATAAAGATTCCTTAGGGCTACACTTTGGTCATAGATGGCTTATGCATTTTGGGTGTGCTAGTGGGTTCTCAAGACTTTTTCAGGCATTTTTTGGATGAGGTTTTATATCAACACATGGTGCATATTGATGATTTTCCTCTCTTGCAAAACACACAAGTTGCATTGGGCATTTTGTCCTCATGTGTCATTCATCAACCTTCTTATCTCATTTGGATAATACATTTCTCCTTTTCCTTCTTGTCTATTTTAACAAGTTTTGATGAGAGAGTTATGCAAGTATGTGGGGACATTATGCATCCAGGGTCATGGGAGTTTATTCAAGGCTCCTTAATGGGGTATCAAGCCCAACTACCAATTTCCTTTGGTGGTATAAACCTTTTATTTATGGAAAATTATGCCCCATATGCTTTTCTAGGGAATTTGGCTTTAGTGGTTCTATATCTATGTTCCAAATTTCCTATCTTCAATAAACCATTTTGGAAGAGTATGTTTTTCAAGTTGAAGGAGGTCCACACCTCTTTCAATCATGCCTTCATGTAGTTCGAAATAGTTTTTCTCCCACAACTAGAAAGATGCACCTTTCTTTTGAGAGTTTGGTAATTGCTAGTGCTTCAGGTTTGTAGGCATCTTTAATGAACATCCATCATGACACATCCTTAGGTCTATCTTGGAAAATCACTCCATTTCTTTTATTTTCAAAGCCCGCATTTATTTTTATTCAGGCAAAAGGGACAAGGTTATGGTTGATTGTTAGGCCATCTATCTATTTGTTTTGCATCGCACCTTCTATTTTCACCTTAGCATTGTGTTTTCATCTTGATTCGATTCAACCCTCAGCATCTAATCTTTTCACATGTGAGTGTAGACAAAGATTAGATGCATTTGGCACACATCTAACACACATCTAACACATCCATTTGAAGGTCAACATATAACCATACATGACACCATTAGAGACATCATGTATGCCTTCCTTCGAGAAAGTGGGCATGTTCAATGAAAGGAGTGGTGATATGCCATTACATTAGGAGTTTCATTATGAACCAACTTCTGGTAGACTCATGAGGACCAAGTCTTTGTTATTAATATGGTGGTTATTAACCTAACACAAGAAATGATGGCTATGAGTGTTATAAACCAATGAATAGGTGCAGTTGCGAAACTTAGTGCCATTACTAAGATTCATAAATATAAAAGGCTTCATAAGGGGAACCACTTTATTCCAATGTTCATGGAGGTGCACAGCGCCATGTGTGATATGGATTGTTTCATCAAGGAGTGTGTTTGTCTTTTCCACGATAGATAATCAAAGGTCATTTATCCTTATCTTTTTGTATTTAGTTTTTCAAGCAGCATGTTATTGTTTCTTTTTAGTGTGCTTTGGCCTCTATTATAGAAAGGAAGATTACATTGGCGGGAGATGTTTGTTTTAGACCTCTTATTATTATTAAATCTCACAATTTGCATGTAAGCAACATTAGAAAAGTTGTGGGTGAAATACCTTCCTACCACGAAAAGGACTAGTTCTTTCCCTTCTTTAGTTTTTTTGGGCTACATGTTTTTTGGCACTTCTTTGGCTTTACCTTTTGTGTTCCATGTGATGGTTTTGGCCATTGATTTTTATTGGATTTTTCACCTCTACTTTACGATGGGTAAACTTGCTCACAGGTGCAAAACATTTCAAAATAATAGGACCCTTATTTTGAAAATGCCCCTAATTAAGGTATTTGGTAGGTTTAGATCCAAATTCTAGGTTAATTGTTGGTGTGTTTGGATCAAAAGTTCAAAATTTTGTTGAAATCAAATTTAGATTTAAAGTATTTTTTTTGAAAAATAAATAAAACCTAAACTTGGACCAAGTTGTCTCCCTTTTAAAATCAAGTCTAGGTTCCCTATCAATACACAAGTCCAAAGTTTTTTTCTAAATGAAAAAAATGAACCCTTGCATTTGAATTGTGACAAATCAAACCTTGGAAAAACCTTCTGCATTCAAATTCAACTCTCCAAAAACCTTATGGGATAAATTGTGATGATGTTGAGCTAAAAAAACTAGCATACAGGTTTTGCCAAAATTCTCTAATTCCCCCTCTTTTAAAAGGAAAAAAAATGAGGAAGCTTCTTTCATTGCATGCTACATTGTCTCATTGGCTAGGTATTAACATATATTTCTTTTTAAAAATATGTTGCCCCCTTTTAAGTTTGTTGTACACTTACATCCCACACCATGAGCATGAGTGCCTATTTAAACAAGTTATTAGTTTTAGTTGGGTGTAATGCAGATGGAAACAAACCTCATCTTAAATTGGATCAAGTTTCAAGTGTTTTTTTTGGGGAAGTCCATTGAACTGAAGATTTTGTAAATTTTCAAAAATTATTTTCAAAACCATGTTGAAGGTTAGATCAAACAAAAGCAAACCAAAAAAGTCAAAATTGAAGTCGAGAACCGGACAACACTGGTTACTAGTAATTACCCATGATCCATGCACATGTATGGAACCAAATAGTAGTAAAGAATTGGCTTAGAGCATCTCCAGTGGTTCACTGGAAAATGGCATGCACGCCATGTTTTCACATCCAAATTTTGTGTTAACAGTTTTTCATTCCCCACCCACAACTTGTAAATAGTAAACATTATACACCGTGGACCAATTAGTGCATCCAGCCAATCAGTAGTAGTAAATGTGTGGGCAGTAAATGCAAACACCCAACTAGTAACAGTGTCTTTTGTTTTCCACCGCTTGTGTAGGCCCCCGTCAATTCCTTTGAGTTTCAGCCTTGCGGCCGTACTCCTTAGGCGGAGTGTTTAACACGTTAGCTGGGCCCCTGATCAGCCGTTTTGCATACAGCGCAAACCAAGGACGAACACTCATCATTTACGGCATGGACTACCGGGGTCATATTGAAGATGTTTTTTTTTCCAACATTGAGCCCTTTTTTCAATGACTTAACTACTTTTCAAGGTCATAATAGAAAATTAAAAATCTCATCACTTCATGATAACTATCTCCAAAAATGGACTATATCATTTTCTGAAATAAACCTTTTACAGTTGTTCTCTTTTTATTGGCTAACAACTCTTAGTTGATGCACTCAAAAAAAAGAGGTAGAGCTTCCTTCATCTCAGAAATCCAGCGTTGTTGAATTTCAAAATCTTTGTAAGCCAATAAGGCTTTCCTGTTCACCAAGCTGTGGTAAGATTATTGTACTTTCTCAAATTCCTCAATACCAAAACAAAGGCAATAGTAACACTCTTTTCCCATGTCTCCTGAAACCCCAGTATCTGGCAACAATTTGGTGTAGCTGCACCCACTTTCACACCACTATGGTGTATTACTTCATCCAAAAGTGGCATGCAAGCTAGTTTCTAGTGGACCGGTGGAGATGCTCTTACCTACTAAGAGGAGTTTACTAGAAAGGAAGTGATAGTTTTTGTGCTAACCTTCGGATGCAACAACCCATGACCAGTAAGCCTCTAATTTATTGGATATCTATGGGTAATTATGCATCGGACTTTGCCATGTACAAGGCCTGTGTTTTGGGAATGAATGATGGAAGTTGTAGTGCCCTTCATTTGAAATGCCTCTATATTTGAGCTTTTGAAATGAAACAAATAAGAAGTTGAACCCTACAAATGAAATGCCAATGGAAAAAATTGAAGGGCAAATGGGGAAAGTAGCACATTAGAGTGACAATTAAGTGAATTGACAAATCTTGTGGGCCAGTATTGTAAAATAAGCCAAAATCAAATAAACCTGAATGAATATTTATGAAGCAAAAGGGAACCAAAGCTTCTTGGGCTCACTTAAATTCACGTTTTCTTCCTGTCCTTAGAAACAAGGTGCAAGTGTCCAGAATCCACTTACATCAAGTGCACATAGAAACTTGGAAGTGAGCTATGGGGTAACTATAAATAACTACATCATATTGTGCTTAGTGCACGTTTACATGAGTGCCCACACCCTATTTATACTTTCCCACCCAAATAGTTGGGGTTTGTAAATTGTATGCAAGAAGTTCCCCTACCCACTCACTATTGGAGTGGCTTCCCACTATTTCTGGAGGTGCCCTACTCCTCCCACCCCCAGGGCACCTCCCCATCACCAGACTCACAAATGCCAGTCATCTTACCTTAAAAACTGGTTGTACAAGTGCAAAGATATTCTAACTTGATCCAGGTCGCATTAACTCTCTTCACATGAAACTGCCAGATGTGAGTTCTTTCAAAGTGGGAGAAATAGTGAGGTGAAGATCAAAACCCTTCATCCATAATTTGACCAAATTAATTGTAGATGGATAGTGGGTGGGATGAAGACATGGAAACTGGCCCTTTAGCCTTACAAAAGCCAATGACTCTTGTTACCTACTTTTTCCTGGGGGTATGAGGATAGGGATAACTTAACTTAGAGGATTGTGAAGGTTTATAAAAATGAACATAAAAATGTCACCTCACTTATTTTGGGTTAATAAGACACGAGGCACATATGAAAATTAAATACCTTGACTTGGAATGTGCCAAACTGTGTAGATGTCATCCATAAGCAAGATTGGAATTTTAGAAGACAAATAGGTGGTACAATTCAGTAGGCTTTGAGGTAATATTCTGCTGAAAAAATATATATGCTCACTATAGATGAAGAGGGAAATTAATCATCCACTCTCTTCAAACATTGAACGGGGTTGTGGAGGTACATAATGATCATTTTATTACTAGGATCAGTGCGATAAATCTTACAATGCAATAAACTCAAATGAGTGTTCAATTGCAGAGGTGCAAGTGTTGAAAAAATAAACCAATCTAAATTTGGTGAGTCACGCCATTTGGTGAAGTCCTTAGTGATTACATTACACAAGATGAACATCCCTTTCAATATAAGCCACATGATGACCAAATTTTAATCTCACTAATGATTCTAACCCAAGTTATGAAAGTCCCAGCTCCCCACATGGTGTGTGTGTGTGTGTGTGTGTGTGAAGTTTGAATTGTCCAATATATCTCTGAGTTGGAATGATAGGATTTGAAAGATGATTGTGATAGGTTGGAACCTATGTTGTGCAGTCCCCTGGTTTTGAAGAAAAACCAAAGGTTCTTGGTTCCAGCCAGTTTTCTCACCTGTTTGGATCTTCAGTTTTTAGAATCTTCTTTTGAAACCATTTGATGGAAGTTGGAACCTTTGAATCTTGGTGTAGCTTTAAGCTAGCTTTTTTGAATTCCTAAAGCAACAATTTGGTGGTTTTCAAACAAATTCTAAGTCTAGTTCACTTTAGAACAGGCTAGTTGCAGTTCCATCTTTACTTGCTAAATGTAGCCCGAGATCGAAGACTATGTGGTATCAACATCGTACCACCACCATAGTGGCCACCTAACCAAAAAGTAGTACCCAGCAGCTGTTTAGAGAATTGAAAGCTTTGTAATAAAAATTTCAGAATGGACTACCTACAGCAATGTGTAGGTTCAGGGTGCACTTCCTTCCTGCAAGAGGCTGGTTGCATAGTTCAGTTCAGGCTACGGATTGAACAGGAGGCTACTCCCATGTCCCTGTTCAGGTTCAAGTTCAAAGAGGACGTTGTACCTACAGTCAAGTTAGCTGGAAGCAGAACTCAACCAAGAACTAGACTAGAAACTGGAACCAGCTGCCCACACTGATAAGGACCGTATTCTAGGCTACAGTCTGATCTGAGCAATATCCAGGTTATAGGTATCAGAACGGAAAATCCATCAAGGGGATCTCTACAAAGCATGAGAAAATTTGCGGGGAGCAATATTAGTCCTCATCCAATGATGTTGTCAGACATAGAATCTACCATTCAGATCTTGTAGACTGCAAATGAGGAGTGGGCGGCCCCCTTGAGCCTTACCACTCCATAGTACCTGTCCGTAGTATAACCCTCTTTCAATGGTATATTGAAAATTGAGTTTGGAGGTAGAAAATTCCTAACGTGGTGACAGAGATGCTTTGAAATTTGGAACCAATTTGTGATCCACTGTATTGGAATTGCACATAAAATATATGTCCGATATCTATTCTCTGCAAACTAGCAGGCACATCTTCCTTTGGCTGGGCCGTTACATAATTTGGGGTGCAGTGATAAGGCTGACTTATGACACTTCTGATATCTGCTACCTTCCATTTTGAGGCTGAACCAGTGGCCGACTGATGCACGAAATTTTTATAGATTCTTGTTAGATTTTGAATATCAGGATAAGTATGTGTGAATGGATTGGACTATGTAATCGGCAAGAGTAGGCAAGTTATTGTGAATAGTCTCACTGCTTGAGCATCAAGTGAGTGTTGAGATTATTCATGGTGAATTGTGTCTGGTTACTTGATAATTTAGGATAAGTCTGCATGAATGGATTATGGACTAGGTAACCAGTGAGAATACACAAGTCAGCACAAAAAGTCTTAATGTGTGAGTGTTTAGTGAGCATCAAGACTATTCATGGTAACCAGTGTGCTCAAGTTGATTACCAGACACAACCAGTTGAATGCGAGCACCAAACTTCCAGGTTATAAGACACAAAAGAGGATGAGTTATGAGGTTCAACCAAACACTAACCTGGAACTTGCAAAAAGGTATTAGGGAGGTACAAAAGTGTCTCACTGCAAGAAAATATGTAATATAACTAGGGAGCTCTCGTCCGATGACATGTACCACATTAGTGAGACAATCCCCCACAATTGGATATATGACCCAGCACCCTTGGCTAGAGTGAACAACACCCACAGCACACCATGCAGGCTGGATGGTATATAGCCAGGAAACACATATTTGTTATATTAATTTCCTATAGCTTATGTACTAACCGGTGTTGGGCGGTTCTCACTAGGACCCTTCTTAGGTCAGTTCTCAAACCAGTTCTCACAATGAGAACTGATTAGTATCACATTTGACGATAATCAGTCTGAGAATCAAATTAGCAATTGTCACCCAAGTGAAAACCGGGTTCTTGAGAACTTGTTATTTTGTGTTAAATTTTTTTGAGAATCAAGTCAATCCTATAAGAGAAATAGAATCTAGTTCTCAGGGAAATAAGGTAAAATTGCCAATCAGCGAAGACTTATCTATCATCAAACAGTTTTCAATGTTTTCCTCATTTCTTAACAAATTGAGTAATTTTTGTGTCATTGAACATGCAAATTGGATGGCTACAAATGTTCTTTGAACGACAAAAATAAATGAGCAATGCAAAAAACACAGGAAGAGGATGAATGACAGTTTGTTTTGAAATTTTTGAAAAAGTAGCTCCAGACCTCTCTCTAGTTTCAGCTCAATATTTCCTTCATTTTCAATATGTTTTGAGTGATTATAAACCTAATGGGTGCATCAACTAGGGCTTTACAAAACTTCTTTGTATTTCAGAAACAAAGATGCAATGATCCAAGATTTTATGCTCGAAATCTTAATTTGTTTTAATTCACCCATTAGCGAACACTTAACCCCCATGCACAGAACACCCCATGTCTTCCCCATTCCTTTATGGAATTGAGCCATTTTTGTGGCATTGGAATCGTTAAGTGGAGGGCTACAAATGTTCTACGAGCTTCAAAAGTACAAAAACAATCTGTGAGGATTCAACTTCTCTTGAATTTTTAAATGTTCGCTCACAAGCCTATTTACCTTGGTTACAAAAATTCAAGGTAGTTTAGGTTAAATTAGGTTAATTTAGGTTTTAATGTAGGTTAGTTTAGTGAAAAGGAGGTGGCAAGCATTGGGAGGTGACACACAAACATACAACACAAGTTTATTTTTATTTTTCAAAAAAATTTAACTAAGATTTGGTTTTAGGTGAATATAAATTTGAAATCTGGATTGTGAAAACTAGGTATGAAAACCAACTATTATCATATTTGTAAAAATTGCCCTATTAAAAACTAACTTTATTTCTTATAATTTTAATGTGATACCTTGATAGGTTTTCAAAAGTTTTTTTTTTTTTTCTAAAACATTTGGTCAATTCTCTCAAATGTTGGGAAGAACCAAAATTGACAATTCTCATAATTTTTTTTAAAAAATAGCCAACATTAGTATTAACCAATGTTAAGCAAAGTTAGCTAATTTAGCAAGTCAAAACTATGAATTTCAATTTTGGTTAGTGGGTGCAAATTTTATAAGGTGTACCAAAATCTTGTCACAATGTCATCATTTTCTATCTTTTTTATCATGTAAAGACACATTTCTGGATGATTATGATGAAATCCAAAATTGTAATGGTTTAAAATATAACCCTTTTGAAAATTTTGGCAACTTTTGACTCATTATTTTTTATGAAGATCAAAATATAAGATAAAAAAAGGACTGCAGTAAGGACTAGGCCCTTTTCATCTTGTGTGGTACACCTTAAAGGATTTTCACCTTAGTTTAAATCAAATTAAAATTAGGTCTAATTTTTGGAACCAATTTTATAACCAAACCAAAATCTAAAAACATTTGAAAAGTCAGAAGTGAATTTGGAATTACATTCTTAGTTATATTTATGTGTGGATTCATAATCAATTTTTTGAAAAAAATGACTAGAACAAAGGTTAGCCAAAAGTTAATTCCCAATTCTAATTTAGGTTACCCAAAATTAGTTCTAATTTTTAGAACTAAAATTAAATATTTTTTTTGAAAAATCAAATTCCTAGTTCCATTTATGTGTCCAACTAAAATAAAAATAATTTTCATTTCATTTTAAAACCACAATCGAAGTTTTTCCATAAAACTAAAAAACTACCCAACTCTAATACGAACCATGAACATGTATCAACATGTTTGATGGTTCTACATACATGGTACCCACCAAGGGACCTTGAATGACACAACACCCACAAATGTTCATGTCATGGATGAGGTATTTTTAGTCGTTTTGGGATGATTTCGGGTAATTTAACTTTTTAATGCCTTTTTTTCTTTTTTTCTTGCCCACCTTACCCATGTTTCATAAGAAAATTTTCTTGTTTTTTTATTGTTTGACACCCTTTTCTATTAACCTACCTATTAACCTACCTACTTACTAACCTACTCACCTACCTACCTACGAACTTGCTAATCCAACTACTTATTGACCTACCTAACCTACTAATAACTTACTAACCTAATTTAACTAATTTAATTTGACAACTAGCTCAAGCCTAACACCTAACCTAACCTAAAATCTAACCTAATTTAATAAAAAGAAGAAAACAAAAAGGCGGTGACACCCCCTCCTGTGTGGACTAAAATGAAGCGGCATCAAAACGCTATTAGGTTTTTGATGTGAACACTAGGAGTTTTAGGGTTTTGTTTGTTTTTGTCAACTTTTTACATGACTATGACAAGATGACTTTGCCATGTTGACTATTTCCCCATATTGTCCATCATCTAAACAAACTCAAAAAAACATGTTAAGAAAGGAAGGAAATTTTGTTGCTTGTGAGTAATGTGAAACTTATCTTAATTGAACTATTGTGCGTTGGAGATACAATAATGAAGCTTCAAAAGTTGATGGAAGCAACAAAGGATAAATGGAGGAGGAAAGAAGGTTTGTGACAGACTGGAAGAGCTAAGTCATCAATTGTACTACGACAATAAAACTTGGGCACACAATAATCAAAACAAGGAACACATATATTAAATGGTAGAGCCACTCTCAAAATTACCCATTGGCCTTCTTTCTCTTCTCAATTACTTTAGACCACATAAACCCAAAACAACATTAAACTTCCAAAAGAACCCAAGTCCCAGATTACACTTTGTAACATAAACCTTTGAGTCCAAATAAATTGCATAAACCAAGTTTCATGACATCACCCCTCAAATTGACAACACATAAAACAAAAAAAACAACAACACACTTCAACTCCCCATTAATTGTTTCACAAATTATACAAAGAACCACAACCCCTTTGCATGATCCACCTTGTAAAATTCAATGGAATGTGATTGTTTTCAAAGTTCCCAGTAATTAAGGTGCTCTCTCATGATATGCAAATCAACAACATTCACAAACACATCAACTTGACACACATTGAGAAGATTCCAAACCACTCTTGAGACCCCTAAGATCTTCATCATCCCCTCATCATCAACCTTCAAATCTACCTCCTAGACTAAATTCTTGTTTCTTGAAGTACATTGCACAGCAAATTCCTTATTACTTCCATTAAAGCCCCCAAAAATCTAACCTTCCTCCCCTTTCTTCTCTCCTCTCTATCCTTACCAAAAATAAAATAAAATCCATGAATCCATCCCCATCCCCCCATTATTTACCTCGTTGTTCTTTCTTCAGTTCCACAACGAGAATTCCGCCAACTCCCCATAGCTTGGCAGCTCCCTTGCTTCACATTCAGCCAATGTCCAATAATATCCACTTTAACTCATTCATCCCAAATAAAAGAAAACGATAGAAAAAACATCTTGTTTTTGAATAGCTACTGATTTTTTTTCCATTGCACCAATAGCTAATTTAGTGGCAAGTGTGTAATGTTCTTAACAAACTTTCTATGAAGGGTTGATGCCGAGGTATGATGATAATCTAAGGATGGTTTGAGCTGTAGTCAGAATGGCATCCATACATAGGCGAGAGGAAGAAACTAGGATCCAAAGTCTAAATCCAATTTTGTAATGAGGAAGCAACTAGAAACCGTATCAAGTATCCTTGAGCTAGTGCAAAATGTGGAATACCAACCTAAATTATTTTTGAAATGTTGAATCTGAACCCTAAGTCTAAAAGAATTTGCCTTGCTTATAGTGGTTCATTCATGAATCTAGATGATTACCTCCTCCACAAAAGATTGGAAAATAGTTTATTGTTGGGTTGCAAAAAATGACACCTTGGGAGGCATTGAAATATGAATTTGAGTAGAAGCATTACATGTTAGAATATATGTATAACTCTAGAGACAAAATGCACATTGAGAAATTTGACCTCTATGCATACCTCCAAAAATTAGTCTTGTAATATTCATCCTTGTAGGTAGTATGTGGCAAGTAGTCATAATTAATAAGGAGAATGCAATGATCATTGGAAGGATCTAATTTTTATGTGAAAGAGGTCATGACATTTGAGTCTTGTTAACCATGATCATGCTTAGTTTAGAGCTTAGGATTTCATGTTGGGATCTAGACGATCCAGTTAATGCACTTTGTTGTGTTAATGAAGTCTTCTAGACTCAAGTGTTGGATTGTTGTGTTGTAATTTTATTTCTAAATCATTTGGACTAGTTCCTTTCTTTTGGTTACACTTGTTGATTACACCTCTTGACAGAAAACACAACAAAGGCAACCCCCCCCCCACCCCCCAATTTTCCCTCGCTTTGGTTTTCCCCCCCCCCAATTTTCTCCCACCCTCGTCATTTGCCCTTTTAGAACCTACCAGCCAAACTAGCCCTGCCGCCCTTGTAGTTGCAACCACCCAACTCAATGTTCCAACTTCGATCCAAGTTTTTAATTATTTTAGACTTTTCTCCATTTCCCTCTCTTTCTTTCTTTCACTCACAAACTCTTGCTCCAATTTTTATGTTGTAACTAAGTAAGAGGTTTTTGTTTTTTTCTTGTTTGTTTTTTCTCATAAGGGATTACATTTGATGACAAGGAGCTATAACAACTTTTCCTCCTACAACTATAGCTCCTTGTTTTTTTCTAGCTCCTTGTTTTTTTTTAAATTTATTTATCTCACAACAATGCAATTTCCTCCTACAATTGTAGCTCCTTGTTTTTTATTATTATTATTTATCTTACAACAATGGATTTGTTGTTGTAATTTTTGTGTTTTCTTACAACATGAGTAACAAGAATATTGATGACAAGTTGTATCATTGTTTTTTGTTTTTAAAAAAATGACATCAACTCATTTCTTGTAGCAACTTTTTTTTTTGGGTTATTTTCTTACTACAAGAGCAACATGTAGGGGTAGCAAGAGCAGTGGGGATAGTGAACTCACCATCTTTTCTCATTTCTTGTTATAACAATGTCCTATTTCTTTTTCTTTTTTGGTGTTTTTTTATAAATGGAGCAACAATAGCAATGTTGATGACAAGCATTATTATTTTTGGTTTCTATGTGATTGTTTTCTTAGAACATCAAAAGTTGCAACAACATTGTAACATCATTTTTGTTTTTCCTTTTTTTCTTTTTGTTGTTTTTTTATTACTAGTTTTTTATAATAAAATTTTCATGTTTTGCAGGATACACTTGGTGTCATTGTGCATCCAAACCAATTTTGTTGCCATCACATGTATAGAAAGGTAACCCTCTTACCTATCCTTAATTTTGAAACTTTCGGTCTTGCTAGTTGTTTTATTTTTAAATGTTTTTTGGTTCTTTAAGTGTTTTTTTATAAATGGAGCAACAATAGCAATGTTGATGACAAGCATTATTATTTTTGGTTTCTATGTGATTGTTTTCTTAG
>Ga0116229_10008415_pt1 | contig 16037 bp, 15 predicted proteins | sample S1TSphgellanicum_3_FD_87313 | JGI IMG/M metagenome (GOLD analysis project Ga0116229, IMG submission 87313) | Host-associated microbial communities from peat moss isolated from Minnesota, USA - S1T2_Fc - Sphagnum magellanicum MG | ecosystem: Host-associated > Plants > Peat moss > Unclassified...
TGTCAAGAGAAAGGCCTTAACCCCCCACCCCCAACACAAACACAGATGATGAAAGGATACATTCATTTTATAAGCAGAGGGTGTCAGTGGCTCTTCAAAGAGTTCAGGTCGCCATTATCTTGGGTCAAGCAGTTGTGACAGCAGGAGAGGCTTCTTATAGGCTTGGTGTCCTTCCAGGTTTTTTTTTATCATCTCCTTGCTTGATTTGCTTCGTGCTATTGGTGATGGGTTCAGGTCCTAGGTGCTGTGTTTGCTCTTCCTAGGGCTCCCCATTGTGTATTCTGCACTTTCAGATGTGATCTTTTGTTGGGACTTGAGACTTTTTTTTTTCCTTCTCTTGTTCCCTTGCCGGGTGTTTTTTCTTTATTTATTTATTAATATATTACTACCTAGTTGGAGTAGGGTAGCTTAAGTGCAAGTTTGAAATACCATTGTCTAAAAATTGTAATAAATGTGTGCCAACTAACTTCACCATGAGATCTAGAATTTTTTTAATGTTTGCCCCCCAACAACTTGATTTCTTTTTCCATTCTGCATGGTTGGGAGTTAGACTGTGTGCACTCAGCACAGGAGTAGGAAAAACTAGAACTTTGGTTACATTTGTGTTAGGTATTTAAATTTTATGAATATTTAATTCAAACCCAAAGTCTAAGCTAGTCGATGATGACAAAGTCCTCCTGTATCTCTAAGTTTTTAATTGAAGTGATTATTGTACAAGTTAAGTACTTTCGCTTGAAATTGTTCAAAAAAAGTTGGCAATTTTTCTTTGTTGCCCAAACCAAATTAATAGGCACTTGTCAAAACACTTACTTATGGCCAAATTGCCATTGGGGAGAGTTCAATTTATGTGTAGAACTGGAATAGTAAGTTTTTCTAGTCTTGGTATGAAGAACTGACCACACAGATATTATAACCTTGTTGTAAAACTCCTATGATATCCTGGTCATCCCATATGAGTTCGCTTATTCCATTTGATATAAGTATAATCTTTTTGTAACAAGTATGTTCTCATTAGGTGTCCGTGGAGATGAAGCTTAGCACACTTACCCAAAAGAATGTTCAAAAGCCCAATCAAATTAGTCATTCTTTACTTCAGTAAATTACTACTTTTTTTCCTTTGCTGAGGAAGCAAAACTCGATAAAGTTTTGGTAAAAACATTCAGAAATGAAAAGTTCTATAACCTGACTAGGTTTTGTTATTGCATAAACATTGTAGGCAAAATCCTTACTTCACATTCTATGAAGTTAATTACATACTATGTACACCCTCATCATACATAGGTGCTTACATGAGTTGCCACTTTTGATAGCACTTCAAATTTCATTGTGATGGCCTTGTATGATGCCACATACTAGTACGTACACACACGCACGCACATGAGTTGCCATTTTCCATAGTATCCTAAATATCCTTTTGCAATGGGTTGCTCTAAATCAGTGCTTTTTTTCCTTTTTTTTTCCAATTTTGTGATGTAGCTGAAGATGACTTAGCCATATATGGCTATGAAAAAAAGTGAAAGTGAAAATTTTTAAGCATTCTTCTGTATTGGTTGCTGCCTACTGGAACTTAATACAAAATTCTGCTGATTTAAAGAAGAATTTCTGAATTTTGGCAACTACAAAAACCCAAAAATTCATTGTTTTGCCATTTTAAAACATCACCAGCTGGCTAAATTTTGCCTAATGGATACACTAAAATTGGTCCGTCACAAGTAGGGCTGTTATTTTCAATTGTATGATATCAAAAATCCGGGAATTTTTTTCCCTCAAAATTTTAAAAAATGGTGGAATTTACACTAGAAAAAAATTCAAAAATTCTCCGCCCCTTTTTTTTTGGTCCAAAAAACTAACTGGTCACACAACTCACACAAGTAGTTTGTAGCTTTTTGCAGGTCTCCCAGGGTAAGTTGAGCCATACATTCACAACTATCAATGTAGCTTTAGCCCAACTCAAATCCTGGCAAACACGAAGGACATCATTTTTCCAGTTGATGAAAGTATCCATTAAGTACATTTAAAGTTCAGGGTGCAGACACTTGGTGTTACTTATTGTGGACAGAGAGTATAAATACTTCAAGCCCATTCTGCACGCTTTGCCAGTAATGGTTGGGGTCCCACAAGTCACATTCTGGCTGGCAACAAGCACAAGACAAAATGAAAATGATTTTTGTTTTGGGCGATGAGAAGGTTATTTCGTAAAGCTCAAGTTCATTCATGTTAAGTGTGGATATCTGGTCCCACACAAGCTACAGCTGCAAAATCAGCTTTTCTGTGCAAGGATGATTCAAACCTTGTATTTCTTCTCTCTAACTTACACATATGTTCCCAGTAAGTGGTGTTACTGAGCCAAGTTTTTGTTTCCCTGAATACTTGAGGACAAAATAACAACACATTGGATGATGCACAACTTCTTATGTCATTGTGCAAGAAGAAGAAATAAAATCTCAATTCTTCCACATCTTTGACATTGCTCTCACATGACATTGATGATTGAAACCTCAAATGTCCATTTACATGAAGGTGGAGGCACCTTAAATTGTGTTGTACCCAAACATATGAGTTATATAATGGTCTCCTATACCACTTCTTATGGGGAAAAAATGAACTACATCCTATTGTCATGATTCAACATCTATATATCTACTAATTCAGTCAATAGTGAATGTCATAAAGAACAACATTTTGTTTCTATGAGGATAGTTATGAAATTGATCTTGCAAGTATTTTATCCATCTATCATATCATATTTATGTTTTCTACGAGGATTATTTAAAGATTAACTTCTACTCATTTTGAAATTTTGAAATTAAAAATACAAAGTTAAGCTATTTAGGGCAATTGTTCTAGATGGTTCTAAACTTTGTTGACATAATATTACCACATGTGTGAGGTATGTTCAAAGTGTTGCAAGATGTACTTCAATATTTAGTTCTAACTTAGTTCTTACAATGTGAACTATAAGTTGAATCATTTCACCACTCATTTTTTTGAATCTCCATGTCTATCTAACAAATCTTCTAGCTATTGAATGCTTAGGTAGAGTTGTAATTGTTTGAAAGATTTGTAAAATTACAATAGTTGGAAAGATTTTCTCATCATTGTAAAGGTTATCATTTAAAAACGTGGGTAATAGTCCATTTTCAAGTACACAATTTCAATTTCATTCCAACATCTCAAAATTCAATCCACACATCTGAAATACTAATGAAAAGAATGTTTGTCATGATGAGCAATTTCCAGATTTAGTAGAAATTGAACCTTTTGAAGACCACAATGTAAGCTTACTACAAGATGCAAGAAGATGAAGGTCCAACAAGCTAGGAAGAGTTGAAGAAATAATTCAATTCAAGAACTCAAACACCTATAAATGAGATCACAAGCTTACATTACCACATTGCACAATCATGCCATAGCAATGATGCACAACTTCATGATGTTCCATTTGTTTCTAATTTTCTCATGTTTGCAACAACTCAAAAAATTTCAGATTCTTGAGCCCCAATTTGCAGGATAAGAAAGAATGAGAATTAGAGTGATAAATCCTTGAAAAATGCCATGAAGGCAACAGACATGGGTGTTAAAATCAATGTGGTAGCTTGTCATTTTGGCATTTGTGCATCTTCTTTGAAGGCCCACCTCAATGGGAAAGCCAAATCTTGAAAACATAAGAAAGATGGGACATTATTTGCAAAAGAAGAAGAACAAGTTATCCATTGGGTGTTAAAGATGCAATGCATTGGTCTATCCATGTTGCTTCAACAAGTGAGGTTTTTAAGGTATAGCATATAACACAAGAAAAGGCAACATGATTCACAAATGGTGTGCTTGGGAAAAATTGGTGGAAATGGTTCAAAGCAAAACACCTTCAATTGAGAGTTTGAAAGTGGCTCAATGGCCAAAGGTGACTAACTAGGGCCAAAAAACTAAGTGTAGAAAATGTTGCAAACTTTTATGCAAATATAAACAACTTTACAAGCTTTATAACTACAACCCATCCCACATCTAAAATTGTGATAAATCAAGAGCACAAGCTATCAATTTTGGTTTGGTAAAAAGAATTTAAATGTTTAAATAGGTTCATAGAACATGTCATCATTTAATGTGAAATCCCTTTCAGGTTCCTCACAGCTAATGTGATGAAAAAAAATGAAAAAAAAAAAATCATGAATTTTTTTTTTTTACAACAACATGATGTAAATTAAAATAGATTTTTAAAAAAAATCTCCTAGCTATGACCTATTTATCATAAATATCAATTGTTAATATTAAATTAATGACAGGGCCATTGTGTATAACACACCTTGTTTTGTTTTGTTTTGTTTTGTTTTATAGTTATGAGATCCACTGAACCAGGATGCTTCAGATCGTGTTCTCGGTGTCTTTGGAAAGCTCTAGACAAGGAAGGGCGCATGGGCTTGGTTCCATGACGTTTGGACTTGCAATACAAAAGTTCTTGAATATTGAATGATTTTTTCACTGAAAATTAAATTAAATTGTAGCTAAAAATTTCAGAGGAATTGGAATGTGGCTTTGTTGCTGTTGGAAAGATCTTGATGAGCAGGATTTAATGGAATTTATTTGGTAAGATTTGGATTCAGAATGTGGGAGATATTGATTTTAAAGTGATTTCTGCTGCTGAAAATTCAAATAAATTCCAAAGAACCAGGTTGTGGAAGGAAAAATCAGTTGCGGACGTGGTAACACTTGGGCCAAGGCACAGGCCACACTAGTTGTAATCATAATGCACAGGATGCATAAGTCTGTTACAGTGAGAATTGGGTCTATCTGGTATGAGGATAATTTTGCTTGGTGCCCACAACACAAAAAACAAAAATGGAAAGCATAGAAAACCCTAAAATCTTGGTAGCTCCGAGCCCAAAATTTGTGCAGGATCAAATCTGATGACTCATAATATGGACTTGAATGTATCCTTTTCCAGCTATGGAACGAAAGACAAGACTCAAAACAAATTTGGGACAGTTGCATCAATCAATCCAAAGGTGCCTAATTTTGGCCTCTTTTTCTTCAAAGGGTTAGTGAATCTCATCTTTTTGGGGACGAAAAAAATGTGCTAATGTCGCCAGATTTCAAGGAAAAGATTTCTGAAATTGCCATATATAGACAATTGGCTCGCCAAAATGTAGGAAGGTTTTTCCTCTACAACTTGTTGATGTCCATGACTATTGTATCTAATTTTAGTTCACCTGATGATTAAAATACCAATGGCAATATCTATCTATTAAGGAAGGTTGTTTGTTTGTTTAGATGTTAAAATCTCTCCCAAACCACAAGTCCTCTGAACCCACCCCCCCCTCCCCCCAACTCTTGGTACCATTGGAAGGCCCTTGATGAGTAGAGGTGCAACAAGGTGACTTTGTAATGTTTAGGCCTAATATGCAAGTGTTATTGAATAAAACTTTCAAAGAAATTTCAACAAAATCAAAATTACACAATTTTTAGGAAAATTGGGGTAAGGTCTTGGTATTCTTGGAAAGCCCTTGATGCACGCAATTCATTGAAGGTAATTTTATCACTTTTAAACCTAAGGTGAGAACAATATTGAATTTTGAGTAATTTTTATCACCAGAAATTTTTTATTATTATTATTATTATTTTCTTCACAGTTCGGCTCTGCCATCAAGGTCTTGTTCACACCTGGGCCATGGCAGATGCCACATGAGTATAATCTAATTGAACAATATGTGTAAGTCCTTGTGACGGTTTCCAAAATCTATGACCAAATTGTCAATTTGAAAACCTTCCCATAATTGTATACACTTTTATTTACCCAAACTTATATGTTTGTCCATCTGGGAAAATTGTATATGTTAAGTTGTTTCTATATCATATTTTGTCTTTGATGTTCCTAAATGGATACCCACAACCCAAAAAAAATGAAAAATAAAACAATGTAAATGTATTTTTTAGCACTAACAAAATAGTTGGATATATTTGGTATATGAAATCAAAACAACAAAATTTCTTGAAAACAAGTTTGCCCAAAAAGTTCAAAGGGGTGGTGAATCTGAATTTATTATATTTGATATGACCTTAGAATATAAAAAGTTTGCTCCATGAACTAAACACAAATACACAAATTGTTATAAATGTGGGCAAGAAAATTGACAAAGTATCACCTACATCAATTGTGCTTCCAAACATAGTCAATGCAAGAATTCAAGGTATTTCCACAAATGAAACAATAAGTTTACATAATTGCGAATTATCACATGTGAAATGAGACATCGAAGATACATTGTGAATTGACAACAGACTTCAAATGTAAATTGGAACACAATGACAAACTTCACCATCGCACATGGAGATACATGAACATCATTAAGAAAAGAAAAAGAAAAAACAACATTCTTCATAGAGATAACTCAAATGTGCACGAAGATTAAGTACAATGAAAATAAAATATTAACAAGTAATAAACTTTTAGAGTTTCAAGGACACAAATAGAATCAAAAGAAAAGTCCTTAGTGTCCTCCTTCAAGCTGCAACAAGCTTGTGAGGGTACAGCTCCATTCAATGGTAGGTTACCTCTGTACAAGCAAGCATCTAAACCTATGGCATAGGGAGGCCTACATCAAACAAAGCAATTGCAGTCTTGTGCACCCTGGACATATTCTCTAAAGCACATGAATGTGCCAAACAAACAAACATTATAGACATTACAGCCTGAAGAATGCATAATGGACAAAAGTGGAGTGGCAACACTTCCCTCCAAGACTATACCCACAAATTGCAATGTGAGGCTATGGCAATTGAGTCAAGCCTGATCTTAGAACTTCTGTAACTAAACATGGTAATAGGAAAAACTTGATGAAGTTGCAGAGAAATCTCCACAACAACAATTATAGGTAACACCAATGAGTGCAGTCATAACCTCATGACAGTCACTCACAAAGCGACAGACCATCACCTTCATCACGAACGGCAGTGACAAGCTGCCATGACTACCCACTGAGTTCATCAGCTCCCAAGAGTGGGTGTAGATAAGCATATAATAATCTTCCCAAGAGAGAAATATCATCTCATCTCATCAATTCTAGGACTGACTGATTTACAATCCAGAGATTGAATATTACTGATTTGTAAAATTGAGAGCTTCTCTGATTTAATATTTTTTAAACCTGTGAAGAAATATGGTGGCAAAGAAGAACAAGAAACATTCCAACTGCTTGCATCAATTGCAGCTTGATTACATTTTTCCACATTGAAATGACATTACCATTGTATTCTTCTTTAGTCTCCAAACCCTGCACAAAATCCTAAAAGAACAATACCTGAAGGCTGTCTCTACAAGCTTCAAGCATCATTAACGAGAACTCCTTGTGAAGAAGAAGAAGCTCCTTGCTTCAGAGCTTCACCCCTAGACATGTCTTCAATGCAATACAGTGAGAAAGAAGAACAATAGACATTCCAAGTGATGGCATCAATTGCAGCTCGATTACATTACTCGGCATTCTAAAGACATTCTCACTGTATTCTTGTTCCGTCTCCAAACCCTAGCACAAAATCCTGAAAGTACTATTTACCTGAAGGCTTTCTCTAAGTGCTTGAAGCGTCACCAACAAGAACTCCTTGTGAAGAAGAAGAAGAAGCTCCTCCTTGCTTCAGGGCTTCACCCCTAGACATAACCTCATCTCCTCTTCGGACCTTGATCTTGTACTTGGCTTCAAACTCTGCAAATTCCTTCTTCTTCTTTTCCAATGCTTCCGTGAGCCTGGTAATGACCTCTTGGAGTCCATCCCTGTTCCGTTGCACCGCAGGCAACACTTCTCCCACCGTTCGTTCCACTAAAACACCTCCGATCATGCGAAAACATTTCCTGGCGGGATCTAGAGGCTGGATAGCGTTGATCACAAGAGTATGTTCGTTCAATTCCTGATCCAGCTCGTTGAGCTTTGTGTAGAGCTGGTTGATCTCTGATCGCATCACGCTCCATTTCCCCGCCACGGCTTGCTCGTTCATCATCTCCAATGGCTTATCGCCTACGGTATCTCCCATGGAGACACACTTCCACAAGCTCCACTACGAAACAGAAACAATCTTCGAAACAGTGAGCTTACTGCAGCAAACCACAGCAGCAGAAAATGCATAAGAAAACACACAGAAACCAAAGGAGGAGAAAGCAGATGTATCCCTCCCTCCAGGCTACTCTCCAATTGCAAAAAAGGAAAAGGAAAAACGGAAGAGCTTGCTTCCGCAACAACAAAAAGCTTGCCCCAGGGCAGGCACAACAACGAAAGCTTGCTCCAGACACAAAAGGAGCAAACGAAGCAAGAAAGCCAGCAACAGAAACCAAACAAGTACAGAAGATTAGGGTTAGGGTTAGGGTGAGATCGTTGGAGCTTTGCTTTCGGTTGGCATCTTCTGTGTTGTAAATGCAAACTGATCTTGTAATAACAGCCTTGCAACATTTGTGAGAGCTTTGAAGAACCTTTGCTTTTTGGTTGCATCAGTCTATGTTGCAATGCAACAGCAGCTCTTTGAAGCTTTGCTTTTGTTTGCCGCATCAAATCTGTGGTGCATTGCAACAGCTCTTGTAACTAGCATTGCACCACCATTCATGACAGAACTTTCTAATGTCCATAACCAGATAACCATTCTTTGCATCCCACACAATCATCATTTGATTTGCAATGGACATGAACAGATACTCTTCGAGACACATTCTGGTTGCATGTTGCATCCCCAAAATACATCCAATTGTGCACAAGATGCACAATGCAGCCTAATAGAATAGCCAATCAATTGCAAACTGCAACACCAAATGCACATTACAACAACATATGCACAATCTACTGCAAACAACACAAAATGCACACTGTAACAACAATAGATGCAAAATATATTGTGCAACACAAAATGCACAAATGTAACAACAATAAATGCAAAATACATTGCAAGCTGCAACACAAAATGCACAAATGTAACAACATATGCACAATCTATTGCAAACTGCAAGACTAAACATACAATGGAACAACAATATGTGCAAAATCTGTTGCAAACTGCAGCACAAAATGCACTGTAACAACAATAAGTGTAAAGATTTAGTCAAACATAACAAAAAAATTATGCAAAATCTATTGTAAACTGCAACACAAAATGCACAATTTAACAACAATATCTGCAATCTGCTACACATTGTGCAAACCCTCATAGAGTCCAAGGGACAAGCCAAGCTATCGAACATTCAAGTTTTCAAAATGACAACATTGTGAGGTCAAATGAACAACTCCAGATCAGAGTTCTATAAATCAATCCAAGTTGAAGAAAACGCAGAGAAGGAAACCACATTGGTGCAAATACATGTGATCAAGATTGTAGTCTTTCATTGAAAAAATATTCTCTATGGAGAGACAGTTTGATTTACCAAGGACATTTGCTGGAGTACAATTGCAAGATGTGTATCATGGCTGTACTGGTGACCATGACCACTTACAGCACAAAAATCAGTCAACTGAAGTTCTCTACTTTCCCTCTAGTCATCTATCTATCCTCTTTTCTTCTGGTCCCATCTAAGTGAAAAATGAGAAGATAATACAGATCAGCCAAAGCCACCTTCATAAAACCTGTAGCCAGACCTCCTAGGTAGTGAAAGAATTGTCCACTGTACCAATCTGTACCAAACTGCACTGCACCTGCTGTTTCAATTGTCCATGGCAGAGGTGGCAAGCCCGAGTCTGCTACTAGTCTCACCTTCAAGTGCAATTTCCTTTAATCTGAATAAGGTTTCAGCTGAAGAACCATTGTTACAGCTTTATCAACACTGGATAATCTGTGCACATACAAACAGCACCCAACCCAACAAACATGAGCCACATGCACTCCACATTGAAAACCTCTGAAGAAAGACAAAAATTCGGCAATACAACTGTTCTTGTTTTCACGAACCAATCAAAGGTTAGTAGCAACAAAGCATCACAAATGACTGACAATTCCCTCAACTCTCTTGGGTTATACCTCACTAGATTTACACCATATCACACATCCAGACCACATTCAGAACTTGTCAAATTTTCTCTCCAATTCTTAGATTTTGTTAAATCTTAGTGAACAGGATGGCAATGACCCCACTAAAAGCAGCACATGCCGCTCCTAATCTTCATATGCCCTCAGACAGCACAATGAAAATATCTCAAGTCCATGGAGAAGTGATTTCAGAAAAACCAGAGAATTAATCAAACTTACCATTGTTGAACTTTTCTAAACTCAGTCAACACAGGGTAGATGTTTTCAAAAGCCTCATATATCTCATCCCTCACCTGAAACAGCACACACAACCCAATATGCCTAATAGCACGTCAGTGACAAAGTATGTCTATGCAATACACAAATTGTGCCCAGTGGTCACACACCCTGATCCTGCTCAGACATATTCCCCCCTACAAAATAATGAAACTCAGAACAGATGAACAAAATGTGATGAGGAAAGAAACATACCTTTGCACCAGTGAGAACAATCTTGCCAGACACAAAAATGAGCAATACAATCTTGGGCTGCTTCATTCTATAGATCAATCCTGGAAACAACTCAGGTTCATACTGCAGACCACAACAGATTCTCAGGAGTAGGACATTGAAATGGACAAAAAGACATGGGTTTTGCATGACCCAAGAATGCTTCATTGGCATCACAGTAAAACGTTAGGAATCAGGATTGCCAATGTGTCACTCTAACAAAAACCTGGGGATATGATAGCAGATATCATTCTATCTGATGGTAATCCAGCATCATGAGGTGCAGCCAGAAACAGGAGTGCAGACTGTAAAAACCTCTCTCCTACATGATAAACCCTCCACATGCTCAAGGGAACCTTGTGTGAAGGTTAAAGAGCACCTTTGCAAACTTCAAACACCTCTGATGGAAACTTCATTAACACTTTGCTAATAAAAATCAAACACCAATGCCAGGATTCTTTCAAGTGTGGCAAACAAATAATAATAAGATCCAATTCTTACGCTAGAAAAGTGTCCATGGGCGTATGCCAGCCCCTCCAATCTGATAGGAAACTTTGCATCACATGATCCCACAATATTTTGGATCTTGAAATCCTGCAGCCAATGCGGCATAGTCAGATGAAACCAGTTCAGTTTTCAAAACTGTAAACAGTTTATATACATCACCGACATTGGGTTTAGGAATACATCATTACCATCATCACATTGTAATAGTTCCCTTCCCCACATCTACTGAAGCATTGAGAAGGAAGAATCTGGTACTATACCTTGAATTGGGCAGGGAAGCCTAGCTTCTGAATAATGCGAGCATACTGCACCATCCATAGCATGCAGACATTAGAGACTTGGTTGGCTTCCCAAGTTGTCCCATCCAGAGGTCTGAAAAATTGACTACTGAAAGGTGAGCTAGTCAAAGCCTCTATGTCACATGCAATCCACCTCAAATAGGACCAGCAAACAAGGTGCACACCTTTCTTGCTGCCAGCTTTGATTGCTGCTCACTCTTAGCCCCTGTGCACACCTGTAGGAGGGTAAAGACAAGGATCTTCGTAAGGTCACTACTCCCTAGATACTGTCTGGAACATCATTGCTAGATGTCACCTATAACTATGAACCAAAGAATTTGGTCTGAAGGTAACAATCCAGTTCTTGATAACATCATCATGCTGCTTTCTGTTGACATTTGCCACCACCAGTGGCAGCAGCAAACAGGGTTGGTGGAAAGAGATTTAGGACCATAAAATTCATCTGACAAACACTTCTTTTGAATAACTTCTCTAAGTCATGCTCTTGCCATAATAGAACTAGAATTGGCATAATACAAATAGAATTGGCAGAGTGCTGTGCTATGAACTAGTCAAGCCACTTCAAGCCTTGGAGCAAAGGTCATGGGTAAAGTTTTACCCTACACAAGTCTGTACACAGAGATGGGAATCCTCATCCAGAGATAGAATCGAGAACAACGTCAAATCAGAGATGTGGGATTTGAGCTCCAGAGACTTCAGATGACATCAGTATAACCAAAATTGACCCTAAGCAGCATGAGGCTGAGTCTCAAAAGGTGAACATGTGGGAAAGCTTTCTTTTAATTTTACGTCCCACAATAGTTCCAAAGGTAAGGCTGTCCAAAGAAGAGACTTGCAGGTTGTCACCAGGATGACAGAAGAAAGGGATGTACTCAGGCATTCAGTCACATTGTCATGGCTGCTTCCACTATAAATGCAGGCAACTTATGGCTGAAAGGAACCCAAGTAAAGGATAAAACCTGTACTGCAGATTGCATAGCTCTGGCACTCAAAACTAAGAATATGTTTCTCATTGTTACAATAGTTGCCCTACCATTTTGCCAGATGCAAAAATAAGGGCAGTTGTCTTTGGTTCCCTTATCCTCATGATCACAGCTGCAAAACGCTGTCCATCACAAAAAGCTCATGTCAGTTGCAGCCCAAAAAGAATTTTGCCAAAAAAGCTTGAACTTGAATGGAAAATTGGATACTGGAGGTGACACCATCAGAATAGCAAATAAAAGCTATGCACATCAAGCTCAGAGAAAGATTGACTACAAAACAACATCGTCATGGGTATGTATCTTCTTCTACAACACTCATAGTTGAAGTCATTCTCAATATTTTTTTGTGATGGCCTGATAGTTTGGAGAGACTACAGATCAAACATTAAAAATAAAACAGAAAAAAGAAAAGGAAATTCCACACCAGAAATCAAACAAAACCAAAAATGCAGCATGATTGGTAACAACAAGCTCTCACATATTGAGTGACCCAACTAACTTCATCAGTTCCCGGCAGGGGGTAGAGGCCAATGTTAGAGACTGAGAGGATGAGTGCAGAGAAGAATCAATTCTGAAAAAATCATTATCAATCACAAGACATAATATAGCAGGAAATACATGAGCAAGGCCACAAAGAGAAGTCTACCTTGGGGTTGTATTCGGCATTCCTGGCATGCAGGGCTATGGTCTTCAATTCCAACTTACAATCCATATTCACAGTTGAGACAATATTCCTGCCAATGAAGAACATCGTCTCAGAAAACTTCCCTTTTCAACATGAATGAGCATATCAACCTTTCACCTCACCACAGTCGAGGAGAAAATCACCCTGTAAGCCATCTCTCGCAGACCAGATCAAGGTGATTTGAAGGATAAAAGTAGTCGTGATTCTAGGCATAAACAAACAGATGCAGTTCAAACCATCCATCTCTTTCTTCTCTCTCTCTACAACCAAGGCACCGTCTGATCCTCAAACACAAAACTAGCCGCAAAATTTCAGCGAAGAACAAGCTCCCCTCTGAACTTTCTGAATGGCTGGTCATCAAATAGACATTCAGTCATACAGAAACAACAGGAAATAATGGATATATCATCCGCAAACCAAATTTGAACAAGCTCCCCCAGTCTCCCCTCTCCACACCACTCTTCCCTTCTTCTTAGACCAACGAAACCCTAACTCAAAGGAACCGATCCTTTCACAAGCGGGAATCGACAGAAAGGCAAGAGAGACTGACTGAAGAGTAGGAACAATTCCAGAGGGATGCTTAGCAAGATCCACTGGCTGACTGCCCTCCAGCACCACCTGCTGCTCTGCCATACATACAAAACCCCACTGGGGTTCTTCTTTCGCTGCTTTCCACTGTCCTCTTCCGCAACAAACGAGTTGAGAAAACAATTCAGAAACTTCAAGTTTGGAAAAAGTGTGATTTGTGCTTTGTATTGAAGCTGAAAATTTGCCAAGCTTTCAGCGGCCGCTGTCTTCAATCTCTCTCTTTCTCTCTCAGAACACGAGAGCGAGAGCAAGCGAAGACAGCGGCAGAGGAGACAAGCGAATGCGCGGATTATATACGCTATCTTTCGCTCCCGGTTTATATACCCCCGAGCCTGGTCGCGGGCAGCTTTTACGGGCAGAGAGTGAAACAGCTTTAACCCCACCGTACTGATAGCGGGCAGTCTCGGAATTTGGGAATGGGTATTGCTTTCTGCACATGCCATCCACGTGGACTTTTACCTATGGCCGACTTTTATTTACCTAAGTAACTTGTAATTTCCAGCGTTGTGAGAACAAAGTATGTGATTTTTACCTTGATATAACCGGAGGATCTAACTTTGTTCTATGAATGCAATTCTAATAAGTATGGGATTTTTACCTTTGATATAACCGGAGGCTCTATCCTTATCAAACACAAGTATGTGATTTTTCCTTCATATATCCGGATTTATATAACCAGGGGGTCTCTCCCTATTCTACAAAGCAATTTTGAGTGTTGACTTAGTTTTGATATAACCGGGGGTGCTATCTTATTCTACAAACCAATTTTTAAGTATTGATTTTTAGTTTGATATATCTAGAGGTTCAATATTCTTCTACTACATAGTGGACAAAAAATATGTTGCAAAATTGAATATTATAATAAGCTCATGATTTTATTTTATTAATACAAAACAAGAGTACGAATCAACCACTTGAAGATCTTTTGTTGTTTTTAAAAATTTGTGCTGACAAATGTTATAGGAATATCATAATTATTTTATAATAAATAGAAGAGGATTAAAAACTAGTAAACACCCAAAGCTTTTTGAAATTTCATTCTCTTTAAAAATGGTGTGTTTAGAAATATTTCAATAAGCTCATAATTATTTATTAACACAATTCAGTGAAACATTGTGTATTCGCAATGTTGCATAAAAGAAAAGGAGCAATGAAAATTGTTGTAAAATTAAGGGTCCATAGATCTCGATTGATTGAGGGTGCGAATAAAGATGCTTTCTAAGGTGATCACATCCAACATAGTGTGTTAATTGTTTTGTAATATTCATCAATAAACGTGAAAATGTGATAGTATAATGTGAGAGATTAGTGTAATACCTTGGTGGATTCAACACACAAATGCCAAATAATTAATTCTACTTTAGTTTCCTAGTTCAATGTTTGAGGTTTTAATTCTAAAAATTTCGATAATAAAGAATAAAATTATTATAAGGTACCTTTGTTTTTTTGAACTATTTTATTGGTTAGGTAAACCTCTATTTAGTATCCTCCCTTCAAGATGATGATTAGTGATCAAACTCTTACATCTTAAACAACTTTTTCAAAATTTGACAAAGTAAAAGATAAATTTATAAAAATTTGAATAGATTAAAAAATAATTTAATTTATGCCAAAGCTACCAAGGTACTATAATATTTTAATTCGCTCACTTTGGCCAATTATTATAATTAACCAATCAAGATCAATCATTTTGCCAATCAATGTCTTTTACAAACACTAAATCATGTGCACATTTTCCAACAACCCTCTCCAACATAAACAATCCTATCTTATTCAAAATATTAAAATGCACAAACCAATTTTCTTTCTGCCAATGGAGCTATTATACCAAATGAATCATCATGTAACAATTCAATTCCCTTACAATAAATTCAAAACAAGTCTACCAAATCATTCATTTTCTAGCAACTCTACTCTTGTACGATTAATCCAAACAATGTTGTTAGGTTCAAGGTAGTAGGTTAGTTTTCTAGCCATTAGTAAGTCTTATATTTGTGAAGAAATAACACCAAAGTTCTTGACCATTGACAATTATTGGATTAATACCATACTAGTTTAACTAATTCAATAGTAATGTATTATTAGAAAAACAATTCAATGATTTTTTTAAATGAAAATTTTGTTGCCAAATTTCTGGAAATATCTTTTGATATTTTTCTTGGAAATAAGGTACCTTGGTTGTCAAATAATATCTTTATAATTTTTTTTTTAATTTTTAATTTTTTGATTGTGTGTGTATATGGAAAAAAAATGCCAAATCTACCGAACTATTACAATATCAACTTTTGAACATACCTAATATTGGGGTTTTTCTTTTTTAATCATACCAACTTGATCCTAATACTGAATCGTTTTGAAAACTTTCATTACCAGTATAGTCTTGGTCTAAGATTGGGTATTGGGGTATACTATATAAAGAGGAAAATGTATATTAAATATATTCAAATATATTAAGATATATTAAATGTTTTAATATCCTTTAACTCAAATGAATTTCAA
>Ga0116229_10008416_pt1 | contig 16033 bp, 13 predicted proteins | sample S1TSphgellanicum_3_FD_87313 | JGI IMG/M metagenome (GOLD analysis project Ga0116229, IMG submission 87313) | Host-associated microbial communities from peat moss isolated from Minnesota, USA - S1T2_Fc - Sphagnum magellanicum MG | ecosystem: Host-associated > Plants > Peat moss > Unclassified...
TGATTTGTCAGTGTGTTACCAAATCACTGCCCAACAGTATTGAAGCTAACAAAGTCACACACATAAAACATCCAGAGCAAACTGAGTTCCAATAACAAATAATTACAGAAATTGCAATGAGTACAAGACAGGTGAACTTTATGTGCTCCTTGAAGAAAAAAATTTATTCCTCAGAAAATCTATTAAATCAAGTGAAAGATTTCGAATGCAATGCACTCATACACCAAAATTTTGGGTTTCTCATCAGTGCTGGTCTTTTTGCCACCACTTCATACTCAAGGGAAATCTAAAGAGCTTAATTATTACAAGAACAATCCAGAGCTTCCTTTAAAAGGCATGATATGCAGTTAAACTAAAGGATTCTGCAATCCATGCCACAAAAATTTTGTGGTTCTGGAACCCATCTCATCAGTGGTGGGGGTTTTATTTTTGGTCAGCTCTGAAAAATCATCAAGGAGCTGTAAAGATCTTATTTCTTGCAAACAGCTATCTCTCAAAGAGCAATGTTGACGGAATGCAATTGTGAATCTACATCTTTTTGTTACAATGTTGTTGCAGGCTCCTTGATTTCTTCTTTGGCTTTGATCTCAATACTGCCAGCATCTGCAAGCAGTGAATCATCTGTCCTCTTTGAGATTGCATCCTCCCTATCCTCCAGGATGTTAACTTCTGGAATCTCGGATGCTAATTTCGTCTTGTGGAGATCATGAATTAGCCCTTCAAGTGCTGCTGTAGGATTTCTCTTCTTTTTTATCAGCAACTCACTAACGTCTGCTGGTGTGATGGCCTTTCCAGATATAGCTTTCTCCACTTCAGGGAAAAGCTCATGCTTCTTCAGCCCCAAGTTATTATATGCCAGTACCTGGAAAGCTGGGAAAGTGCACCATGACATGTGAATGTGCATGTCCATCCGACCTGATCGTAACAGAGCTGGATCCAGTTTCTCAATGTGATTGGTAGTGAATATAATGATACGTTCACTGCCACAACATGACCACAGCCCATCTGTGAAATTGAGCAACCCCGAGAGTGTAACTCGGCTTATCTGCACCATGTTCAAAAACACAACACAATTCTCAGGTTAGTTGTTAGGTCTTCATACAATTCCTAGTATCATCAGCTCTTCAAAGTTCATACTATTCCTAGTACCATGCATTCCTCATATTCCTTGGTAGCAAGATCCACCTCAAACCACACAAACCCAAAAGAATGCTGAAACAAAAGCTTTGAGCAGTGACATAAATTTGGAGGAACCTTATGATGGATGATGCACCCAATTTTCACAGCAAGAAGAAGAAGCTTGTAGAAACCAAATCTCAACTAGAAAGCTAGTGTCATTGCACACTGATTCCGGCACATGCTGCAACAAGTGCAGTTCCACAACCTTGATCAAATGAGCCACAACCCTTGTGCCATTTTGGAGAGAACCCATAAGAAGGACTCTATGATGACATACACCCACATCCAAATAGAGATGGGAAGAGACTGTTCAAGGTGCTGCTCTTATAGAGGATTGTCAAAATGAAAGAGAGAGAGAGAGAGGAAGCTGCAATACACATGGTACAAGAAACGCATGTACCAAGAGGGAGAAAATGGGAGCTAACTAACCTCATCCTCAGCAATGGGTCTCTTTGTAGCAGGAGTTACTGCTTCTTGTGTCTCTTGTGCCTTTTTCTTCTGGGCCTTGACACGCTCAGAGAGATCAAGAGAGCAATCGATGTCCTCAATCACAATCACAGACCGGTTTGTGGTCTGGATGAGCAATTTTCTGAGCTCTGAATTTGAGGCGACTTCTGTAAGCTCCACATCATAGACATCATACTGCAGGAAATTCGCAATTGCAGCTATCATGCTGGATTTGCCGGTCCCCGGAGGTCCATACAGCAAGTAGCCTCTTTTCCATGCTTTCCCTGCTCTTTGATAGAACTGCTCTCCCTTGGTGAAGTCCAGAAGGTCGGCTTTGATCTCCGTCTTCAGCTCTGGGTCCATGGCTAAGGTATCAAATGTCGAAGGATGCTTGAATGGCACTGATTCCCATACTCTCTTGTTGTACCTGCACAGCTTGATGAAATACATTCCTCAGCACTTGTATACATGGCTGATGTTGCAAAAACAAAACCATGATGAATGAAGCTCGGCAGTTCTTTCTTTCCTTCCTTCTCCGACATGCATGAGGACTGACTGCACTCTCTCCGATAATAAATGGAAGAAGAAGAAGACCTCATGACTAGCTAGATATCCAAACCCTCAAATCTGAAGAAAAGCTTCAGGGGGAGAGAGAGAGAGAGCGCTCAAGTTGCAGGTGGTAATTTACCCGCCCTTGCCTTTGACGTTGGTGTAGAGGAGACGGTCGCGCGTTCGATCTTTGAGGTTCTTTGCAGTGGCGATGAGATGCTCGACGTAGGGTTCGAGAACGCGAGTCTTGTCCGTCTTGCGGATCTTGAGAGTGTATGTGCGTTTCTCGTCCAGGGGAACATCGCCCCAGTTCATGGCGTTGCCCTGGCGTTGCGAGACGTGGTGAGTCCACCAGAGGTTGACACCCATGAACTCCTCCTCGATGGACTCGTTGTGCGCCAGCGAGAAAGTGTTGCGGGTGGCGTTTTTGGGTCGACATAAGCTCACGTGGTGTGCGGCGATGGCCGTGGACGAGCTCAAATACGTCTGTACGTAGTCGTAGATCTCATTTCCACCTGCCCCGTAAAACTCAGGCACCTCGAAGAAGGCGTAGGGCGTCAGATAGTTCGCCAAAGACTTGGCCCAAGTGTCGAGAACCCTTCGGTACTCGCTCGGTAGTATGCTGGCCACGAAAGCTGCCATACCAGGAAAGATGGCCATAAACGTCCAAAACTCCTTTCCCCCCATTGCAGACAGAAGAAGCCAAGACAACCCAACCCAACCCACTTCGCAGCTCTTTCTTCACAGGCCGGCCTGCCTGGCTGCCTACCCGCCTGCAGCAGTCTCCTCTCTCAGCTTGCTTGCTCTTCTAGTCTGCAAGAAAGCTGGAGCCTAGCTTCACCAACTACAATAAAACTGCGGTTTGGGTTTTGTGGGAAAACTCTTCTAATATCAGATTCAAGCTTGACGCTGCTGCTGAATTGTGAAGCTCTCGCTTGCTTCTTTCTTTATTTCTGTCTTTCGTTCCAGAACTTCGAGCTCAAGAATTATCAGCTCAACAACTCAACCACCAAGCTGCAACACATAAGATCAGGAGCTGCTACTACTTCTTTTGCTCTGCAAAACAACTTGCAATTCAAATCCAGCTGCACCCAATCGTTAATCCCCACAATTTGGAGACGAAGTAAAGGATGAGGCGAAAACCCACAGCGGGGATCAGGAGAGTGCTAATCTTGTACCCGATAACATCCTCCGACGGATCTGCCTAGCTCCTGGCAATTGATCAAGGTCTACAACCAGATTATAGTCGTTCCCACGCAAGGGACGTGATTGTTCCAGCCGCGTTTCCTGCAGCATATATATACACAAAAGAGTTTCAACTAGACTTTTGCTTGGAGAAGGAAATACAGTCTCTTGCTTGGGGGTCCAAGACGTGGGTGGAGACGGTGGTCCTCTCATGAGCTCATGAGTCGCAAGGGGTGGAATTTGCAAGCAAGTCTTACATCAGCAAGCGACCACCGAAAGTGATGAGCTTTAAGCAGGCATCAAGTGTCAACGCCTACCTGCACGGTCGGGGGGTGCGACCCGATGGCATGGCTGACGTTCCATGGTCGTTTCTTCCTGCTTTTTGGGTTTTTCCTTTTGACGGTAAGCTTTTGGCTTCCTTGCTTCCCGCGAGGCTTTTCGGTCTTTCCCGTGACTTCCAAGCCATCATCATCATCGTCACCGTGGCATGCCCGGTGCTACAACGCCACTACACACCGACCACAACCCAACACACATGTACACACAGATGTTTGCAACGTGCGTGAGCTTGCCAAGAAAGATCGGCCAGTCCACTCGCGCCTGCGTACGTGTGTGTGCGTTGCTTCCGTGCGTCTCTCCAAATCCTCCGAAGGAACGAACGCGACGCAAGTGTCGTCGTCGGAAGGGGTGTTCTGCAAGCGCAGGCTTCCGTTGCACCGTAATTTTTTAGGGTTTTTGGTCTGTAGCCAAAGTGGCGATCATCCATGGAAACCTTTTTGTTTTCTTTTTTCTTTTTGGCAATTGTGTGATGTTGCTCAAGTGGCGATCATCCATAGAAAGTTCCAGTGGTTTATATATTTTTAGTTTATTTTTAGTATAATTATTTTATTCCAATTTTTGTGATGTCGCTCAAGTGGCAATCATCCATAGTAAGTTCCAGTGCCATTTTTTTTAGGAAAATATGAAAGGGAAACAAAAAGTCTAGCATCTTTTTTCTTTCTTTTTTTTGGCTATCTGTTATTATAACTTAGGATATAATCTGGCGATTTTTTTAAAAATTGGAATTTTTTTCTAAATTTGGCGATTGAGCATATCCAAAAACAATAAAAATTCACTAATTTGAAAAAATAATAATCCTCATTTGGCAAAATTTCGCCCTAAAAAAAACAAACACTGATAAAAACACCTAGAAAATTGGCAATCATCCCTTGAAATATTTAGCCAAATATGGCATAATCTACAAACAAAGTAAAATCATCCTTCTATATTTCTGGCTACAAAATGAAAACCAAGTACAGGAATTTGGCGATTTTTTCCTCTTTTTTTTCCCCACTTTTGGCAACTGACAACCTCCAAAATCACTTTTTCCAATTTGTAAAATTTTAATTTCGCCAATAATAAAAACATTTAGGCCAACACATTAGGGTTTTGAGGGCTTGGCCACCACAACAATCAAATGTTCACTTATATAACCTTCTAATTAATCACTTAAGGAAACTTTCATGGTTTTTTTCAATTTTGTAAGGCAAAAAAAAATTTCAGCTTTTTCGACTATTTTCCCTTGTAAATGGATTTTTTTTTGGCTCTTCCAATTTTATGAACAAAAACACTTGAGAGTTTTTGAATGGTTTTATCATAAGGATGAATTTACAACATTAATTAATACAAGGATAATTATTTCAATATTTTTCATTTACTATTTTGGACACAATGTGTAAAATAATTACTTATAATGTATGGTGTTAGTTTATATACCTACCAATTAATTGATTATTATAGGTTTTTGAAGTGTTATCAATAATTTTTTAAGAATAACAATAATATGGCCTTCAAATATGATGGAAAAAAAAATATTATGGAACAATTTGCATAACATTCAATTCAATTGTAGGGGTCAAGTTTGGTTGAGTGTTTCAAAAATATTATCTAAGTGATATTCTTTCTTTGAGTACTAATGTTCAACAAATCAAAATAACTAGCAATTGTTATATGAATATTGAAAAACAAAATGAAAATCTTAGTTTTTGTGTGAATGGATAATAATTAACTCTCAACATATTTAATATGATGTATATTAGCAATATATTTACTTTTAAATTGAAATTTAATTATACTTAATTTATAATTATATGGTTTATCAATAGGTCCCAAATGGAATGTCCATGGTGAAATTTTCATCAAATACCTTTGGAAGGTCAAAACTACACCATGGTGATGTATGATATTGGAATTTACCTTTCATGTTCCCACCATCTAAAATGCACAAAAATGATTTTTTTTTTGAAAAAAAAAATCATTTGAATTTTATTCAAAATATTACTAAGATGTGTACGCACAACAAGATTGTTGGTTTGTTCAAAAGATGGTGAAGAATGTTACTTAAGTTGGTATATATATATATATATATAGAATTTAAGTTGGTCCTTAAAATTGTGGTCACATGCATTGTTTTACATAACATTTACATTATCCACGACCAAAAAAAAAACTTAATAATGAATGCATATGAAGTTTGAACCAATTATCCACTCCTATTTATGTAAATATCCCTTCAATGTACCAAAATGATCACAAACAATTTTATGAGCAATCAAAATTTGACAATATAATAAAATAGAAACCATAATCACAAAAATTAAAAAGAACCAAACAACTTTAAGAATCACTCCTAAAAAGTTTAACATTTCTATGTCATGTCTCATTATAATATCAAATCATATTTTCACAAAATTGATAATTATGTGCCAATATTGCAATATATTTTTCACTTGCATATCATTGAAATATTTTGTTTCTAAATACTTGTCTAGCTTCACACTTCAACCATTTCATGGTTGGTAGAATGGTTTTGTCCATTGATTATCAAGTAGCTTTCAAAGTGTTTCCATATGACCTAGAAATTTCATTTTAAAATTTTGCATCAAATCAATTTGCTAGAAAGTTCATTAAAATTTATGATCTAATTTGTATCATGATGGATGAAACCTTACAACTCTTTGTGATTATAACTAGTCAATTCCAAGTCGTAATGGCATCAATTTTAATGCTCAACATCTAAACCTTCAATTCAATTCATTATCAAAATTCACACAAAGTTATGATAAGATGATCCATAACCAAATGACATGCCCATAACCATTCAATTTCAATAAACCACCATGATAGATCTATCCCCCCAACAAAGCCCACCAAAATGGCATCACCATCCATCAATTTGGACCATTATTTTATTGAGAATATTTTGTATATCTTAAAAATCAACACTTTTAAGAACTACAAGAATTCACCAACCCTCCCATGACAAATTAGATAATAAAATCCCTCTTGTTCCTAAAAATAGAAGGCTTTGTTTAAGATCCCTCGTTGTCCTAAACATTAGGCTTAAGATCCCTCCCGACTCCTATTGCCTAGTCATCAACATAAATGTTTAGGCTTACGATAAGGTTCACCACTGCTTTTACACTTGGTAAGGCCCACCCACCACCGGTGGGGTTGGGACAAACATTACCAAATGTTAGGTGCTGGGCTTGGCTACCCCCCCCACCTTAGGTCCCCTAGGTCCTTACCCTAGGCCTTATTTTGGGAATGTCCCTAACATGGGCCTTTACCCTACATCTACGTATACGTATGATTGCAGCGAGTATACACGTACGTACAGTGCAGCGCACGTATACGTATATACGTTCAGCGAGCGTGCGAGCGAGAAAGATGAGGCAGGGGCGTTGCACGAATCTTTATGTCTCTCTCTCTCTTTCTCGCTCTCATTTGTGTGTGGAGTGCTACTCTGCGCGGTGACAGACTCGCTCCAAGCGCTGCTGCGCTACCGGCCCATTTCGTTGCAGTCATGGTGGTCTGCAAGTGCCGCAAGGTGAGCAAGTGGTTTAGGGTTGCTCCCTTTTGTATGTGATGGTGGTGGGTGCTGCTTGAGCAGCAAGATCTGATGTGACGGGTGTTTTTATGATGGCGGTTCTTTGGTTTGTATCATGTTTCCCTTGCCCTAGATCTCCAGATCCCGGGGCTTCCTCGTTTCACTCTGTCTCTGAGAGCGTCATCCACAAGTGACAACCATTGCCAGTAGTAGTGGTAGTAGTAGTAGGGTGTCGGTGTTTTCTTTCATCGCCAACACTTTGTGGGTTTTTTTAGCATCTATTTTCTGTTTACATTTTGAATACTATCTCTTACTGTTGTTTTCAAGCATGGGTTTGTGCTACCCCCTCCCTTAGATTTAGGGTTTGTTCGGTACATGGCATTCTGGGTCCAGTCGTTGTTCTTGCGAAGTCTTGGTGCAGATGAGGATTAGGGTTACTGGTGTTGTTTCTTTTGACCAAATTCGAATCCCCTTCAGCTTTGTTGGAAGCCACAGTGAGTGTAAGCTCATGTGCGATTTGCAAGTTTGTCAGGCGGTGAGATGGATTGACAGTACATGATGTGGTGATGGGTGGTGATGATGGCAGGCTACGAAGCTCTACTGTTTTGTGCACAAGGCTCCAGTTTGTGCAGAATGTGTATGTTTTCCGGAGCATCGATTTTGTGTGGTATGGCTTCTGTCTGTGCTTTTTTTGTTTGGCTCTACATTGTTTTCATTGGTGCAGGCTTATATAAGAGGTTGTGCTCCTGTGCAATGTTTTTGGGGGCAAATTCACTGCAGTAAATAGGAATGATCTGTGCCATCATTCCAGATTGTCTCTTAGGATTGATCTGCTTTACCCTAATGTTTCACACCAGATGCAAGCATGACTAGGGGGATTTGGGTACAAGTTAAGTCTTGCATCGCTGGGATGCAAAAGGACACTTTCTGATTGCAGTGCCCAAGTCATCACATTGAAGAATCAAAATGGGCCTCCTTACACCTACATCACAGCTGGAAGCAGCTTTTTCTCTCTGCATTTGTTTGGTTTCAACAGAAGGACATCCTACCTGGGATTCCATTTGAATCTATGGCTTAGGGTGGGCAGTCACATTGCCAGATCTAGAACTGGCACTCTTTGTAAACAACAAGCAGAATGACACTAGCTTTTTGCAGATGTTAAAGTTGCCTTTCTACATACCAGAAAGGGTTTAGAGAGAGAGAGAGCAAGAGCGTGTGTGTTTGTGCCTGGGCTTGCATACACACTGTGCTTGCTTGCTGTAGCTTTCTGGGTGTCAAATCTGAGAGAGAGTTGAAATTGGGTGGGAGGCTGATTGGAAAGGTATGGAGGCTGCACACATAAGACAAGATCAACTTTACTGCAACTGAAAACTTGATGTTTTTATGTCGTATCGTGTACATCTCAAGGTGATTTTTACTGGAAGTAGCTGGAGGATTAACCTTGACAATAATTCATTTGAGAAGTACATCTGCATTACAGAGAAAAGGCCTTCAGTTTTATTTTCTTTTGTGTTATGGTACAGGTCAAGACATATTCAGACTGGGTGATTGATGGTGACTATGACTGGCCACCCAAGTGTAGCTCATGTGAACAGATTCTTGAGGATGAGAATACAGCCACTACACGTCTTGGTTGCTTACGTAAGTCAATTGATATGTAGTGTACTCTACCTTCACCCTCTTGTATTCAGTTGCTGTGAAACTGATACCAACAATGCAAGCAACACTGATAGGCTTACATTCTGATTCGATTTGCAGACATTTTGCATTCAAGCTGCTTGCAGTCTCATCTGCAAAGCTTCCCTCCACATACAGCCCCTGCTGGCTATGTATGCCCAACATGTTCTACCTCAGTAAGTAATGTTCCACTCAAAGTTTCAACAGCACAACTGCCTTCAAATGGCAAGGGATACTAACTTGTGAGACTAAGCTTGCTTTTACATGTCAGAAAAAAGTGTAATTCTTAACCCTATATTTTAGGGTTGAGGTTGTTCTCTTTCTGCTATTTGCTAATTTCTTGTGAGATCTGAAATGTCTATAACCTTTCTATTGGATTGGCTTTCGACACTATTCAGTGTTTACTTAAATCATAAGTATGGAGAAGTTCTCAGCACTTATGAAGATTCATCTCTGTCGTTGACAGGTATGGCCTCCAAATAAGTTCTTCAAGGATTCTGAATCAGCTCTTTACAGCAGACTAAAAAGTGTCATCTCTGAGGTAAAGTCACTTTGTCTGAGGTCTACCTTGTTCATGTATTTCAATAAGTTTGCTTGCACATCTGACCTGTGAGAGATATGACAACCTATCTTGCTAGCAAGAGAGATAAATAATTTGTTTACCAAAAGATTGGTTTGCTAAATATAGATTGAGTGATGGCACTCCCTCCTGTTGCTTGATGTATATGATTGGTTCTGACTCTGCAGATTCTTCTTTAGTGGCTAGTAATCACCTGGGGACTAGTACCACTACATGAGATCTTTTTTTTTGCTGTAGCCCTGTGACCTTAGACCCAAGGTCCAGTTTGGACTGTCTGTTGTTTACAAGAGAGATGTAGAGAGGGAGTGTACTCAGAACACCTCTGTTTGAAGTGGCGGTTTTCCTTGGAGCTAATGCTCAATTTTTATAAAGCGCCCAAAGAGTAAGCATCCTGTTAGCAAGATGATAGAATATGAAGATACTGCAGCCCCAACCACAGAGGAAAATAGAAGTGTTTGACCATTTGATCGTTATCTTTCTTTTTCTTAACTCATGGTGCCTCATGTCATTGGATTGCAGACAAGTGTGGCAACAACTCTTCTGGGATCTGACATATCTATTCAGTCAACTCCAACAAGAGATCCCCCACCTGCTTTTGCTGTAGGTCCACTTGCTGAGGTTGCTGTGCCAGTCACTGGATCTTCTGAAATTGAGCTGGTTGTCACCTCCCCATCAACAACAGGAGTGGATGCTGCAAACGGCAGCAATGACTTGGGGGTCAGACATGTTAATGTGGGTGAAGGTCTGGTTGCTCAGGATGCAAGTGCCTCCACAGCTCAGGCCAATGGCCCAGGTTTTGGTTCCCTGTCTAGCATGATGCCAGCAACTTCTGCAGGCGCAGGGACGGCCTCTGTAAGTACTAAATCGCAGGAGTCCCGATTCCAGAAGGCAACAGCGGCAGCTGCTGTAAGTGCTACTTCCTCTTGCTGGATAGTAAAAGATTCTCTATGGTATATAAATAGTCCATCCACAGTGAATTTGAACTCTCTTGGGTTGAGAAATTATGCTGCAAGGTAGCTTGAGGATGTTTGTTGCACATGGCTGTTGTATCTAGGCCTATTGGACCTGAGGAAATGTTGTGCTGCACCAACAGTGTAGAGAATCTGCTTTCTTGAAAAGCACAAGTATGCTTCAGTCGGGGGTTCCATATTAACCTAATATTTCTTGCATGCCACAGCATCTACAACCTGGAGCCATGACAAGGAAGTCCTCAGTCCGTGGGGATAGAACAAATTTCGGAGGACATGTGGATTATGAGGATGATCAAGATCATGATGGAAGCCGTCATAAGTACACTCGGCGAGGTGATTTTCTATGTCACATTGTCAGCCATGCTGTCTGCAGGCTGTAATATCTTACATCAAGATGTTACTTTTCATGCATCATGCCTGACATTCTCTTTCTTTGATGTGAACTTTATATGCTAGTGCAGGTCCAGCATATAGGCAAATTTTCAAGTACCTGCTACCATTCTGGACTCCTGCACTGCCAGGTCTACCAGTGACTGCCCCAACCTGGAAGGATGGGCGTGAGACGCTTGAGGCTGAAGAGCTCATTGATGGGAAGCGGCGTCGCCGACAGCGTTCCTCCACATTTGATGTGAGAAAAGTGATCCTGGCTCTAGCAATAATGTGAGTAAATTGTTCCCCTTCTCATATGTGATGGGCTGCGTTGGTCCCAGGTTTTGCTTACTCTTTTTCATTTGGAAAACATGTATCTACGTGTTACAATGCAAAGTGGTACTGCAAGCTCAGGAAAAGTAGATGGTGCAACTTTTGATACCTTCCAATTTCTTTTGGTTTTCATATGTTGGGTCTCATCTTTTCTTTAGTTCAGAAACATCTAACTTTGAGCAGTGATACCAAGGTCACATTGTCCAGAAAGCAAGTCTGCCAATTGAACAGCATGGGTGAAAGTTAAGAGTGTTCTGATCTGAGGTTTGGATTGCCATACTAGCCTTACAGATGTGGTTAGGTAGAAGTTCTTAAGCCACCTATAAAGATAGCAAAGGTACAGCAAAATAGTCCATGCTGGATCTGTGAAGTTGGCACCTTCTTTCCCAAAGGAGTTGTGGCATCTGAGTATCAGCTGTGCCAAATGGATGTTATACTGTGCCTGCCTGCCATGTTTGATGTATTTCAGACATCCACCACTCAACTAGTACTAATCATATGTTTATATCTTCCAAGCAGGTCCTGCATGGCCACAGCTATGCTTCTGTATTATCGGCTTGCTCAAAGTGCAGGGCAGAACATTGAAGAAGCAGAAGATGAGTTAGGTATTCGTAGAGTTTAGAACCCTCTCATTGGATTGGAGTGGGCTATTGAAGTGGGCTATTGAGATTTCAAGGTCCTTGAAGACAATAAGATTGTACTTAATGGTTGCTGCAAAGCGTTTTTTCTCAAGTGCAATTATTCCCCCTGTCATTCACTCGGGGTCTTGAAAACAGGACCTTTCTTTCTTTGGGAAGCAAAGGAGAAACAAACACTTTCGGTAATGAGAAGTGTTGTACAGACGGATGGACATTTGCAATATCTGCAATTATGTGAACAGCTCTTAGGAAATCTTACCACCTGTTGTGATCACTGGACACTTTTGTTAAACCTCGTTGCACTGGCAGATATAGATGGTTTTTTGGATGGACTCTGGATTCTGGGTATGCCCCGTTCCAAGGGCCTTATTGCACACAAAGAACTAGGTTGAAAGTTGCCTTGTAACACCATTGGGAAAAAGCACCAAAATGATAGATATGTAAAAGAAAGAAAAGGAGGAAACCTTACAAGTGTAAGCTCCTGCCTATGAACACAAAGCTACCCACCAAATTTCTTCGAAGGGATCTTACATTTTTAAGGTGCTCTCCTCCAACTACATCGTGAATCTTCACTAGTTCTTTCACAGTCTTTTGAAAGCAAGGGAGGCGAAATAACCTCCTCATTCTACCCTATCTAGAAACCAAATCTTTGGAAAATGAAGATATTAGATTATAGGGATGAGTTATTTCAAAGCATGTACCCCTTGCCCTCCTTAACCCGAATGACACTTCACTTATGAAGTCATATTTTGAATTATTGCATTCTTTATGTATGAATGGGGATAGAGTTAAGATTGGTTTGTTCTCTTAGTTTATTCCCTTTGCCACCTCCATGTGAATGGTGTTTTGGTGCAAGGGTTTTTATTTAGGGTTCACTATCATGGCATCCTGAGGTGGCTCAAAAGAAAGAAAGAAAGAAAATAAGCAAACATTTTGCTTCTTCCAGGCAGACTTGTGGACAATAAAGGTTGGCTTTGTTGGCCTTGCCTACCAAGGCAATTGGGATATTGTGTTTAGATTCATTATAGAGTATAGTAGCTTAAGGGATTTTGGCACCTACTAGGTAATGAATAATAGGTCTATTTTTATTATCTGAGGATTTTTGAAAGATGATATTTTGGCTTGTGTTGAAACTTGAGATTAGTTATAATAGAGTTATAATATATTGAATGAGTTTGGTTTCTTTTAGAGGATTTTTTGAAGATTATATTTTTGCAGGGTGAAAATATTTGAGTTTCCATAATTCTTGTTTTGCCTGAAGATACTTTTTAATGTAAATGGCAAGGTCACAGTTGTGACACAACCCTCGGTTTGTTTGTTTTCAAGCTTTTCCTTCAAACCCAAAAACACGACACAACAACAACAACAACACATGCACATGCATTACTTATAACATTTTACAAGCCCATGAAACTGGGCTGTTTTCCTACCTTCTTCACTCATTCCCTCAAGGATCAAGTATGCAACAAGGCATGTTATTGTGTCACTCATGGGGGTGAAGCAGAAGAAGAAGAAAGCTTAAGAGCACGCCATAAAACAGTGCTTTTCCACAAAATTGTGTCATTCTGTTTTCTTTTGTGTGACGTTAAAGGTTATGCTAAAAACCAAAAAAAACACTACTACTAAGGCCCCCTTTACACTAGGAGTCAAGGCCAATGTTCAACCCAAATCAAGCATTCCTATTGGTGCAAAAGTTGAGATTAGCCTCATGGGCTTTACACAAGGAGTCAAGGATGAAATAGAAAAAATATTTTCAATTTGCCCCCAAGTTACTAATAAATGAATGAACTTTATGGCCTTGTATTGCCTCCCTCCAAGGCTTAAAAAAATGATATCGTCAAATTTGGGAAGCCAATTTGCAACTCTTGGGGCCAAACAACAACCCAAAAATGCTCAAAAGTTGTCGCCAAGTTTGTTCAGCCTTGACTCCTAGTGTAAAGGGGGCCTAAGTTCAAACTTCAAACCACCAACACGTAACATAGAAAATTCTCCATGATGTTCCCAATAGGAAAATGATCTCACATTTAGGGTTCATTGTACCACCTTGTGGACATTCTTCAAAATGTTTTTGCTTTGCTTTAGGAGAAGTACATAGTCTCTCTCCCTTTTTACATGGAGAGCCAAAAAAATTCTCACTCAAAGAAAATTTATATATGAGTCCAAGTTTTGATGCTATTTCTTGCAATTCTCACTCAAAGAAAAATTACATGTGAGTCCAAGTCAAATGCTATTTCTTGCTTATTAGTCTTTACTATTTGCACTCTTCGGCCTTGACATTAGTTTCTAGCACTTTGCAATTTGCTAGTCTACTTCTTATGATTGTGTATTCAACTTTTGATTTCACATTCTAGTTCACATGAACCCACAAGACTTTATTCCAAAGAGAAAGTGAGAATGGGGAAAGAGAGGGAAACAAGAGGAGGAGGAGGGGAGAATAGGACAAGATCCACATTCTAACACTAGTAAATGGGGGAATTTTTCTATGTTTAAAAGCAAAACTAGAAAATATGTTTTAGTTATTTAATTTGTAAAGGATAATATATTTAAGGTGGTAATGGGCAAAGGGTTTTCAAGCTATGGAAGTTGAGAGATACTCCTTACTTGATTTAGGATTGTGAAGGCTTTCAACTTTTGGAATGTAAATCAAATCCTTGGTTTAAATATAAAAGTGCTTTTGAAAAATTTATATTCATTAGATTTCATTTTCTCAAAAATCACATGTTTTCAAAATATATTATAATTATTGTTGCACAAGTACACTAAACAATTTCAACATTAATTTTATTTAATAGTTACTTTTTAACTTGTCATTTGGTTATAAGTTGGGTACTCAAAATGATATAAATACTAAAGAGAGAGAACCTATAATGTGAGTGTTATGTAACGATGGTAAAAAATTAACCATGTAAGGTATTGAATGACCACAAAACAAAGTGCTCAAAGACAAGCACAGGCAAACAAAGGTACCCATGGTTACCCATGGGTACCCATGGTTGAAGGGATGGTAGTGATCTCACCCACATTGTTATGGTGCTATAAAAAGAAAAGATTCATATGTATAAAAAATGTGAACAAAAGGTAAGAATTGAACAATGTCATTTCCGTTAGCATGTAGTTCTTGAAACATCATAACACATGACACATAATTAATTACATGACATTTGTTATGGAAACTTGCAAGAGCACCCATTTAAGATGGAAATCAAGGATGCATCCGATGCCATGAAACATGTCATCTCACATCCTCCTTTTATCATAACACCAAATTGGCGGGGCGTGGGGAGGGGGGAGTGTGTTGAAAATTAATCATAGAATTGAACACATAAAATGCAAGTAATGAGATTATATAATGTTTCCCTTACTAGGGTTTTATAATTGTTTGTGATTAGGGTTTTCAATTTAAAAATTTGATGAATTGTAATCACAAAACAATTAAAACCCATGGATTACTACCATGACTTAAATTCAATTCATGTCCAATCGGTGAACAACTTTTAAACAATATTGGCTTTTGTCCAATCACCAAGTCTTGTATGTCAATCGATCACACGTCTATTCACAAAGGCATGTTTGATGTCCTTTGTAGTTGATGTCTAGTCTTCAATTTATTGTTTGTTGAATTGGTGGATGACATGTAAAAATCATCCAAAATATGGATGAACTAGGTTCCTCTTGGATGAAAATCCAAAAAAAGGAAAAGGGAAAATTGAATAAACGCCAACTAGGCTCATTCTTGAGCTTGATTTTTCCAAACCTTCCAAAGCCCTCAACCCCCTCACCCCTGGCCGTGATGCTCGGTGTCACTATAGACACCATGCTCTTGCGCATTGTGACGATGTCAAGCTTGGGAAATTTGAGAGTTATACAAGAAATGTAACCAAGCTTGTCATCTAGTGCTTTTACAAGGATTGTGTTATGCAAAGTTTTCAACATTGCACAAATTTTCTTGTAGGAGACTCAACTTGAAGAAAAAGGAAATTATTCTTTTCCTCGTTGCTCGAGAATGACCTTGGATTCTACTTTGTACCCAAGTGGAAAACTTATATAGTACTCACTACTTGTTAGAAATCTTTAAACCGAATCAAAAGATGAGTGCACTACTATCCAAGACCACGGGAAACTAAGTCACAATAAGGGGGGGGACCACAATAGGCCCCCCCCACTAGGCTAGCTAAAAAGGCTACCAAAATCACAATGGACCCACCTTGTAGCCAAAAAAAAAAAAAAAAAAAAAAAA
>Ga0116229_10008417_pt1 | contig 16033 bp, 16 predicted proteins | sample S1TSphgellanicum_3_FD_87313 | JGI IMG/M metagenome (GOLD analysis project Ga0116229, IMG submission 87313) | Host-associated microbial communities from peat moss isolated from Minnesota, USA - S1T2_Fc - Sphagnum magellanicum MG | ecosystem: Host-associated > Plants > Peat moss > Unclassified...
GATTCGGCCGATCACGACCCCGACTATCTGACGGTCCTCAACCAACCGTTCGCGGCGCAACTGGATTCCGGGACCCTCAAGGACCTCCGCTGGCTCAAAGGCACGCTGCCGTTCGACTTCCCCTCACCGATCACGGGTTCGGCGCTGCACGGCTACCTCGCGCACGTCGCCGACGGAGTGATCGGCGGCCACAAGGCGCTGGGCGTCAAGTTCGAGGCGGCCGGCCCGATGCAGGGCGAACTCCCCGACCGGCCGGGCTTGACGCTCGAGGGGACGATCTCGATGCGCGGCACCGCCTTCTATGACGTGGGAACCGCGCTCTTGCTCGCCCTCCAGACCACGGTGACCATCGAGGGTTCGGTTTCGAATAGAGCCGGAAAGGACCCCGTGAAGATCGTCTACGACCGAACGATTCGGGCACGCGAACCGCACGCCGCCCAAACGGCCCGGTCACCCCAGCCCTAGGTTTCCCAGCGGGTACGATAACGGGAGGCCGCTCTCCGCTCGCGAACCAAAGCCGGGGAGCGGGGCGCAGCCCCGAATCACCCCCAAGTCCAGGAGTATCGCGTGGTCCCTCAAACGAGGACCGCCGAGCGGAAGGCGGCCGCGTCAGCACCGACGACGCTGCGGTCCGCCGATTCGGTGCCTTCGGTCGAGCGCTTCGAGCGCATCGTCGACGACTATCAGCGTCGCTTGTACGGCTTCGCGCTGCGCATGACCGGGAACCGGGAAGACGCCGAGGAGATCGTCCAGGACGCGTTCGTGCGCGCCTTTCGCGCGCTCGGCAAGATGACGGAAGAACAGCGCAGCGAGCTGCGACTGCAACCGTGGCTGTATACGATTACGTTAAACGTCACGAGGAACAGGCTACGCTCGAAACGTCCCACGAACGTTGCGCTGGATGCACTAGCAGATCCCGACGCGCTGCTGAACAACACGCAAGAAGGACCTGAGCAACCGGAGCAAATCGTCGAACGCGGCACCGATCTCGCACTGGTAGAACAGGCGCTGCTCCAGCTGCCGATGCACCTGCGCGCGGCGGCGACGTTACGATTCATCGAGGGACGGAGTCACCCCGAGATAGCGGAGATCCTCAACCAGCCGATCGGAACCGTAAAGTCGCACGTCCATCGTGCGGTGCGGATCCTGCGGCGAATACTCGGCCCGCAAGTCGGCCGAATCGCACCATCCGAGGAACCTGCCAATGCGGTGTAGTGATGTCGAAGCTTTCTGGGACGAGATGCGCGAGGGGGTTGAGGCCCGCAGCGAACACGTCCTGGCCCATCTACGACGCTGCCGGACCTGCCAGGAAGCCTTCGAGCAATGCGAAGGCGTCGCGTACTGTCTCAACTGTCTGCCGACCGTCGAACCCCCGACCAACCTCGTACCGCGGATCCTCGAGCACATCGCATCGATGCGCAGCCGCTCGCGGACGACCACGGGAACCGATGATTTCGCGCGGATCAATTCGCCGCTCGGCGAGCTGATCGTCGCCTGGCGGGAGACCGGCATCACCTTCGTCGGGCTCGTTCGCGCCAGCGACGTCGAAACGGCCTGGGAACGCGTGGAACGGCGCCTGCGCCGGCCGCTGCGCGAATCGGTGCCGCCCGACTGGGTCGTGGAAGCCGTCGGCCGCTTCTTCGAAACCTGGCAAGTCGATATGGCCCGCGTCGACATCTCCGGTTTGAGCGATTTCGAGCAGGCCGCGCTCCGCAAAGCGGCCCAAATCCCGCCGGGCGAAGTCCGGTCCTACGGCTGGATCGCCCGGGAAATCGGCCACCCCCAAGCCGCGCGGGCGGTCGGTCAGGCGATGGCCCGCAACCCGGTGGCCCTGCTCTTTCCCTGCCACCGCGTGGTCGACGCCAGCGGAGCGCTCCACAACTACGGGTACGGAATCGAAGTCAAGGCGCGCTTACTCCGCATGGAAGGCTACCTCAAGAGCGGAGCCTAGCGGCACCCGGCGGCCGTGAAGGTCGGCGACCCCGCCTCGCGAATAGCGCCCTCATACGACGTCCGCGGCCCCTTCACAAACACACCAATGAAGGCTAACAGACGGACAAAGGGAGGTGATCATCGTTAGTTCTGAAGGTAATCAACGACTCATCCATACGATGATTGGAGGTGCGCAGACCTAGTCTGCGCCGTTATTCACCCTACGTCCGCCGGCTGCGAGCCGGCTTTTTTTTTTGGCATGGCCAATTCGACGCCGTCGCGAATCCTAATTTCGAGAATTACCGGGCACGCGCGTCGAAGAAACCTTCGATGCCTTTCGATGTTTCAATCCCGGGGGCGATGGCCTCCGAACCCGCCCCGCTGCGACCTCCCGTAGCTCGTGGCCGGGACCACCGGGGAGACTTCTGCGAACCCCCTCCCGCGACTCTCCGGAGCGCGACGAACGGACTGCGAGCTAGCCTAACGTGACCGAAGACCCGCGCATCGCCGCGTTGCCCGATATCCACGGGCACGCGAAAGGCGAGCACAAACCCTTTGCCGAGGAGCGTCCGATTCCGTATACGGCGCGGATGCTGTTCCTCTGGTTTTACCATGCGTGCCGGCGCGGCTCGCCGCGCTTCCTGATGGTCGCCGACCACATGAACTACCTGACCTTCGAGGACCCGGCCGCCGTCAATCTGGTGCGCCGCGCGCTCAAGCTCGCTCAGGCGGGCGACCTCTACGGGGCCGCCGAGACCGCCGGCGTCGACCTGGGCCACGCGCAGATCGTCTCTGAAGGGCTGCGCAAGGGTATCCGCTACTCGATCGGCGCGGAGGTCGACAACGATCCGCGCTGCCGGCCGGACGCCCAAAACATCGTCGACGCGATGCGGCCGGACGGCATGATCCGGTCGGTCCACTTCCTGCCGATCGCCCATCCGCAGCACGGTGAGAACTGGATGTGGCCGTTCGACAACCCCGAGTTCGGCGAGCTCTTCGAGGTGGTCGGCACCGAGCGGGTCTGGGAAATCTACATGGCGACGCTGCTTGACGCGATCGAGAAGCTGCCGGGCCACATCGTGGCCCACTTCTACGTGCCGGCGAAGTTCGGTCACTGGCCGGACGACGAGACCCTCGAAGGCTACGAGGATCGGCTTCTCGACGCGTGCGCCGAGCGCGGCATGGCCGTCGAGGTCAACTCGCGCTACATCTACAAATTCTACGCGGGCGACGAGGCGCAACTCGAACGCTTCCGGTCGGCCCACTTGCGCTTGCTGCGCAAGGCCAAGGCGAAGGGCGTCGCCGTCGCCGTCGGGTCGGACGCGCACAGTCCGAAGGATCAGGGCCGGGCGTTCGATGCGGTCCTGGCGCTCCTGGACGAAGCCGAGATCAACGAGATCGCCTTCCCGATCAACGGCCGCATGGCGCGCGTGGCCCTGCGGGCAACGGAAGAGATCCTGCGCCAAGCAAGCGCGGCCGCCGCGCACCCCGCACCGGAGCCGGTGACCGCCTCGGCAAACGGCTCGAACGCCCCGGCGGCCGAAGCCCCCGCGCCGGTCGCGGTGGCCGCGGGATCCGGCGAAACCGCTGCGGCGAGTCACGGCGCCTCCGGCCTCGACTCCGAAGCGTCCGACGACGCGCCCGCCGCCCCGGCTGACGCCGTCAAGGTCGCCAAGAAACGCCCGCCACGCAAGCGGACCGCCCCGGCCACGGCCGCCGGATCCGACGCCGAGACCGCGCCGGCTGCCGTCGAAGAAAGTGCTCCCGTCGCCGGCCAAGCCGTTGCGGAAGCCGCGGTCGCACCGCTTCCCGAAGCGGAACCGGCCGCCGACGAGCCGGCCGCCGCGGAACAGGCCGTCGACGAGCCGGCCGCCGAGGAGCCGGGCGTCGCGGAAGTCGCGGTTGCGCAGGCCCCGGCTGCGGCGATCGCCGTCCCGGAGGGCGTGGACCTGGAACGCACCGAGCCCGTGGCCGCGGAGAGCGCAGACGCGGAACACGCCGACGCCATGGCGGCGGAGGCCCCGGAGACGGTCGCGGCCGTCGCTGCTCCGGCCGCCGGCATCCCCGCCCCCGCCGCCGAGGAGCCGGTCCGTTTCGAGGCGCTGGAACCGGAACCCGAAGACACCGAAGCGACCGCCGCGCGCGCGGAACCCGCCGAGGAACCTGTGGCCGGGCGGGTCGCGCCGCTGCCGGACGCCGTAACTCGGCCCAAAACCAAGCCGCGGTCCAGTCCGCGAAGCCGCCCGGCCCCGGCCCCGGCCCGAACGGCCACCGCGGCCGCGGCGGCTGCGAAGCCCTCCGCCAAACCGGCCGCAAAGTCGGCGGCCACCAAGTCCCGCCCGGCCAAGTCCGCGGCCCTGAAACCGGTCGCCAAGAAGGCGACCCCGGCCAGGCCCGCGGCCAAACCCGCGGCCAAGAAAGCCGCGCCGAAAACCGCCGCTTCCAAGAAGAGCAGCCCGCGGCCGGTTGCCAAGCCCGCGAAGAAGGCCGTGGCGAAGAAGGCTGCCGGCGCACGGACCGCGCCGGCGAAAGCGGCCAAGAAGGCTCCGCCGAAGCGCGCCGCGCCCGCTAAGAAGAGCAGCGCGAAGAAAACGGTGAAAAAGAAAGCGGCTCGCGCGCGCCGCTAACGCGCGCGGAACTTTCCTTCACGCGGCGAAAATTCCCCGGGGACCGGCGCAGGCCGGCTTCGCATCCGAGGAGGGGCTCCATGGGGAATCTGGACCGCCGCCGTAACGTCGCCATCGTCGGCCCCCACCATGCGGGAAAGACGACGCTGGTCGAAGCGCTGCTGGCCGGCACCGGAGCCATCAGCCGCAGGGGCTCGGTCGCCGACGGCACGGCCACCACCGACTACGAACCGGAATGCATCGACCGCGGTCAATCGACCTCGGTCGGTTTCGCGCATGCGTCGACGCCGGGCATCGACCTGACGATCGTCGACTGCCCGGGATTCGTCGAATTCTTCGAGGAGACCAAGCTCGCGCTGCTGGCCGTCGACGCGGCGGTCGTGGTGATCGACGCCAACCCCGCCCGCGTCCGGCAGACCCGGCCGCTGATCGAGCACCTCGACGCCGCCGGCCTTCCGTACTGCTTTTTCGTCAACAAACTCGACAAGCCGGGCAGCGACTTCGCCGCGACCCTGGCGCAGCTCACCGCGACCTACGGCAAGCGGGTCGTCGCGGAACACTTGCCGCTGGGCGAAGCCGAACGCTTCCGCGGCTACATCGATCTGGCCGAACGCAGCGCCTTCCTAGCCGAGAACGGCGCCGCCCGCAAGATCACGATCGAAAGCGAACTCGCGGGAACCGTCGACGAGGCTCGCCGCACGTTGCTCGAAACCCTCGGCGATTTCGACGACCATTTGCTCGAGGAACTGTTGGACGGCATCGACCCGCCCCTGGCTGAAGTTCGCAAGGACCTCCACGACGAGACCTGCGGCGATCAGATCGTTCCGGTTCTGGTCGGCGCGGGCCTCACCGAAATCGGCGTGGCCGCGGCGGCCCTGCTCGACGTGATCGAGCACCAGTTTCCGGCTCCCGATGGGGATCCCGCCGCGCCGCTCGTGGCCCAAGTCTGTAAGACGATCGTCCACCCGCACTCCGGCAAGTTTTCGGTCGCGCGCATACGCGACGGCTCGCTGCAAGCCGATACGCTCCTGAACGACGTGTCCCGAGGCGGCGACCTGAAGCTGCGCGCGGCCGGCCTGTACCGGCTCCAAGGCAAACGGCAGGAACCCGTCGTGTCGGCCGGGCCGGGTGACATCGTCGCGATCGCGCGCCTCGAGGGCGTGCGCACGGGCGATACCCTCTCGACGGACCCGTCCGCCGCGCCGCTACCGGTGCCGGCCCTGGCCGAACCCCTGTACGCCGTCGCGATCCGGCCGAAGGAACGCGTGGACGAGGCCAAGGTCTCGGCCATGCTCTCGCGGCTGGTCGAGGAAGATCCGACCCTGCGTGTGGTCCGGGCCGAGTTCACGAACGAGTTGCAACTGCACGGCTTGGGCGAGACGCACGTCGCGACGGCCCTTTCCCGGCTCGCCCGCAAGTACCACCTGACGCTCGAAACCCACGATCCCGCCGTGGCCTATCGCGAGACCATCGCCGAGCCGACACGGGTCCACGCCCGCTACAAGCATCAGACCGGCGGCCACGGTCAGTTCGCCGACGTCGTCCTGCTGATCGAACCGCGCGAACGCGGCCACGGGCTGACGTTCTCCGAGCGGATCGTCGGCGGCGTCGTGCCGCGCCAATTCTTCCCGGCCGTCGAGAAGGGCGTGCGCGAAGCCTTGTCCCGCGGACCGCTGCGCGGCTACCCTGTGGTCGATCTGCACGTGACCCTGGTGGACGGAACGTTTCACGCCGTCGACTCGAGCGAACAGTCGTTCAAGACGGCGGCCGCGATGGCGATCCGCGACGGGCTGCCGAAGTGCCGACCCGTCCTGCTCGAGCCGATCTCGTATCTCGAAGCCGAGGTGCCGGACGAGAGCGCGTCGACGATCCTGGGCAGTCTGAGCGCCAAGCGCGGGCAGGTGATCTCGTTCGAACCGGCCGAGCGCCGCGGGTTCCAGCGAGTCGTCGCCTGCGCGCCGCAGGCGGAACTCGGCAACTACATCACGGAACTGCGGACGGCGACCCAAGGGCTCGGAACCTTCGCGTGGCGGCACGAACGTTTCGACGCGGTGGGCGCGTAGCGCGACAGGCGCGGATGGGGCCGCGACAAATACTCCGAGGCGCGTTGCCCGCGGGCCGGCGCGAACGATATCCCTAGAAAGTGAACGATTGCGTAGATTCCTCGCGGCCGCCGCTCTGTGCGCGCTGCTACCCGGCTGCTCGAAGGTCGGGGCCGGCGGCGACCCGGGCAGCGGCGGCGGGAGCCGGCATCCGTGGACGAAGCCGGGCATCCTGCGGATCGGCTTCCAGACCTCGCCTAACACCCTCAACCCGATCCTCCAGGGCAATACGAGCGAAAGCGCCATCACCCGTTTGATGTTCGACGGCTTGGTATCGGTCGACGCATCGGGCAAACGGGACGTGCCGATCCTCGCGAGCGTGGTGCCCACGGTCGAGAACGGCGGCATCAGCCGCGACGGTCTGACGCTGACCTATCATCTCCGCAGCGGCGTGAAGTGGCACGACGGCGTTCCGTTCTCGAGCAAGGACGTCGCGTTCACCTGGCGCGCCATCATGAGTCCGAACAACGACGTGCTCTCGCAAAGCGGATACTCGCTGGTCAACTCGGTCGACACGCCGAACGCGACGACGGTCGTCTTCCACATGAAGCAGCGCTTCTCGCCCGCGATCAACACGCTGTTCGCCGAAAGCGACACGCCCTACGAGATCTTGCCCGAGCACCTGCTGGGTAAACTGCACGATATCAATTCGATCCCGTTCAACTCGAACCCGATCGGCACGGGTCCGTTCAAATTCAAGGATTGGGTGCGCGGCGATCACATCACGCTCGTGCCCAACGACGATTACTTTCTGGGCAAGCCGAAACTGCACGAGATCGAGCTGAAATTCGTCCCGGACGAAAATACCGAAGTCAACCTGCTGCGCACGCACGATATCGACTGGCAATTCGAAGCCTCGGAGCAGCTCTATCGCGCCCTGAAGTCGGTTCCCGACTTGAAGATCGTCCTGCAGAACATGAACGAATACGAACGCGTCCACCTGAACACCGCGAGTCCGGTTCTCTCCGACGTGCGCGTTCGCCAAGCCATCGCCTACGCGATCGATAAACGCAAACTGGTTGAGGCCTTGACTTTTGGCTCGGCCACGGTCGCCGATCAGGACCTGCCGCCGTTCATGTGGGCGCACGCCGAAGACGTGACGCGTTACGAACACGATCTGCCCAAAGCGCGCGCCTTGTTGCGGGCCGCCGGTTGGATTCCCGGACCCGACGGCGACGTCGTGAAGAACGGCAATAAAATGGTGCTTTCGATCGTTTACAATCAGAGCAACGCGACGCGCCGGGCAGCCGTCGTCCAGGTCCAGGCGATGCTCAAGGCCATCGGCATCGAGGTGGAGATCAAGGGCTATCAAGGCGCGCTGTTGTTCGCGCCGGTGGGTCAGGGCGGCATCTTGCAGAATGGTAAGTACGACCTGGCGTGGACGGCCTGGATCGCGGGCATCGATCCGGATCAGTCGTCGCTCTTCACGTGCGCGCGCCGGCCGCCACACGGGAACAACGACTACCGTTATTGCAATCCCGAACTCGACGCAGCCGAACAGCGAGCTTTGACGAACTACGACATACCGACGCGCAAGAAGGCCTACGCCGAAATCGAGGCGATCCTGACGCGCGACGTCCCGGTCCTGCCGATTTGGTGGCCGCACCAGATCCAGCCGATCAACCCCGACTTCACCACTTTCTCGCCCAACCCCGTGACGGAGACTTGGAACGCGTATACATGGGATATTTAGAGCCCGAAGGCTCGCGGCTCGGCCGCATTCCGGAAATCAAGTGGCTCGTGAACATCATCATGGAGCGCGCCCTCACCAAGGGCGACTACCTGCTCGCCGGCGGGGCTCGCAGCGACTACTACATCGATAAGTTCAAGCTCTTCTCCGATCCCGAGGTGCTACGTCGCATCGCGCGCCTGTTCGTGCCGATCGTCTCGGAGACGCGCCCCGACCTGATCGCGGGCACGGAGCTCGGCGGCGTCATCCTCGCGACGGCGGTCTCACAGATGTCGAGCATTCCGATGATCGTCGTGCGCAAGGCGCCGAAATCGTACGGCGCGTTCGCCGAGGATTACGTCGAGGGCCCCTACACCGCGGGGCAGAGCGTGCTCTTGCTCGAGGACGTGGTCAGCCACGGCCGCGAGGTGATGGCCGCCAAACTGCGGCTCGAGGAATTGAACCTGAAGGTGACCGTCTACGCCGTCATCAACCGCGGCTTGGCGCCGATCAAATCGCTCGTGCAATTCTCGCTTCCGCGCGGCGACGCGAAAACGGACAATTAGCGCGGGTCAGGTCGCGGCGGGCAGCGCCAGGCGGAAACCGTCGTCGGCGACCCAGACGGGTCCCGCGAAGAGCGCGCGCGCCTGCGCTTCGAGCGCGGCGGGGTCGGCCGACGCGGGGTAGTGGGAGAGGACGAGGCGACGCGCACCGGCTCGCGCGGCCATGCGCGCGGCTTCGCGCGCCGAGATGTGGCCGCGCGGCACGTCGGCCTCTTCGGCCTCGGAAAGCGTCGCTTCGCAGACGAACGCGTCGGCGTCGCGCGCCAGTTCGGCGACGCGATCGTCGGGCGCGGTATCGGCGCTATATGCGATGCTGGCCCCGCCCGCCTCGACGCGCAGCGCATAGGTCTGGATGTAGTGAGAGGTCGGGGCGAAACGCAGGCGGGCGTCACCGATCTCGAGCGTCGCGCCCGGGTCGTAGGTGCGGACGTCGAAGACCTCGCCCAGGAAGTCGTGGTGCGACTCGCGCTCGAAAGCCTCCGTCAGCCGGAGCAGCAAATCCGCGCCACCGGGCGGCACGTAGAGTAGCACCGGCCGGGTGCTGTTTCGCCCGCCGTACTTGAGCGCGTACCGCATCGGAATCAGGTCGATGAAGTGGTCGGCGTGCATGTGGCTGATTACGACCGCATCGACGTCTTCGGCCGGCACGAAGCGGATGAGGTTGGCGAAGGCGCCGCTGCCGAGGTCGGCGACGAGCGTCGCGCCCGGGCTCTCGATCAGGTAGCAACTGCAGGCGCGTCCGGGCCGCGGAATCGAGCAACTGGAGCCCGCGACCGTTAGCTGCAAACCCCCGTCGAGTTCGCCACGGGTTAGAGTTTCGACAGCACGTCCTCAGCGTGTCCGTTCACGCTGACCTTCGGCCAAACGTGGACCAGCTTGCCGCTCTTATCGAACAGGAAGGTCGACCGCTGCACGCCCATGCTCTTCTTCCCATACATGTTCTTTTCGACGATCACGCCGAAGGCATTGCACAATGCCGATTCGACGTCCGCCAGCAAAGTGAACGGGATGTCGTACTTGGCTTTGACTTTTGGTGCGAAGCAACGGAATCCCGGCTGACCCCGACGACGCGTGCCTTGTGCTTCTCGAAGAGCTCGTAGAGGTCGCGGAATTGCGTGGCCTCGTTGGTGCAGCCCGGCGTGTCGTCCTTCGGATAGAAGTAGATCACGAGGGGGCCGCCGATCAGATCTTTCGTCGAGAGCGTCGTGCCGGTATCGTCCGCCAATTTCACGGCCGGCAGCTTGGCGCCGGTTTCGAGCATGCGTTTTGACCCCTTTATCGTAATTACACTGAGGCGTGAGAGATAACGATACTCCTTCTGAGCCGGGAGCGCCTGTGCCGCATCCGCTGGCGCGGGAGTTGGCCCGAGGCCTCGAAGCGGGCGCTCGCGTCCTTCTGTTGGGCGTCGGGAGCGGCCGGAACGTTCCACCGCTACTCGCGGCCGATGCGCGGGTCGACGTGCTCGAGGACGATCCCGTGCGCGCCCGCGCGGCCGCGGAGCGTTTCGCCGCCGAACCCCGCGTGCGGGTGACGCGCGCCCGGTACGCGGGCCCGATCCCATTCGCCGGCGGCTTCGCGGCGGCGCTGAGCACGCACGCGCTCCAGCACGGATCCCTGGGCAGCGTGACCGCGGCGGTCGCGGGCGTTCGCAGCCGCCTCGGGCCCGGCGCGCGGTTCTTGCTCACGCTCGGTTCGAAGCGCGATCCGCGCTTCGCCTCGGGGCGGCGCATCGACGCCAACGTCGCCGCGCCGCTCGACGGCTCGGAAGCGGGCGTCGCCCACGTCTACCTGGACGAACCCGAAGTCCGGGCACTGCTCGCCGGCTTCGAAATCGAATCGGCGCTCGAAGCGAGCGCCGCCGACACCGCGGGCCGCTGGGCTCACCCCGGCGCGGAAGCCGACGGCCTCGTGCATTGGTTCGTGCGTGCTCGGCGACCCGGTTAGCGTTAGCGTTAGCGGATTCGCCGCTAATACGTCGGAACGGCGGGATCGATCTCGCGCGACCAGGCGTCGATGCCGCCGGCCAGATTCGCGACGCTGGTGAAACCGTTTTCGCGCAAATAACGGGCGACCCGATCGCTGCGCGAGCCGCCGTGACACATCACGACGATGTCGCCGTCCTTGGGCAATTCGCCGATCCGCTGGGGGACGGTCGCCATCCGCACGTGCTTGGCGAAGGCGAGTGACGCGGTCGCGAGCTCGTCGTCCTCGCGCACGTCCACCAGCAGAAAGTCGGCGCCCGCGTCGTGCATGCGCTTGAGCTCCGAGACGGAGATCTCTTGCGGCAGGCTCATTTCGCGCTCCCGATCAGATCGGTCACCGGGCTCGACGCGCTCGCGTACAGCTTCTTGGCCATCCGGCCCGCCTCGAAGGCCAGCCGGCCGCTTTCGACGGCCAGCCGCATCGCGCGCGCCATCTTGACGGGATCTTGCGCGGCCGCGATGCCCGTGTTCATCAGGACCGCGTCGACGCCCAGTTCCATCGCGATCGCTGCGTCGGAAGCGGTGCCGACGCCCGCATCGACGATGACCGGCACGGTCGCGTGTTCGACGATGATCGAGATCGAGTAACGGTTGCAGATGCCGAGGCCACTCCCGATCGGCGCGCCCAGCGGCATAACGGCGGCGCAGCCGTCGTCCTCGAGGCGCTTGCACGCGGTCGGATCGTCGACGATGTAGGGCAGCACCGTGAACCCGTCGCGCACGAGTTCCCGCGCGGCGACGATCGTTTCGGCCGTATCGGGATAGAGCGTTTGCGCGTCGCCGATGACCTCCAGCTTGATCAAGTCGGTCTCGAGCAGTTCGCGCGCCAGCTGCGCGGTCAGCACCGCTTCTTTGGCGGTCGTGCAGCCCGCGGTATTGGGCAAGATCGTATAACGCGTGCGATCGATGTAGTCGAGCATCGTTTTGCCCGTCGGATCGTCGAGGTTGATCCGCCGGATCGCCACCGTGATCATGCTCGTGCCGCTGGCGTGATGGGCCTGCTGCATGATCTCGAGCGAGGGATATTTGCCGGTGCCCACGATCAAGCGCGAGCCGAGTTCGTGGGTGCCGATGCGCAATGGACCGTTCATGAATACCCTACCAAAGCTATCCGCCGGCGACCGCGCGGATGATTTCGATCGCGTCGCCGTCCTTCAGCGCATGTTCGTCGAAGGCGGCTTTACGCACGATGCGGTCGTTGACCGCCACCGCGATTCCGGCGTCGCGAACGCCCAGCTCCGCCAGCAGTCGCCCGACCGTGGTTCCGAGATCGAGGATCCGCTGCTCCCCGTTGACCGTCGCCTTCACGCCGATTGCTTCGCGACCGTCTCCCGGACATCTTGTGGCTGCTCGACGGTCCGCAGCGGGGAGAAAGCCTCGATCCCGGGCGCGAAGCGACCCTCGAGCAGGGCGGCAACCGCGACGGCCGTCGCGGGCGTGAGCAGAATTCCGTTGCGATGGTGGCCGGTCGCGACGACGTAGCCTTTCAGCGCCGTCGCGCCGATGAACGGCAACCCGTCGGGCGAGCCGGGCCGCAGGCCGGCCCACGTCTCGGCCACGGCCAGATCGCCGAGCGCCGGGACGGCCGCCAGGGCCGCGTCCAAGAGGGTTCGCATTCCGGCGGCGGTCACCCGGACGTCGAAACCCGCCTCCTCGACGGTGGCCCCGATCAGCAGGCGGCCGTCCTCGCGCGGTACGAGGTACGCCCCGGGCACCCACAGCACGCGCCGCACCAGGCCTCGCGGCATGGCCAAGGCCAGCATCTGGCCCTTCACCGGCTGCACGGGAACGCGCGCCTGCTCCGGCACGCCCGCGAGGCCGGCGGCCCACGCACCGGTCGCGTTGACGACGGCATCCGCGCCGATGAAGCCCTCGGGGCCGCGAACGCCGAGCACGCGGCGGGCATCCGCCTCGATGGCGACGCGCCCGGCGCCGGCGTCGATCCGAACGCCTAGCGCTTCGCAGGCGGCCTGCAGGGCGCGCCCCAGGCGGCGATTGTCGACCTGACCTTCCGTTTCACTAAGCGACGCGCCGCGCACGGCCGCGCCCAGCGCCGGCTCCAGCATGCGGGCCGCATCGCGCTCGAGCCAGTGCGCCCCGATGCCGCGCGCCGTCAGGGCGGCGACTGCGGCCTGCAACCGTGCGACGCCGGCTTCGTCGTAGGCGGCCTCGACGATGCCGTCGAGGCGCAAGCGAGCATCCACGCCGCCGTCCGCCTTCAACGCCGCGACGAAGGCGGGGTAACGGCGCAGCGAGTCCGCGCAAAACGCGGCGTACGCAGGCGACTCGATGCCCTCGGTGTACGGCGCCAACATCCCCGCGCCGGCCCACGACGCGGCGCGCCCCGGTTCGCGCTCGTCGATCACGCGCACCGTCGCGCCGCGTCGCGCCAGCTCGTAGGCGATGCCGAGCCCGATGAGACCCGCACCGATGACGACGATCATGCGCACGCCTTCGCCGCGCGCGAGCGAAATGCTCGCGCGCAGCGCGGCGGCTCTTGCCGACCGAGCGGGCTAGTGCAGACCGAAGAACGCGATCAGGCGCAAGCCGAACGCGAAGAGCATCGAACCCAAGAACACGCACACCGGCAAGGTCAGCACCCAGGCGAGCAGGATGTTGCGCAACGTCGCGGCTTGCAGCCCGGAACGATTCGCGAACATCGTGCCGGCGACGCCCGAAGAGAGGATGTGCGTCGTGCTGACCGGCAAGCCCAGGACGTCGGCGCCTTGGATCGTCGCGTAGGCCACGATCTCGGCCGAGGCGCCTTGCGCGTAGGTCAGGTGCGTCTTGCCGATCCGCTCGCCGACGGTCACGACGATGCGCTTCCAGCCGATCATCGTGCCCAAACCCAAACAAAGTGCGACGGCCACCTTGACCCAGAGCGGGATGAAGTTCGTCGTCTTGTCGAGCGCTTTCTTGTAGTCGGTGAGCGCGGCGATGTCGGCCTTGTCGGTGACTGCGTGTTTCTTCAAGAGCTTGCCGACCGAGGCCGACACGAGGTACACGTCGCTGCGCAGATCTTTGCGCTGGGCCTCGGGGACCTCAGCCAGCTTCGTCTTGCCCTTGACGTACGTCGCGATTTCGGAATTTTTCTCGGCGAGGGCCGGATACGTCGCGGGCGTCACTTTGCCGCTGTTCTTGAGGAAGGCGTTGAGCGTGCTTGCGGCCTCGGCGGCATCGACCGGGTCGCTTCCCGCCAAACGTTGGAAGATCGCGCTGGTCGCGGCGTTCTGCGCGGCCAGCGGCGCGACGCCGAGATCCAGGTTCAGCGCGAACACGCCGGGCACGACGCCGATCAGGATCAGCATGATCAGGCCCATGCCCTTCTGACCGTCGTTGGACCCGTGGGCGAAGCTGACGCCCGTGCAGGTCAGGATCAGAAGCCCGCGCACCCAGGGCGACGGCGGCTTGCCCTTCTCGGGCTCGGCGAACAGCTCCGGCCGGCGAATCGCGAACTTGAAGAGCAGCAGCAAGAGCGCGGAGAGCGTGAAGCCGATGATCGGCGACACCAGGAGCGCCGTCAACGTATCCTGGACTTTGCCCCAGTTGACGCCGTCGCCGAACGTGTGGCCGGCCGTCATGACGGAGTTCGCGAGCCCGACGCCCACGATCGCCCCGATCAACGTGTGCGAACTCGATGCCGGTAACCCGAAGTACCACGTTCCAACGTTCCAGATGATCGCCGAGATCAACAGCGAGAAGACCATCGCGAACCCGGCGCCCGAGCCGACGTTGATCACGAGCTCGACCGGCAGCAGTGCCAGGATCCCGAAGGCGACCGTGCCGGCCGACAACAGCACGCCCGTCAGGTTCCAGAGGCCCGACCAGATGACGGCGTACGTGGGCTTGAGCGAGTTCGTGTAGATGACCGTGGCAACGGCGTTGGCCGTGTCGTGGAAACCGTTGACGAACTCGAAGCTGAACGCAAGGCCGAGCGCCAGGACCAAGAAAAACAGGCTCGTCGCGTTTAGCGAACCGCCTAACACGTGTTCCAAAATCGTCAACTCTTTCCGGAAGGCATGGCGAGAACAGGGCCTCTCCACGAACAAAAAGCGAGGCCGCCTGATGATAGGCGACCTCGCTTTAAGAAGAAGTTAACTACACCTTAAGGCTGCCGCAAGGCACTGCGCCCTCGGGCGACGATCGTCCGGCAGCCTTCAACCATAGATCGTCTCTCTCTCGATATCGGCCAACAGCATATCGTCGTGGCATGAGAGTTCCACTCGACGATTCGCAGTCGGGGTCGGTTGGGCGATCGTCGCCGATTACCATTCGTAGTAGGGGCGCGACCGTGCGAGGGACATTAACGCTAGCACTTTGCGGGCTATTCCTGGTTCCTGTCAGCCGTTCGGTAGCCGGCCAGGCGCCCGCTCCCGAGACGCCTCCGATTCTCAACGACGCATCGCCGATCTATGGCGTTAAGGTTCCAGAAGGCTATCGCGCTTGGGAGCTCGTTGCTCCGTCCCAGGAGACCGGCGCCCTCGACGAACTGCGCGCCGTAGTCGGCAACCCCGCGTCGATGGCTGCATATCGTAGCAACACGTTGCCCTTCCCCGATGGTGCGATTTTGGTCAAGCTCGCGTTCAAACGCGTGCGGTCGAGCGAGTTTCCGGCGGCATTCGTTCCCGGGTCCGCAACGACCGTTCAAGTCATGGTGAAGGACTCGAAGAGATACGCATCGACCGGCGGTTGGGGCTTCGGTCGATTTATTAACGGGGTGCCGGTCGATGAGGCGCAGCACCGCACCTGCTTTGCCTGTCACCAAGCTCACGTCGTGGGCCACGACTTCGTCTTTACGCGGTACGCACCGTAGCACGCCTTACGGTTCGAGGCTCGGAACCTGCCTGGCGGTATTCCGACGCGCCGGCCAAACCGATAACGTCGCGGATCCGTCGGGAAGTAAGTCGCTGCGGCGCTAGGCTGGGTGGTCGCCGTGGCCACCACTAGCCACGGCGAGCCGCCCCATCCGGCATGGCCATGCTCCGTCTCTGCAGAGCCATCCCGGCGATCGGGCGACCTATCGCGCGAGACTCGCCTTACGACCGGTCGACTTTGCAAACGCGAGGAGGTCAGCGTTGAGGCGATTCTTCTCGGTTGACGGCAAGCCGTGCGGCGCACCGTCGTAAATCCGCAGAGTCGCCCGCTTTACGATTTTGGA
>Ga0116229_10008420_pt1 | contig 16028 bp, 11 predicted proteins | sample S1TSphgellanicum_3_FD_87313 | JGI IMG/M metagenome (GOLD analysis project Ga0116229, IMG submission 87313) | Host-associated microbial communities from peat moss isolated from Minnesota, USA - S1T2_Fc - Sphagnum magellanicum MG | ecosystem: Host-associated > Plants > Peat moss > Unclassified...
TTAAGTACACTCCAGAATCAAAGGGTTTGTACTACACCTGTGAAAGACGGGAAAAGATGGGCAGCAGAGGGGGTAGGATGGAACTAGAGAGGATCCCCAATGGTGCCATCACCAACAGGTTGGCATCTGTGCACACCCCCCCCCCCCAATACTCAAGGATTGCAATTGAAATGTCAGAAAACAAACTTCACAATTACATGATGACATGTCCCAGGCTTGCTGTTATGATAAAGTATGGTCACCAAATATCAATTTTGCTTTGAGAGAAACCATTTCCATGCATGCCTACCAGATTCCATGTTCTTCACAGCTTCCTATGTATCTCAGACTCAAAGGAAAAAACATTCAATAAAACTTTACAAAAGGTTTGAGTGGAGAAAACACTTACATCCAAGAGCAGCAGCAGCACCTGGAATAAAGGAAGCAAAATACAGATCAGTAAAGGTGGCTATTTGCAGCATGCCTGAGCCCACAGCTGCTGGCATCATCACTGCCATGACCTGCCAACAATCAAAGAGTCAGAAACCAAGCTGGTCTCTAAGAATAAACAATCTTCATAAAACTGTATGCTTGTGCATGAAAATAGTGTCAAATGCTATCTACAAGTGCTGTTTTTATTTGCAAGGCAATTGTAGGCAGAAATTCTTTCACTTCCAGAGGTACATCAATTTATACACACTGGTGATCTAGAGGCTGATTAGCTGACCTCACGCACACCCTCATCTTGAAACGGATTAACCCAACGAAGGCGCAACAGACGAGAGCCTGCCTTGTTTTTTGCAACGACCTATATCCCTTGCACCCATAGGCAATCCAAACACACCACCAGATCAGTATCACCACATCAAGCTAGCTAGACAGAAAAATCAGACCCCTTTGCAGTATAGTGTACCCAGTGAACTCAGTTGAGAGAGTCTGATACCTGAGCCAACCACTGCAAAACTGCTCCAAGTGTTGATCCAACTGCAAGCACAATCCCCCCTGAAGGGATAATTGTGACGTACACCACAGTTTAGGAGCAGGCCAAAAGCCAATAGACTCTCTACTATAAAATCCCATCACAATACAGTATTTGTAACTCATGTTCCCTTGCATGTCAATGCAAAGATACTCAGTGAAGATATGACAATTTGTATCAGCCTGATAAAAAACTGAGATCAGACATGTTACCAGCCATGAAGTTTTCCGAGGCAGATGCACTGGAGCCAAACCACAGAACATATTGTGCCACCTGCAATCAAAACTAGTCATTGCTCAGTCACATACCGTTGACATCGATAAGAAGATTCCTTTCTGCTAGTGCACTGAGACCAAGCAATTAGTCACAGATGCATAGCTCTACATCAACATGCAACAGCCCAAGATGATCATCCAAGAACACTCACAGCAACAAGAATGGCCATACTTGACAGAGCTGGGCTCAGTGAAGGGACTCCATAGATGCCATCAGCACTGCATTTAGCACAACATATCAGGACCAAAACAACCTCCATTGTAAAACACAATACCCAACTAGCATAGCAACTGATGGAGAGGTAATCATCAGCCTACCTAAGACTGCCAAAGCTGATGCCGATGAGTGCTGCAAGCATCACACATGGAGCCATCACTTTGAGCTGCAAACAAGCCAGTCAGAAGAGCCAGTTAGCATACAACCACACTGTAGAAAAAAGGACATTCTCACTCTGGACTTCATTACTTGCACAAATGCTCAAATGAGGTGAATTGAGAACTTTTTCATGACACTTTGCAAGGAAAGTGCACCTGTACTATGGCAATTTGTCTAGTAAGAACTCCATCAGCTGCATCCCAGACTAAGAGCCTGGAACAAAAAGATTGAAGAACATCAAGAAAAATTTGTGTGTAAATAAGATAGTGAAGCCAAAAGTGCAGAACAACCCTAGATTTGATTTTCATCACTTGGAGCAAATGATCAACAGCAAATGTGGGAGATCACACATACCCTGGCGCAAAAGTGTCAAGGAGAGGAGCAGCCATTGTATATACCACAATGCTCATGCCTGCACAGACCTACTCCACTGCACACTGCATCAGGTGCTCTGTGAAGAACCATTAACCCTAGAACATAAGCTTGATGGCTTCCTAAGACCTCATTCGGTTCTGTACAAGGACTAAAGGTCATATTCAACACCAAAGCTCTCAAGAGGAAATCACTATACCAAGCCAGCAATTGTGGACACACTCTCCACCAGCTGCTGTCTATCCTCTTTGGAACGCTTGCTGCATTGCAAGAAATTGACCAAAATTAAGGGTCTGTCTTGGCTACTTATGAGTGCCAGTTCACAATGAAATGAGAAATAAAAACACCAATGCATCACTGACAACAACCTAGTGACAAAACTGGGTCCATCTGACTAGCACACATGAATTGGGTTTGGACATATTAATAGCCATTGGTCCACATTACACAGGTCCAAGAAGGAACAGCATTCTTTGAGTCAGCCTAATGTACATTAGGAAAGTCGAAAGTATCATCAGTTTATGATACAGCCAAGTCAATAGGGGATTACACAGAGCTAGCTTCAGACATGCTTGAGAATTCAAGGTTAATACCTCAAGGCAGCAGTCATTGCTGAGTGAAACGGTCCATTTATACCTGAGCCATCAAAACAACAGTCCACCATCAGAAACACACATAATAGATCTCATAATCCTCATGCAGAGGAAACCAATTTGCATTGCAAGTAGAACAAAACTTCTGAAACCAATTCATGACAGATTGATTTGCAACACCAAAATTGCAAAAACAGCAGAAACACTTGGGCTCCAGCCAGCATCTATATGAAATGACGTACCACCGAGCATCGCAAGGGAGAATCCTGGAATGATTGATGCATAGCTGCAATCCACATGCACAAAGATTCAAGAATTATAGCCATGTGAATTACATGCAACAAAAATCAATTGGAATGCCTCTGCTCAGTTTTGGTGCTTCTGCTTAAACAACAAAATGGAGAAGTTAACTTGAGTACTTGAAGGCATTTATAACAGGTCCAACTCCAAAAACAGCTGCCAACACTGTTTCTCTTAATAGTCCCTGTGATGAAAACAACAATATTGTCATTCAATGTTGGTAAATTCTCAACTCAGAATGTCATATTACCATATTCTTCATGAAATAAGCAACAAGAATACACCTGCTATTTCAGCAGACAATGAGCAGTTTGTGTAGAAGCACATTGTTGCTCTTGAAAAAAGTCCATCAAAACTAAAGATTTCAGATAGCAAAGCTTGCACATCAAGAAAGAAATGTGCCCCCCAAAAAAAACCAGAGTAGCACATACCATAAATTTGCTGATTGCTGTAGCTGCTCCTATAGTACCCACAACTTGCCACAAGCCCTCTGACCCCAATCCCCAGTTCATTGGTCAACATCTTCTACAAACTAACCATGGACCCTAAATCCTCAACTGTCTGGCTCTTGAAAATGGGGTAGATAGTAGAAAACTCACTGTCCTTGTGTGACTGCGATGCAGTAGCTGACAGAGAAGATGCACATGCTTGTGCACACACACTGCAGGGTTTGAAGCAATTTGCAAGCTTCTTAGTATCCAATGTAAGAGTGTCCAGCCTGGGAAACAAAGTCTTCAAAGAAAGACTGTGATTTGGCAAGCAATGGAGCACCATTATGCTTGTCCTTGGCTGCCCAATCGGCACAGTGATAGTGGGAGCAGGAAGAAAAGCTGCCATGGCAGCTTCTCACACTTCAGGTTCCTCAGTCCACTATGTTCATTCACCCAATTTTCCACCTAAAAGTAAAATCATTCTATGCCATTCCAATTACTTTCTGTACTAAAAAACCCAACCGGGATCCAAGTAAACACTGTTGCAGAACACACTCAAGGCTCCTCAGATTATTTTTTTCCCCTGTCAATCACATATATTTGCTCTCAGAAAACATAAACCTAATTTTCCCCTCAGCACAATCTCCCATTGAATTCTGCAATCAAACTTTCTGTCACACGCACTCTCTGCAACCATACCTTCAACCTAAACCCTAAACCTAAATCCAAGTAAACCCTGTTGCAGCGCAGACTCAAAGCTCCACAGACTTTTATTTTTATTTTTCTCCTCTGTCAATCACACATGTTTGCTCTCAGGACAGATGAACCTGATTTTCCCCTCAGCACAATCTCCCATTGAATTCTGCAAGCAAAATCTCTGTCACACGCTCTCTGCAACCATCCCTTCAACCTAAACCTGCATCCAAGTATACCCTGTTGCAGCGTCCACTCAAGGCTCCAAAGATATATATTTAAAAAAAATTCTTCTGTCAATCACACGTGTTTGCTCTCAAAACACATGAACCTATTTTTCCCCTCAGCACAATCTCCCATTGAATTCTGCAAGCAAACTCACTGTCACACACTGTGTCTGCAACCATCTCTACCTAAACCCTAAACCCTAAACTTCTGACAATCTTACCAGCGAAACAGAAACTCGAGAGAGAAAGGGGCAAAGACTCACCAATGCGATGATATGCTCCTTGATCCTTGGTGCTCAGAAGATTTTGGGAACCCCTTGCGATAGTTTGATTTTTAAAAAAAAAGATCTTCAGTGAAATACCAGTCAAAATGTGTAATTATTATTTATAGACAGGGTTGTAGGGTGTGACAGTTGGGCTGAGCTTTCATTCAAATGAAAATTCCTATAACCTTCAACTATTAGTATGCAGATTGTGACTTGATATGGGGATGAATAGCAACAGAGGGACTATGCCGGGAGGACAGTATGAGGAATTAGATTGCTTGCATCTGCGAGACATAGCAAGAGTGGCCAGTGGGAGCTCTATGGCTCAGAAGGGACCAGGCCTGGCTTCAACAATTGCAGTTCCTGTTTCTCGCAATCCTGCTAAGTCAAAGGTGAATGGACATCTAACAGGAGCTCTAGGTTGAAAGGGGAAGGCCAAGGGAGCTAGTTCACCAAGGGGTGCAACAAATGGTTCAAATGGTCTTGCTGTGTTATCAAATATTCCAGAGCCTCTAGACCTCAGTTGGCATGTGAACCTCATCATGAAAAGATGGACGTTAGTCCTTCTCTGGGTAGCTTGAAATCCCTCATGAGAAAGATCTCTCTTGCTGTATTTTGCATGGCTTGTATGAGAATTCATGTCAAGGTACAGTGGGCCATCATTCTTCTTTCTTTTGAACTCGGTCAGGTCCCTTCTTTCTTGATTTACTCGAGCAAAAACTCTACTGCTCTTGTGAACGACATCAGTATAATGAGACTAGTAAAGTAATGGGGATTCTGCAGGATGCATTTGAGGGAGAAGAAACAGAGCAAAGCAAAAGGAACAGAGATTTTAAGGCTCTTGAGAAATGTGAGAAGAATGGAGGAGTTGGCATGCTTCTGAGGTGCTTGTGGGTCATTGAGAATGTTACCTTTCTTAGTGAGCTGAATCAGGTAAGCTTCCTCTACAGGTTGCTTCCTAGCCATGGTTCCAGTTGCTGGGATTTTTCTAGATGTAATTTTGTGTGGTTTGTTTGTGTTGGCAACATGTCCTGGTGCAGTTGCTCTTTAGACTGTTGATTGTGTAATTTCCTTACCCTCCATGAGATTATGACATTGATTGAAGAATAACAATGTCATTATGTAAGGCTTTACCTGGTTCCAGATTTTAACTTGGGGGTTGTCAACAGCTCACAAGCTGCATATTAAGGGCTGGAATATTATGTCAAGGGTCTGATGCAGTGCAGTATTTTTGAACTTGGTTACATGTAAGTGAAATAGGGTTCAAACACTGACCACTTCAGGGCATTGGCCAATGGCATCTTAAATGGCTGACAATATTGTTTGACCTGAAAAAATAAGTGCCACGTATGTCACGGATTGCATTCAAAGAAAACCTCTTACCTTTCTCTTGAAAGAAAGGCAAGCAACAATGCAGCATATGCCTCCACAATCATATCTTTCAGCTTCATGTTCCCCTTGCTTGAATTTTGCCTCAATGTCTGTCTGCAAGAACAAGTATTGTCATAACATTGTGAGTATCAGACCATCACACAGTTGTCATGAAGAGCAGTGGTGAGCTGCTATCCCTCCTCATTGACTACATCAGCTCCTGACAGTTGCAATGATCCTTTACAAGAAATGATATCCCATGAATCCACAAGCATCAAATACATAGCAGCCCATCCAAATCCTCTTTCCACTCTACAAGTACTTTTCTACCAGGTATAATCCAATGCCTGCATAGAAATCTATTATGGGTCCCAATCTGACAAGCAAGGCCTCAACTCCATTGCAATCTTCTCTTCAACTGCATTTGCTGCCTCACCAGCTCCATGCTTGCTCAGAAACAATGCACACAGAAGTACTGTCATGCCACACACTTCCTTCAATATAACATATGAAGGTAGTTCCACCTCCAGTGTTACTAGGTGAGCCCTGCAGCATACCACATAATCAATCACCATCCTACATCCTCTTCATGTTGATCTCAGAAGCAGATTCCCCAACTGCTATCCTTACAGAAGCACATGAATTCAAATCTGCTAGCTACACACCTGTTCCCCTCTTCCTTTTCCAGAAGGTTGCAAAGCACCCCAAGAGTCACAACCACCAGATCCAAGTGTCCGTCTGCCTGGCCACCTTTCCCCTTCAGCATTTCAGAAGATCCATGTCGCACACCTCCAAGCCTCTCCTCTTGTCCCTCCGCTTGGGGTCTTGATTGAGGGCTGGGGAAGTGCACAACTAGTAGAGATGCTATTACACCAAGGCAACCACATGCTGCAACTTGGAAACAACCGACTGGGTTGTCATTTGTGAGATTCATGAGCACCTGGTGAACAATGATACAACCCACCATTCAACCCTTAAGAAACCTCAACAATTTCATAGTAAATTACTGAAGGAAAAGAAATGTATGTGCTTGTGATGAGAATTTCTCATGTTCTTGAGAAAGCTCAAACAAATCCTTTACACACATAAAACAAATTTACTAGGTAAGCTTTGGTGATCCAGTTGTTCACAGAAGATAAGGAGACTCATGAACACATCTCATCACAATCTTATCCAGGTCTTGTGATAGCATACCTTGATAGCAGATAGAAGACAATCAGTGTACACTGCTGCATATGAACTGGCCTCCCTTCAACTTTCTGGTCTGAATGACCCCTCTATGTTGCCATCATCTTTATTTGCAACTGAATTTTCTCCTCTTTCCCTACTAGCCCTGGTGGCATCACCAACTTCCTCCAGCTGCAACACCTTTCCAGCTTTCCGGTCTTTTTTCTTCCTTTCTGAAAACAGAAATCAAGATCAACCTCATCAAATGCAAAAGGGTCCTGTGGATCTTCCATCCCTGTGCTCTCCTTCCTTTTCAACAGGGAAACTTTTTGAGGTTTTGTGTGTGGTTTACTGAACCATGAGCTACATGAAAGGCTCACCAATTCCTGGGCATCTTGTGACCTTGTATGCACCAACATCTGCTCCATGAGTGGTTTTCCATGGCTGATTGCATTGCTACATTTTTGTGCCATGCTACTAGATGGTCTCACCAAATTTTTCACTTGCCTGCTGAATCAAAACAGAGACTTACTGGGGCTGGTCTTCATGAGATCACTGCTTGCATACTCTAGATCAGGTGAAGAGGAGAAACCCACATTTGTTTTCCATTGGTTTGTAGTGGCTCCAGCTGAGTCATGTTTAAAGAAATGACCCCTGCTGTTTGTTTCAACATCTGTGCAATAAAACCAGTTAAATGAGTCAGGATTGCAATGGCTGTTCATTCCAATGCATCATACTGCAAATTTCACCTACTGACAATTTTCAAGTCACCCATCCCCCTAACTTGAAACATGGACTATAAGGTTCATGTTTGAAGCTACTGAGTGACTTACTTTTTGCATCCACAAAGAGAAAATAATCGAATGCTGTAACATATCTATGAGGGTGCAGAGAAATCTTCACAACACTTTGAAGGTAACATGACAATGAGTGCGGTCATAACTTTATGAGAATCACTCACAAAGTGTCAGACCTTCACCTTCATCAAGAATAGCAGTCACAAGCTACCCATGGACTTTATCAGTTCCAGACTTGTAGATCAGTGTATACTAATCAACCCAAAATTTTGGGCAAACCACTTTACAAAATCTGCATCCAGAGCTTCTGTCACATTAGCAGAAGCAATGGGAAGACTCAATGATGATGTTAGCAAGCAATGAAGAGATAGATCAATGCTAGAACAAAGTACTTAACACTGGAAACTTTCACTGAAATCCACTTTTTGGAACACAATGAAGGGATAAAGGAATATGTAATACATTACGAAATTCAACAATGTGGTTCACTTCATGCACACATCATTCTTTGGGCTGTAGAAAATGACATTGAAAATATCACAAATGAAATTGTTGCTTTTCTTCCTACAACATTTGATGAAAAAAAAAGAATTTATACAACCCACTTTACAAAATTGTAATGAAAAAACAACTCCACACATGTGAAAATAGATCTATCTTAAATAAATATAGAAATGAATGCAAATATGGATTTCCATTCAATGCACAACCGGATCAACAATCTAAATTTAACAACTACACCAATCATTGGGAATATTATCGTCCAAAATATGAACACTGCAATGTTGTGCCGTGCCATGCATCATTGTTTTTTTAATGGGGTGCCACCTCAACATCCAACATATTACTTCTTCATATTGGTCTTATTATCTTTTAAAATATACTATGAAATGTGAACCATATGGAGCATTGAATTTGAACCCAAAAAATGTAAAATGTTTAGGTTTACAAATTGTTTCACAAATGCAACTTCAATTCGTATCTTCCTTTATGATCACCAAACTTGTTTCTCCTACAAAAGTTGCACTCACATGTTTACAAATACTAGTGGTCCAAAAAAGTATAGCAATATAATACATTGATTCAAAACCTCTTCACATGCACACAAAAATATAACATAATCAAAAGTTTTAAGATTCCATCCCATAGATGTTTACAATAATCGACCTATTAATTTTGAAAACATGACTTTTATTCAATATTTAATAAACTTTGAATAAGATAAATTATAGCATCCCACTTTAAAATGTCATGGTCAAGATGACCTAGGAAACTTCATTTACAAGAATAAAAAATAAACTAGATGTACAACCATCCCACACACAACATAGAACAATTTTTTATAACATATTATTACAAAATGTGTCTTTTGAAAATGAAAATGAATTGTTTTCTACATCAAACTTTGAAAAAAGTTACGTGTGTGATTGTTACATTCACCAATTTCTACCATCATTGGACAACTTACAAACATATCTAATGAAATACACACATATAAACCAAATGAAATGCAGCTTGTTTCCAAACCTTCGCAACACATATTTGACACACACATTTCCATCATGTAATTAAATGATCAACAAAAAATAAAATTGCATTCCATTACCAAAAACCCTCAAGGTTTGCATATTATCACAAGCAAATCTAATGGCGACAATTTTTTTTTATAAAATACATCACACAACAGTTATAATTGCTTGACAAAAATGTACTGTTATCAGCAACAATATGCACTATAACACTTCATTTGAGCTCCACTGCCATTATGGTACACACTATATTTCAAATTCTAACATGAGGATATTTGTCGATCCTTTTTGAAACTAGTGTTGTCATAGAACGTTTAAAAAATGCACATGTCATAATCATTGATAAAATGTCAATGATGACCACCAACATGTTCTGTGTAGTTGAACAATGATTAAAACAATCAATGCATCTTGAAAACATATCTCCATTTGAAACAAAGCTTGTATTAATTGTTGGAAACCTTGCCCAACTACCACCAATTTATAGACATACTATTCGAAATGATGACATATTATGCAAAAGTTGCCACATTAAATTTGCACCATGTTGGAAAACAACAAAACAATATTTCTTATCCATTTCCATGAATCATGGTACAAATTTTGAATACTTGCAATTTCTCAACATCATACAAGAAAGAAAACCAACAACTAAAGAAATTCAAACAATTTTATCACAATGTTTTTTAAATAAAATATATATATATTTTGAAATGGACACAACTACAACAATTTTTTGTATACATAATACATATGTTGAAAAATACAATAACATGATGTTACAAAAACAATTCTCAATCACATAAATATATACCAATTGAAAATAGACACAAATGTTACAAATATTTAACACATTGAACCATGGTTAAATGACAAGTCTTTCAACCACATAAACAAGATTGCTATAAGTGTATTAGTCATGTTCATTGAGAATGTTAACATACCAAAAGGAGTTGTAAATGGTGTAATAACATCTATCATTCTTGATCATCAAAACAATGTTACAAAAATAAAAGTTTAATTAACAAATAACTCCACAAAAATGATTCGCAAAAATGATTCTCAAATGTTCCTTCCAACACAAATATACATACGATGGATATTATTATAAAGCATCATTTCTAATAGTATTAGCATATGTTATGACAAGCCACAAATCACAAGGTGCAACACTTGCCACAAAAGCTATTAGTGACATAAAAGAAGCTTTCACACTTGATGTCACATATGTCATCCTTTCTAGAGTCACAAATCGAAACAACTTTTAAATAATTGAAAATCTTACTCCAAATGAATTTATACCTTGCAATTTTTTGGAAGACTAAAACTAAAACAATATTATTTCAAATTTGAAAATTGAAAGTATGTTCCCAACACTTTATTTTTTTCACATTTAATTGAATATCTTTATTGATTAAAATCTATTGTGTAGGTGCAAAATGTTAATTTTTTTTTTTCCATAACTTCAACATGTAAATAAATCCAAATATAATATGTGGAAATGTTTTTAGTTGGAATGTTGTAGACAATGTTTTGTTAAAATTGAATGACAAATATCCTACTTGCCAACAAATTGCATCAATTTTTTTGTCCAACTATTCAAATTTGGTTTTGAATGTATTAAAGATAATGAAAAAATACCTTGAATGTAAGTTAGAAAACCTAATAATACAAATGAAAATATTAATATATAGATATCCATAATAGTCCCATTAGACAACTTGTGTTACTAATACAATAATGTTGTATTGCAAAAAATTAAACTTTTAATCAAGAAACATCAACTTGCATACATACTAAAAAAAATTAAAAATATACTATATATATATATGTTATAAAAATGAATTATGAAAATTCAAAGATTGTAAAAAAATTTAAATAAAAAAAGGTTTTGTTTCATTTTGTGTTGAAAATTTTGAAACATTACTTAAATATAAGAATGAAATATTAGACATTGCAAAATATGCTTGCTATTGTTGTCAAATTTTATGTTTTGATTATCAAATTCATTATGCATTTGAATCATATGGTTAATATATGAAATTATATTATCCATAATCCATTGGATATGAAATTCATAACCATCCAAGCCAATCATTAGCAGTTGTTATTTGTTGTGTTTTACTAGCTTCAACAAACTTTACAAAAATGAATCTTGGGTGAATGACACTATTAGAAATTGGCCAAAATGTAACCACTTTATTTACGACTACATGTGACTATAGTTATTTGCAATTACATTTGAACAATTTTGCAACTATTTCTTGTGTTGGTCATATTTGCGATTATATTGCAACTAATTTGCGACTCTTTTGGTGTTCATCCTTCCATGTGAACACCATTTAGTTTCGTTTCATCCAAAAAAAATAATTTATGTCCCATTAGTTGCAAATGTGACCAATTTAGTTGCAACCTTATGAATATATAAAGGTGTATTTGGTGAATTCTAAAGAATATAGTTGGGTGTATTAAGCTTTATAAATGTGTATTTTGAATATGTATAAACAACCATATTACATGTGTATTCAAGTAATATTATTAACATAAATGGCCTCAATATTATGGTTACAATAATTAGTGTACATTTTGAGTATATTAAAATTTTATGTAAAATATATATTTAAATATATTATGCCCATATTACAAGTTTATCCAAACCATTTTATTATATTTATTATTATTATATATATATTATATTATTACATGAATTTCATGTAACAAAAAACTAAATTTCAAGATTATCATTTTCATTAATTTTTAAAAAATAAAATATTATAGAATGATGATGATGATGATGATGATATTACAATGACAGGAAAAATAATTATATTATTACTGAAATAAATATTAAAATATAATATATTATTATATTATTATTATTAAAATCTTTTCAAATGACTAATGTACTTATTAAAAAAATTATTTATTAAAAATTAAAACTTAAAAATTAATTATAATAAATTATAATAGATCTATAGAAATGACATAATAATATATAATAAAATGGGTAACTTAGGCTAGTTACAAATAACATTATTATTGTTATAAGTAATCAATTATGAAATATTACTATATTATAATAATTACCAAAAATATTAATATATAGTTTTAAGTTTTTGGATTTCAAATTTATAATTAATATTAATTATTCAATGATTGTAACAAATTACTGATATATAATTTTTATTTTCAGTTTTATTATTTTATAATAATTAATATAGTAGTTAGAATGGAAATCTAATAAATTAATATAGAAATGCAGAAATTACTTTCGAAGGAAAAATATTATTGTTAAAATTATTTATTGTAATAATTCATAAATAGCTATAATGAGTGAAATAATAATATGAATAATAAAAATAAAATAGTAAACATTGGTTACCAATTTTATAATAATAATTGAATTAATCTTATTGTTACTATTAAATATTTACATTTACATTTATTATGAATTATAAAAATGAAAATAATAATGGGAATAATTATAATAAGATAGTTAGCCTAGGCTAAATTTTAATTATATTATTAGATTAAAAAAAATAATACTCCATTTTTATAATCATTAATTACTGAGTATTTCAGTTATTATGTTATTTTTTTGGTTATGAAATTATAATTAATTAATTATTAATCATTAGTTAATTATTTCAATAATAGCTAATTACTAGTTAATTAAATTTGTTGATAGATTGTTATAGGTCATATATAATTAAAATTTAATAATATTACTATTTATCGACCTAATAAATTAAGTACTATTTAATACTAAGTAATAATATAATGAATTCAAGATTTATAATATATTAATGAATATTACTAAAGACAATTAGTTAGTTGGATAGTTTATAAAGTGAATTAGTTAGTTTCTAGTTTAATGGTTAATTAATTAATTAACACACTTATTAATTTATTTTTCTATATTTTATTCATTAAATAATTAGTAATTTTATGAGTTAGTTAGTTAAGTAGTTATTTGTCACTTACCTATTTAATTGTATACTTTTCAAGATGAGATTGAAAACCAAAACATATGGATAAAGTATTTAGTTGCAAGTAATTTGTGACTAAACATTTTTAATCACAAATGACTTGTAATTAAAAACTTTATCCCATATGTTTTAGTTCCATTCTCATTTTGAAAAGTATATAAACAAGATGTTTTGTCTTTAAATTTTCATATTTAAAAACATGGACATATGGGATGAGCTAATGAAAATGATTTAACCCAAAATAAAATATAAATATTCATGTATTTACATCTAACTACCTACTTCCTTAACTTACCTACTTACTTTTCTACCTGCTTACCTACCTAAATAGGTATTTGGCTTAGGTAGGTAAATAGGTCCTATCTAAATAGGTGTTTAGCCTAGATGGTTAGGTAGGTATACATGTAGGTGGGTACTTAGTTTCACCTACATATTTAAATATTGATTTAAATTGAATTTGGACAATTTCAATTAATATGCCACGTGGCAAATTTTTATTGCACCACATGTCACAATCTAAACCATCCAAACATAAAAATTAAACATAGATTATTTCAAAATAATAATAAAATATTTTTAATTATGAAAAGTTAGGACACGTGGCAACACATAATTTGTTCCCATTATTCACTAAAAAGGTCACATCCTAGATACAAATGACAATATGTATATGACAAGTCAAAGGATGAAGGCGTATTTTGTTGACTTTTTTTTTCATCCAAAATTTGTTGTCGTTTGTGACTACTATGAATGCGAGTTGTCCAATGTGACTGTTAAGATTTTAGTTGCAAATGTCGCTTGCAACTAAAAATTAGTCGTAGGGACCACTCTATTTGAATTAGACTATTTTTTAATTCAAAATTTGTTAAGTTTGAATTCATAGACCCTATTAAGTGTATGTTGTCTAAATATCACACCCTCCTCATGAAGATGGCATTAAATGCACCCACCATAACTTCTACCAAGTTTAATCTATGTGTACTAATTGATGTAAAAATGTTGTTGGGGTTGAATGCCATTATGCCACTATTGGAGGCAACCCATTCATTGATCAAATTTTCCTAACCACGTGATGTGTTTGTGTGTGATTTCATAACAATAGTGAAATTTTGTGAAGGAGATGTATATTAGATGTATTGTGATAACTAGTCTTATTTCCAAGGTGATGTGTTTGGAAATTTCCATGCCTTTATCAATTTTGCTCATGAGAGCATAAGTCTTTGGTGGATCATAGATCTAAATATAGGAACAAATCACTTAGCTTTTGAGTTTGTTAGATAACATGTTTAGGCCACATATGTAAATTAGATTGGGGCATTTGGTTTTGTGACAAGACACGTGTATGAAAAGGTTGTCGCATTTGTGAAACAATAATGTACAGAAGCAGCTAATCAATTTACTATAAAATTGCAATTTCGATTCTTAGACCAAGATTTGATGGATGCAATTGGGGTTGTGTACCCCCATTATTGGTTGCAACTAGAACTTGAAATCAAGTTTGCTACTCACTTAACAATCTTGAAGGCTTCCCTTGGTCAACCTAAGAAAGTTAAGCCTAGTGAAGCATGGGTTCAAGGGCTGTTTTTAACCACTTCCTTTTATTTGCAAAGATCTTTGTTTGTTCGTACCATGAAGAATAATGTTTAATTGGAAATGTAGAAACCATTTAATATCAACCCACTTACCAAGCTATGGAAAACCCTTTTTTCATCTCAAATTCTTGAACAAAAAATCCTTGAGTACATCAGGTTGGCTGAACTTTTTGTGGTGCAAATGATTGGTTCAATAGAGGATGAACAATGTTTTTTTACACTCACCTTTATGAAGACTAAATTAAGGAATCTATTGACAAAACATTTGGAGCTAGTCATTGCAATGTTCAATTAGAGGTTCTTCACCATGCAAAACTTCTTTTTTGGAGCAGTAATTTAGAATTGAAAGGAAAACAAAACCTAATATGGTGTTCAAGGTTGAAAGTGAATGTGAATTTTACAATTGTTTTTTGTTTCAACGATCCATGCTATTTTGGATATGATGATTTTGAAGTTCCAACCCCCTTTTGGCCATTAAGGAAACATGAACTCACATTTGTTTCTGCAGTGAGGATTTAAGACCTAACATTATTTTTGTGTAGGATAAGTTTTATGCTGCAATGGGCAGGGCCTCTATGGGTCAGGGTTCAATTCCCCCATATAGCTTTTTTGCAAAAAATTGAAAATAAAAAATTATTATTGGCAAAAAAACTTGAAACTTTGTAGCTCAAACTTACTTATAAAAGTCTTTTGTAGCAAATCATATCCAACTAAATTTTTCCCCTAATCGTGGAAGACCTACATGCCTCCTTACCATGTAGTTGGGCAATTCGACACATAATATGCCCATGTGGCAATTACAGATCAAAGAGGGGCTAACATGTAGCCAGCTTGGCCAAATTCAAACAGTGAAAAAAAAAACTCTTGCCTAGTATCATGAGAATTTTATAAAAATGAAATGAGGCATTTGGAAAACGAAATGCTTGCAAGTGCAGCATTCCATTTTTCAAAATGTCCTAGGAGATCTTTACCTAGTTAAGGATTCCTCCAAATACACTACTCATCTTGGCAAAGGTTTTTATGAGGTAGTAATAACTAATAACCTCCTCAAACCTCCACCCTACAAGAATGGCTGCAAAGTGCCCCGGGCAA
>Ga0116229_10008421_pt1 | contig 16026 bp, 15 predicted proteins | sample S1TSphgellanicum_3_FD_87313 | JGI IMG/M metagenome (GOLD analysis project Ga0116229, IMG submission 87313) | Host-associated microbial communities from peat moss isolated from Minnesota, USA - S1T2_Fc - Sphagnum magellanicum MG | ecosystem: Host-associated > Plants > Peat moss > Unclassified...
ATTGGGAGTTTAAGTAATGTTCATTTTTTTTTTTGGTGCCTTAACCTTGGTCACAAACTCAAGGTGAACTTTTTTGAATTGTTTAAAAAATAATAATAATAATAAATAAATTATGATGAAAGATAAACATTCTTATATTTATTTTGCAAGAAAGAAGGATCTTATATTATGTCTAAAGCCTCCATCCCTTAAAAATAGAAGGTGGGATCTTGTAGGTGACAAATATATGCCTCTAAAAAGATAGATAGCCTACAACATCTTTTTTAACTCTTGTGATGGAGGATTAATACTAGCCTACAAGATCCTTTTTTTTAAAAGTCTTGCAATGCTTCCAACTCTAGAGAAGGAGATTTATGTAAAATACAAGATGATGCCCTTCAAATACTTCTTACACTAAAAAATTTCTTGTAGTTAAGAGAATGTAGTAAAAAGGGCATGCAAACATGGGCAAAGTTGAAGTAGCAAGCAAATGGGTGGGGACAATGCTTTCTATTCATGGAAAAGAAAGCATGGGAGGAGGGGTGGGGAAGTGAAACCCAAGGGAGGGTGAGGGTGAGGGTGGGGTAAGGTGGGTTAGCTATGGAGGAGAGCAAAAGTAGGAGGAGGAGTCAACAAGTCTATAGTTCTTTCTATTTTTAAGTAAAAAACAAAAGCTTTATTACTTCAAAGGAAATTGGTAAGACAAGAAGAACCTTGAAGGGATGGGGTGTGGAAGCACAACACCCTAATAATAAAATGGCAATAAAATTGCTGGTTGAAGAAGAAGAAGAAGCTTTCCAAGGAGGAGTCAAAACACAAGGATGTGTGTGTGTGTGTGTGTGTGTGTGTGTGTTTAGGGCTTTTTGTTGGCTTTTTGACTCTAAGTAACAAAAGAGACACATGCTAACTGTATAGTAAGTACTATGGTCCCCCACAATTTCATTGGCCTACTAGGCCAATTTTTGGGGTTCTCAATGTGTTCCCATCAAGTTCCCAATTTGCTCTTACCAAGTTCTCAAGGGGTTCTCAACATGTTCCTCAAGTTCTCAATGTGTTCACCAACATGTTCTCCATCACTTTTGTCCCATACACTTTTGGCCTTTTCCTCTTGGAACTTCTCTAGGTGGGGCCAATATTGAGATTTCTATGTTTCTTTGTTTTGGAGTAAATATTTTTATATTGGGGAGTCTTTAAAAGTTTGATTTTAAATTTTTATTTTATTTTATATGTGATGGGCCAATCAAAGAGGCTCATTGTAAAAATAAAATAAAATAAAATATTGAACTCGGAAAGGCACCCCACAACCATAATTACCTAAATATGGATCATACTTGGAATTTCATTTTTCTTTGAATTCTGGCGATTTTGGGCCCCTTTTTTTTTCCTTTAAAAATCCTTTGAACATGTTGAAATCATTATTTTTTGGGTCAAATTTTCACCATCCCAAAAAAAGAAAATCATTGATCGGAACCACAAAAGGGGGGGGGGGTAGAGTCCGTGTTTTTGACATGGTCCGGATGTGGTGACTCCTTCTCAAGCTTTGGGGCCAACCCCGATTGACAAGTGAAAATTTGCGTACTTGAAAAGTCCTTGCTCATGATTGTCTTCGCTAAAATTTAAAAAATAAATAAATAAATTTTTTAAATAAAAATTTTAAAATAAAAATTATAAAATTATAAAGTAAAAAAATTATCTTTGCGTGTTTTGAGGCTCAAGAATCATGGCTTTTCCAGTTGACAACAAAATTTATAAAATAATAATAATAATAATAATAATAATAAAGTTTTGTGATTGTTCATCATAGTCAATAGGATAGGACATTCAACAAACTAGAATTCATCCAATGAATTTATTTTTTCCAATTTATTTTTGATGTTGTGTCATTGGTTGAAAGATTCAACATTAGATTACAAATGAATGGGTATGAATGTTTAAACAATTTATACTCACCAACAAGCCTTTTTGACAAATGTAGTTCAAAACCTCAGCTTTTTTGTTTTTGTTTTTTGGTTGATGATTTATTTCAAAGAAATTCCCAAAAAAAAATCATTTGAAAGGTTCATGCATGGCCCCCATAAACATTTTCACATTTGGGTGAAATTTTGTCAACAACCGCTATTTTAACATTTAAAAAATGTTCCCAAAAGATTCAACTTACATTATTTCTTAGTAGCCCAAATAGGGTTTAAGGTGTAGGGTAAAGATTAGAGTTCAGGGGTTTTTTTTCCCACAATTTTGCAATGTAAAACAATTTTTTAGCAGAATTTTTTTTTTCAAAAATAGAAAAATTATTCAATTTACACTGGGAAAACACAAAATTCCCAATTTTGCAATTATCATTTGCTTCATTCAATTGGCTATCACAAGTAGAAATTCTTCTTACAAAAAAAAAATCAACTCTTTTGTCGAATTAGGGAGCAATTTGGAGCCATAGTTGCTAAAGGAAAAACCAGAAGATCCAGAGGCAATGCAAGTAGCTCACCCAGAGCTTGCAATCCCATTTCAAAATCAGGAGTTTAGCAGTTGAAATTGTGGCCTTTGTGGGGGAAACCCTAAACCCTAAACCCAAGGCCATAAGGTTCAATAGTGTCAAATGTCCAGCAGCCTAGTAACTTGTGCACATGTACTACTTACTACTAACCAAATTAGGCTCTTGGCAAGACAGAAAGAAAGATTTGCTGAGCTTTTGTTACAGGGAGAAAAACTTAAGATGGCCAAATGTAATCAGTAGTAGTACCTAATCTCTTGTTCAATATTACCGATTAATGTGTGGAGGAAGAAAAGCTCAATCACTTTTGTGTGCAACTTTTCTCTTTTTGTTTTAGTTGCAGAATTTGAGAAGGCCATTGAAACTCCCCAACACTAGTAGGTATGCAAGCTCCTAGTTTGGTTGATCTTGTCGAACACAGGTCCCCCCATTGTCTTCTTCGTCTCCTGGTTTCCAAACACACCATCTTCTGGATCATCAGCCTTTTGCAGAGAGAGACATGATCCATCATGTGAAAATCCCTCGGCCTGTCCTCTCACTCTTTTCTTTTCAATTGTGTTTTTTCTTTCATACAAAATTCCAAGTGAAGCTGCAAGTGTATTTATTTACTCTGTGCCGGCCTCTCAACCCTCTTTCCTTGCTATATGCTAATAACATCAAGTTTGCTTTTGTTATATAATCTTTCACACATTGGAAAAATTCTTTGAACAATATTTCTCCAAAAAAAATTCTTACAAAACAAATCACATTTTGTAATAGACAATTGAGGGAAGTTTTTGTTGTGAACCCATGAAAACATGATTCTGACAAATGGGTGGTGTTCAAAATGCAAACTAGTTGTGATCGGGGGGTAGAAGGTTCACTATGACTTACTTACTTGAAGTTTGATCAACTGTTATATGAGTTGTTGTGTAATTTTGTTGGCTGAAGGTGTGATTTCTTATGTTACTAACCTTCTGAAGTGCAAGTCTTCAGCTAAGTTTCGGATGTGGGCTTGCACACAAACATTTTCAGCATTCAAGGACCTCTTCTCAGCTTGCATTCTTGACCTTTCTATCTCAAACTCTTCGACATGCTTTTGTAGCATTCGCTGCACACCTCCTTTCTCTTTCTCGAGTGCTTCATTTCTGTAGTGGAAACTTCCCAAAAATCGTTGCTTCAGATCTCCTTCCAATTGCATCATTGAACACTTGTAATACCAATTGGATGTTTGGAATTCATGAGTCTGAGCAAAATTTACTAGGGAGGTTCATCATGATGGTCATACATTCTTCATGTGATCAAAAAGTCAAGAAATATGTTCATCTTGTTTCAATTAAGCGTATCAAAAAGTGTTCCAAAATCAGAAAATCTCATAGCTTTTGAGGCGACATTTACACATGAATTCTACTCTAGAAATTGGCTGTAAAAACTAATGTAATGTTGGAAAGCCTGTTGCAGAAAATACTGATCTGTGATTTACCTCTCTGACAGGTGATGGAGAAACTGAAGACTCTCTTGGATCTGATTTTGAAGAGTTTTCAATTGTGTTTCAATCTTCTCACCATTCAGTTCATCACAACACATCGCCAATCTGCAACAACGCATGATTAGCTTGGAAGTGTTTATTCCATCAATCAAGATTGGATTTGACTATTGTGGATTCCCAGAATCCACACCATAGAATGCAAATTGAATTCAATGTGATTGAAACAAGATGGATTTACCTGTCACAGAGCTGCTGGTTGATGGTGAACAAATGGTGCTCGTTGTTGATGTGAGCACTGAGATCTACCTCCAATGCATCAACTTGATGTGCCAATGAAGCTGCATCGGAGGCTGCTGGTGCCATCACTCCCTCATCCCACAGCCGAGGATTCACTGGCACCACAGGGACCTTATTCCCTGCTTCCAGCTCTGGTATGCTTGAGCCACAATGGACATCAAAATTCCAGTCAGGTTTCATTGCCCTAACTTTGACCGTTGCTGGTGGTGCATCATCAATCTGATCAAATCCAACATTGGGTAGCTGGTGATCCACCATTTTATTTGAACCTGAGATGTTGCGATTCTTGGAAGAAGCTCCCATGCTCCTTACACCACATCCTATTGAGTTCATCATTATATTGACCTATCCCCCTGGGGTTGCTTGTTGTGTTTTGAAGCTTTGCTTTCTTACGACATGGAATTTAGAATAATAAACATTCCTTCTTCCTCTGCATGACAACAACACAAGGCCTCCATTGAGAACAAGTTTTGAGGAACAAAGTTGCAAACAAACTACCTACGTAAGCCTAGGGCAATCAATTATGCAACCCATACAAGCAGATAGAGTGGAATCTTCATGTCTCTTAGGAAAAAATAAATGATTTTCTGCTTGCACTCTTTCAATTCATTTAGCTCCACAACTCTTTGACGGGTGCAGAAAAAAATGGTGAAGGATGTGGTTATGTGTACATTACTTCTTCACATCCAAGTGATATCACAAAGTATTAGTTTTTTTTCATAACTTGTGCAACCATCTGTCTCCCCCATGTGCAATTCTTCAACAATTTGCAGGTTTTGGGAAATTTTGCATCACACTGAAGCCACAAAAAGACTCATCGAATATCCTGGTTCCTGGAATTGGTAAAAAGAGCAGTGTAACCAAGTAGATGGTTGTCAACTGTGTCATCCTGGACCTTGTTGTTGGCTAATTGTTGGCTTCTACTGCTGCCACACCCAGCGATGCAACACCATTTTTTCCTTCTTGCCATTCTTCATGCTTTTACTTCCCACACTCTCAGACTTGATGCATTTAACAACACACACCTTCTCTGTCTCTGTCTCTCTCTCTCTCTCTATAGGTGCTAATGCAAACCATGTCATCAAATTTCTTCCTTGGGATGTCACAGAAACTTTCAACAGCTGCAAAGAAACACTTTGGATGTAATTATTGTCCTACACATTTGCGCATCATCAAGCCCTCAAGCCTTCCCCAATTGCTCCTGATCAATAATCTCTACCCACTTGCTCTTAATCAAGCCCTACCCAATTGCCCCTAATCAAGTCTTCAATCACTAAAGCTTCGATTGCACATACAACACATGCAATCAATTTTTTTTGAATTATTTAAAATACTTATATTGCACATCCCACCGAGATTATGAGTCAAAGAAACTACTTTAAGTATGAAGAAATTTTGCCTACCTAAGGTTGTCATTTTGGAGAATCAAAATAGTATGCAGCAGATGGAAGCAATTCCTCATAGGGGTGTGGACATGTTAAGTTAAGGATTCTTATTTGGGACAAGGGCAATTCTTTGAAGGGTATAGAGTTGAAGAGGTTGGTCAATTGAAAGTTGTATGGCAATGCTTGGAATCTCTCAACCCATGAGTTCAAAGTTCCCCAACTTTTTATCTCTATATCTATCTATCTATTATAATAGAAATATTGATGTATGTCTATGCCATTCATACTTACCTCTTCCAAGCCTAACTACCTTTTCCAAACCTAACTCCTTTCTCCTACCCACCTACATGAATATGAAAACTTGAAATTAGCATGTGCCTTTTCATGTCCATATTATGTATACTAAAATAATTTAATGACTTACCTCTTTCATTTACATGGACATGTCAAAAGATTTGATATAAATAATAATGAATTGCTTGGAGCCATATGAGAATATGCAAGGAAAAAAAAAAAGGAAGGATTTTGCTCAATTTGAAAACCTTTCCCTTACCTTACATTTGTGTTAATATTTGTATTCTCATTCACAAAAGTTGAAGGCAAAATTATTTTTAAATTTTTTCAAAAAAAAAAAAAAAAAAACAAAAACAAAAAAAAACATCATCTCACATAAAAATGTCATTTTGTGGAAGGTAATACTCCTAGGCGGTGGCGTTCCCAAAAATAAAGGGATCTAAGCAAGGTGCAACTAAATGTAACCTCATGTTTTGGGAATGCACCTTGCACCATGGGTGTTAATGAATGTAAAGCACAATATGAATCGTGAATCAAACATTCATAAACCACAAGGCAACCACCCCACTAGGGCTTGAAGCATCCTTATGCTTACTATAGATGTGAGGTTGCATTTTGACAAAGAGGAGAAGAGGCCTCCCTCTATATATATTCGGTTTCTATGTCCTATTTAGAGATTGTTATATGTGTTTTCCTAGGCAACTAATGTAACAATTTACTAGCTCTACTTTTGGTGTTGTCTATGTTAGTTTTAATGCAAAATCAATGATTAATAAAGATGTTTAAAATTTGAATTCTCAATGAAAAACTAGTTACACTTTGAAACATGCCTTGGGAAGAATTTGCTAGCACCTACTTGAAGGGTTGCTCACCTTATTGGGCTCATGGTGTTGCAAAGTACAAAAAATACCCAGGAAGTTTTTGGTGTGTATGGAGATACACACCAAAATTATCTAGAGAGAAGTCATAGTAACTAGCAATTGCTTATTAAAAGACTCATACTATGCTTCTACAATTATTGTTATAAAGTTCAACCAAGGGGGAACCCACTATTTCATTGCATGCTAACCAATTACAACAAGATTATTTAAAGTTTATTTAGGGGAAGATTATAATTCATTGTCCATTCCATAGTACATATGCAATGATTCATTTGTCAATGACAAGTCATTAGTTTTTTGCCCATTGTTGAATAGGTAGGTGTTTTTCATGTGTCTAGACCATAAATTGAAAAATATTCAAATTTTCATGGACAAAAAATTATCACGTGTATACAAGTTTAAGGTTAGGTTACAATAATATCAATGGGTCAAAACAAGGTTGGGGTACCAAAAAGGACCATCTCCTTTTATATCCAAGAGATCTTTTCACTTAAAACATGTTGTTGTAATTTAATGGTATATTCATATTGAAAGTTTGATTTTTTTTTTAATGGATAAATACATTATTAAAGTATTATTTTATGCATAACTTAACATGTCAAATTTGAACAAGTTTTAGATCAACAAATAGAAGAAAGAAGCTATACAAAGCACTTTAAAAGTCCCTTGTTGAAGTACACAGAATCTTGTCAGAAAATATCTTGTATTAAATAATTCATTCCTACCAAATCTTGGAAAAAAATCCAAGACTGTCTCCTTAAAAAAAAATGTTCAAAGACTCATAAGAAATGTCTAAACAATTTTTTTGGCCCAAGATTCTTATCAGAAACCCCTTAGGTGTTAATGTACATAAAACGTACATCAATGCCTAAGTATTAATGCAAAAACAAAGTGCCCTATTGCAATATAAAAAGTTTTTAAAAGCGAAGTTTTTGGGAATTTTGGGCCATTGATAGAACATGGCCCACATTGGATAAATTTTACTATTTTAACTTTCATAAGTGAAATATTCAACATGCTTGTATAAAATTTGGAACAAAATTATTTCATTTGACATGAGAAAATAAAAGAAAATAAAACATGTCATAGGAAAAATGAAAAAAATGTGAATTTGAGTGTTTTAAGAATGAGTTTTTAGTGTTTTAAACAGGGTACCCCAATCATGTTTGGACCTTAATATATTATTGCCACATGTCCATACAATATAACAACACCATCTTTAGTGTCTTGAAAACGTTTTAAACTTAACAATTAGATGTGTCCATTTGAAACACTAACACCTTGAATAAAATTTCTTAATTACAATGTTTTGACATAATAACCACAAGAAACTTGCCACATCTCTTTTTCTAATACATTAAGGCTTTATTTAAACTTTTTAGCAATGACCATGCTATAGATTATGATTCTAGATTAAAGTCTCAAAAAATTAGTGCATGGCACACTCCTTTGTGTGTATCTCTTCATAGATTCCATTCACTTTTCATTCACTATTCCAAAAATAGTTTTTAACAAGTTTGTTACATTGTTGCAAACTTCCTACAAATGATGCCAACATCATACTGTGAAATTTAGATTCTACCCATCTTCAATTCTAGTGAAGCTTTTTTTGGGTTTATTGTTAGGTGAACACAGGCTATAGAAAGTGTTATCTTCTATGCAAAAATTGTGGTTTCTAATTAGGCTTTCTAAAATGTATCTTCCACAATGTCTACAAAAAATATTGCATTAATAAATTGATACAATACAATAAAATTTCATTCACAATGAGTACATTTTTTAAGATGTTGGAGTCCATAGAAATTTAAAAGAATTGACACATGAATATTCTTGATCACAAGCACTAGATCAGCCCACATTGGATGGGTGCTTGCACTACATCACAACCAATACAACATTTAGTTAACACTTCTTTGCCCATCAAATGTAGTTCCAAAAATTTGGTGTGAATAACACGGCACATCTTTACCTTGGTTGCCACCTAACAAATGTGTAACTCAAAAGCATTGCAAAAATGTTAATGCCATAATGAAACCAAGGTTTCAGCTAATCATTTAATTCACTAGGAGCTTGTGTTAGTTTAGTTGCCTTCTCCAACCCTACACACAATATAACAGAGGGAAATTCATGATGACGGTTAATTAAAAGATCGAGTCATTCCTTTCAAGCTGAATGTAGTAGATTGTATCAACAATGATGTCATTCAGCTTTTCCTACATGACCAATGAACTTACTTGAATGCAACCATTGCAGTTATGGACAATGGTGTTATAACTTGAATTTGTAGCATATTAAGTTGAACTCATTTGACATTGTGAGACTTCCACATTCAAAGTTGCATCTGCAAGTTGCATGTCAAATGCCATCATTCATCAAGAACCTTGCCACAAAACAAGGATTGTGTAATGGTTCAAGACTTCTTGTGACACATTTCAATAATTGTGCCATAGAGCCACACACATCCTCACAGGGACAATAATGCAAGTGGGAGACTTTTATCCCTAGCAAAACTTCACAACTAATACCAACAAAAATCTCAATTTCATTCACTCACAAATAATTACCTTTCAACATTGCTTTGGCCATGATAACTAACAAGTCATGAGGCCTATCTATGAAATACATGGGGCTGGACTTTATGAACACTAGTTTTCTTGCCTGAGGCCTTTTCTTAAACAACATCATCTATTTCTCTAATAGTCGTTCCAAATTCAAATGACATTCATAAGACATTGAACACAATGTACTCAGAAGTACTATTAGACCAGTGACATCTATATGACTCACCTTCTTGTTGCATCTCTGTCCTCAAGTTGTTGGGTAGCATCTGACAGCTGCACAGAAAACCATCACAAGGATGGGATTTGCCAAAAAGATTTCAGACTGTTAGGTGGTTTCATGGTATTCAACAGGAGGAAATCAGTACAATATTTTTGTTACTGAAAAAATGGCAACGTGGATCTGTTGTATTTGTTAATGCCCTTTTCCACATGAATCTCAACATGAAAATTTACAGTTAAGAGATCTGTTACACCTTGTCTATAAGCTCAAAGGCCTGCTTGAAACTAGAACCTGTACACTCCATGCACCTGGATCTGGATGATGTCAAGCTTGCTTCCCTTCTGGAAAGGTTCAGTCGCACTGCAGGCATTATCACATGTAATTCTAACCTCCCTGCATCTGAAGTTAAAACTTTGGCTACCATCAATTACTACCTCATCTTTACGCATAGTAGTTGAGGCTTGCTTTCTTCTTTGCTTGGACTTGGATAATGCCCTCATTGAAATCTTCGTGTGTGACCTACAATTCCAAACAGCTAATGGATTAAGGGTGAAAATTTCTTATCTGAACAAAGAAGATGACAACAGACAGGCGCACCATGCTCTTGTACACCTTGGATACAAGTGATGTGTTGCACTGACTGTGTCTGTCTACATGATAAAGACTCACAGCCCTCAAGTTTTGAAAGATTTTGAAATACCTCTGTTGCATCACGCCGCAAAGCAAGCATGCCAGCCTCAATGCACACAGCCTTCAGCTGGGCACCATTGAAGTCATCAGTGGAGCGAGCAAGCTCCTCGAAGTTAACATCCGTTCGAACATTCATCTTTCTTGAATGGATCTGTGGCATTTTAGATACATCAAGGTTCAGCAAAAGCCAAAACAGGAAGTAAGGAACATATGGAGAAGGTATGCAGGATATTCACCACATGCAAATGCAGTACTGTGTACATACCTGGAGAATCCTGGCCCGTGCCTCTTCTGTGGGATGAGGAAACTCAATTTTCCGATCAAGACGGCCTGAGCGCATAAGTGCAGGGTCTAATATATCTGCTCTGTTTGTGGCTGCAATAACCTATTGAACAGAATGCCTAATATCAGAAAACTTAACAAATTTCACATTGAAAAGGCTTATGGCTACATCACTCTATCTACTTCCCACCTCAAAAGCTCAATAAGGTGCTAAGAAACATTTAAATAGGAGAAGACTGGTAAGAGACCCATAGATAACAAATTGAGTAATTAAAGAGGAAGGGAACTGGGGAGCTATGGTTCCCACCTTGATGCGTTCATCACTGCTGAAACCATCTAGTTGATTCAACAACTCCAACATAGTCCTTTGAACTTCTCTATCCCCGCTTACTTCACTGTCATCAGAGCATAGAGAATCTGCACCATCAGGTTGACTTTCAAATATGGTAGACATTTATGGGTGCAAGCATAGACTAACCTCAATGACTAATTTTTATACTCGTACATGAGGCATAAGTTCTCCACCATGAATGGTGGAATGGAAGGCCTTCACACATACCTATCAAATCGCTTTGTTCCGATTGCATCAACCTCATCAATGAATATAATGCAAGGAGCCTTCTCCTTGGCCAGCTGAAATGCATCCCGCACCAGTTTTGCTCCATCCCCTATAAACATCTGTGCTGGAAAAAAAACATATCTTTAGAAAAAACCCTTCTCAATGATCAACAGTGTGCAATTGAACCATTCTCATCATTGATGGCTGAGAAGCAGGCAAGAAATCAAAAGAATATTCTCAAAACAAACTCTCCTGAACGACCAAACCACTGTCATCATTGAATGCTGGGAAGCAGTCACAAGAAATAACCTGGACAAGCTGTGGTCCAGCAAGTTTCAAGTAGGTGGCATTTGTTTGGGCTGCACAAGCACGTGCCATGAGGGTCTTTCCAGTACCAGGTGGCCCATACAGCAAAACTCCCTTTGGAGGCCGGATACCTAGGTTATCAAACCGCTCCTTGTGTGTCATGGGCAGCACAATTGCCTCCATGAGTTCTTGAATCTGTTGCAAAAGGACATGACTTAACATGGTGAAATCAATACAGTATATATTTCTGTGAGATTGCAGAGAGAACTCCACAATAACACTTGTACAGGTAATCCTTCTGTCAGTTCCAGTAAAACAAAAACTAACATGGCAAGAATGAGCACAGTCATTACCTTATGAGTGTCTCAAAGTATCAGACCATCATCTTCATCAAGAATCAGTGGCAATACAACCCAAGAAAAACAGAAAAAAGAACACAGGTAGTGAAAGAAATGCATAATGTAACACACACAGTGTAGCTTAATGGCTAACTTCTCCTACAGTTGCATGACATGACTCACTTGTTTATCCAGACCGCCAATGTCTGAATATTCCTCAGTTGGCTTCTCATCCACCTCCATGGCTTTCACACGTGAGTCATACTCGCTGGGCAGCGTATCCAAAATCAGATAGCTGTCTTTATTCACACCTACCAAATCACCAGGCTTCAAGGTGTCTGGATCCACGAGGCCAACCACAGGTAGGAAGATTGTCTGCAGTTACTAGTGAAATTCTTGTCAGAAACCTAAGTAGAAAGACAAACAAATTGAATGATTTGCAAAAACAACAGAAACACCCTCAAAGATTTGCTGGCAAACGTTTGTATTTTCAACACTTACTTGGCGCGTTGATGTCTTAAGAACTACACACTTCCCCTTTCTTTGGGAATCTAAGTCGACGTTTGCTCCATCCTCTTCATTTTCATCTTCTGGATTAACATCCAGAATCTGCATCACAAATCAAAACTGCTCTCATGAGGAACAAAAGTCCAGAGGTGGCTGCTGGTTTTCCTGTTCCCATTTACTGTAACTATGAACTCATTCCAACTCCATTATGCTGTAGGATAGTCCAATATTTATATATGAGTCCCTTCAGCTCAGAATTGCTTTTAGGCAGAAAGAACTTGAAGGGCAGAAACCGAAAAAAATAGTACCTCAACAACATTGCCTACAAGGTAGGGCAGTTGCTTATTAAGCTTGATCTTCTCTTGATTTTCCTTGATCTTCTCACGAGTTGTTTCATGCTCAAGGGAGAGCCTGTGTGTCTCATCCTACACACCATCACCAACACAAAGTTTCATCCTTCCATCAGCCTGGATCATAACCATGAGCCCTACAGATACATTTACTCTATATTATCAAAGCAGCAATCACACAGCATACATACTTGTGGAGGAGTCATACTGAAAAAAGAGTCCAGTTCAATTTCCAACTCATTTCTCATGGCATTGCAGATGACTGACTATATGCAACTCAAATTTCTAGTAACCACGAGGCTTCTGCTCACTAGCTTGCTCCACTAAACTGGAGAGGAGATACCACTGCTCACTAAACTGTCTCCTTGCCAATATAATCATGTGCCATATTTTATCACAACAAGTTCTGGTGTTGTTTTTGGCAATTTAGTGTTATAGCCAAAGAGGCCCTGATGATCCACAGGAAGATTTAGCCAGATTTGCCTACAAGATAAACATGAAAGTACAAATTTAAAACATCCTTCTATATTGTTGGCTGCCTACTGGAACCATGTATCAAAATCTGGCAAATTTTTCTTCAATTTTGGTCAAAATCCAGCTACTGAAAACCTAAAAAACCATACAATTGTAGCATCTTTAATCTATAATATAGCAATTTGGCTATATATAGCCAGCAAAAAACAAAGGCTGACAACAACATAGTGGTAATAGTACCAGTGTTTTTTAGGGGCAATTTTGTGTTATGGCCAAAGTGTCGATGATCCACAGGAAGATTTAGCCAGATCTGGCTACAAGCTAAATATGAAAGTAAAATTTTAAAACATCCTTATATATTTTTAGCTAGCTACTTGAACCATGTATTAAAAATCTGGCGATATTTTTCTTAAATTTTGGTCAAATTACGGCTATTGAAAACCTCAGAAAGTACAAGATTTCAGCACTTTCTTGTTTTTAATGTAGCATTTTGGCTATATATAGCCAGCAAAAAAAAAAGGCTGACAACATCCCGATACTTTGCACAGCAAGAAATTAAAGAAATTCCTCCGGCAGGTAACGGCTAACGCATCGCCAGATACTCAACGTCAAACCCTAGGCAGAGGAGGGAAAAAAACAAAGAAACGGAGAGAGAGAGAGAGAAGTGATTAGAAAATTTTCTGACCTTCAAGACACGAATCTCGTTCTCAAGCAAGCGGCTACGACGAAGAATATCTTCAGGAGTCATACCGGCCAACTCATCGTTCACATCCTCGAAAATGTCCGCCTCGTTCATCGGTAACGCCATAACTTTCTCCGCCGCTCCTCTCCTCCACTACAGACCGAGAGTCCCCACAAAGCGAGAGATTTTACACCGCAAAAACAATGATCAAAACCCTGCAACAATTTTCCTTCCCTCTCGAGCGCGGAAGCTCGGAACGAATAGAGAGTATGAGAGAGGAAGAAACCCTAGAGAGCCACAATGGGACGCTCTTTCTCTAGGGTTTGAGAATCCCCACTAGCTTTTTCTAAGCTGGAATGTTCACTTGGAATCGTCTTAAAGAACTAACTTGATGGAATTTTCCCTGGATTCCAGATCCCACTCACCTCAGCTTGAATTTTATTTTTATTTTTTTTGGTGGCGATTTTTTTTCCAACAAAAATATTCTGTAGACTATTCCTTTTTTTTTCCAAAATATAATAATAATAATAATTCGAACAATAATAAAAAAAATTAAATAAAAATCACCTGGTTTCTAAACATTGTTCAAGCAACTAGCTAGGATATAAATGGATTTTAATAAATTTCTAATTTCATAGCTATCCAATAGCGAAATGTGGCTAAATTTCCTTGGGGATGATTACCAATGTGGTAACATCACAAAATTGAAAAAAAAAAAAAAAAAAACTTTGACTCACTTGTGTGGTTTAATTTTTTTTTTTTTTAATAGAAATTTTTGTGGGTTTATAAAATTATAAAAATAAATATATTGTCTTATTTTAGTTATTTAATTTTTTTTCTTTTTAATAGAAATTGTTGTAGGTTTACTAAATAATAATAATAATAATAATAATGAAATGCTATGAATCCACCAATTTTGTGAACTTTTTTTTTTAATCATTGGATTTTTCAGATTTTGCAACGGAAATTATTTACAAATTTTCCTCATTAGGATGAGTCTCTCCCCCCCCCACACCCTCAAATTTGTGATGTAGCCACATTAAGGATTGACTAAAGGAATTAGCCAAATTTGGATATTGGTCAAAAAAGAAAATAGAAAAAAAATATCGTTCTATAAATTTTGGTGATTTTTAAAAAACTATTGTCTACGTATGGGGATTTTAGGAAAAAAAAAATTCCTTGAAACTTGGCAATTTTGGCACTTTGTTTTTCACAAAAGTCATTTTTGTGATTAACATGAAATTTTGTTGTCAATTGCCAAGTGGCAAAAATTCACACACAAGAAAAATGTTGATTCGGATGTACATATGGCATATTGTTATGGATGAATTTCATTTTCCATGCATCTTGTTATTGATGATAGCCATATTTGGTCTCATTCTGTGATGGATGATCACCATTTTGGGCTACAATATATATAAATCAACTCAAAAAAAAAAAAAAAAAATTGCCTATGGTTGTTAATAAATATTTTTCAAGAGGTGAAATGTTGGTATGCTTTCTAGTTAACATAAAACAAGATAAATTGCTTTCAAACTCATTCAAATGTTGGATTGATATATCAAAAAGGGTGTCATACAGATACCACACACATTTTCAACATTATCTTAATTAATTTATGAGACTTGTAAAGATTTTTTTTTTAAAATGATTCATTATGCCCAAATTGTTCCTAAAATTGTGATTGCACCTGTGCAAAGATTTTGACATGTCACTAAAATAACAATGATTGTTACATAACATATTCTTATGAAATTACAAAAAGAACATTTTGAAGCTAAAAATAATTGGTTTGTTAATTTCTAACAAACCAAAATGCACACAATTATAGTAATAATAGACAACTGCAATCAGAACTTGTTTATGAGTGTCATTTATTAAAGTATTTGTTATATGGTACAAAGTATTTTTAAAATGTAAAGTACATTACTATCTTTCCTACCTAAATTTCCTACATAGTTTAAGTAAATTAAATTGTACAGTAGTTTAGCAATCATAAATGTCATTAACGTACTTAAATAATGTGCATGAATATATATATATTTAGATTAATTACCTATTAAAATGACACTCCATGATGAAATAATTTCTCTATTCATGTACCAATTTGTAAGGTTGATCAAATGTTCATGATTTTGCTTGTTCTAAATCAACTCAATATGCATTCCAATAAACAAGTTGGACACGTTGATGTAAATGTGGAAATTTTTTATCTGAAGTTCAAAATTGATCAAAATAGGTGTTGTCAACTTGTCATATGAATAC
>Ga0116229_10008422_pt1 | contig 16026 bp, 8 predicted proteins | sample S1TSphgellanicum_3_FD_87313 | JGI IMG/M metagenome (GOLD analysis project Ga0116229, IMG submission 87313) | Host-associated microbial communities from peat moss isolated from Minnesota, USA - S1T2_Fc - Sphagnum magellanicum MG | ecosystem: Host-associated > Plants > Peat moss > Unclassified...
AGATTCAAGGAAGAAATCCAAGAGGGGAAGGAAGTCTAGATAGATAGCTAGTGTGTTAGATACCCAAGGGTTGCAAACCCTTTTACATTGTAAATTTTGAAATTTTGATATAGATTTTTTTTTTGCGGCCCAAAGTGACTCCAAATGAATATAAACCCTGCTTCCAAAATAAGAATACCATGCTCTTGCGATACATAGTGGATCTCAAAACCATTTGCGAATCATAATTCTTCGCAACACCAAAAAAACCAAAAAACCAATAAAGCCATGTCATAGACATCGCTACACTCTTACGGGTAAAATCATTCCAGAACGGGTTTGCGAAATCATAGATTTCGCAAACTTTTAGCGGCATTCTGAGAATCCGAAAAAGTTTGCGTTAGATCTTAAAAGCCTATCGGTTTTTGATATAAGATCTAACGCAAACTTGTTGCGATTCTCAAAATGCCACTAAAGGTTTGCGATAGATCTTATATCGGAAACCGATAGACTTTTGAATCGATTCGCTAAGTCGTTGCGGTGATGGGTTTGTTGCAAATAGTTTTCGATGTAATGTTAATCGCACACAGTATATAGAAGCAATTATAATCGGAAAAGTTTTGTGATTGTGTCAAGTTCGGGAGTTGTGAAGGACTTGCGATTGTACGGGTGCGAATGTTTTGGTATCGCAAAAGCTTAAGATTTTGCGAGGAATTATGGTTCACAAAGGCGGGCTTTCAGAAACTTCTTTCTTTGTTGTTTGCGATGATATGTGGATCACAAAATAGCCCCATGTTGTTGTAGTGGGTCAAATCAAACCAAATGCAGTGAGGCTACAAAATGCACATGACATTGTCACTTTCTGTTGGCATCAAGTAAATATGGTAGCTCAACTTTATTGTTTACATTTAGGTTGACGATGCCTTACTATTTGTTTGTTAGATTATGCATTTGTTCATAAATTCTCCTTTCCAAACACTATTCACTGATGTTTAAGTACAAGGCATCAAATTCTCCTCTAGCGTAGGTTCTTTTATTGTCCTACCTCGGAATATCTGACTTTCAAAGTCCCTTATAGTTCTTTTTGTGAAAGCAAACATATGATGTGTCCTTTTTAGGTCCTTATGGTCCAATCCTTAATAAAGCACTAAATGTCAATGTCTAAACATGCAGTCCTTGGTAAGTCTAATGTGTGTTTAAATAGGAAGTCATTTTTAGGTCATTTGGCCTTGTTTTAGGTCCTTTTTAGCTTGATGATGTATTGTTCCTTGCCCATAACATTACACATGTCTCCATTCCAAGCACTATCCAATGATGTCTAAATATAAGGTGCATCATGTTGTCTTATTCTGCAAGGTCTTTTGTAGTTCTTTCCTAGGACATTGGCACTTTGAAAATCTTTTTTAGATATTTATTGGAGGCCAAGTTAATTTGTGTGATACTAATAACATTGAATCCTTTGGATTTAATGCTTATTAGTCTTGTAATTACTTCTATTTAAACAAGTTCAATCCTTTTGTAATACATGTTTGTGCGTAAATAAGAAGTTTTTTAATTAAGGTGCATTGTGCCTGCCAATTATTTCTAGCCCTTATCATGAACAATTCTTTTTAGGTCCTTTGGGTGCATTTTGTTCTAGGTCTTTAATTGGTTGCATTCCTTTTAGGTCCTTTGAGTCCACTGTTTTTCTAGGTTTTTAATTGGTTTTGAAGTCCTTTTTAGGTCCTTTGAGTCCAATACTTTCTATGTCCTTTGGGTCTAGTCCTATTTCTATTAGTCATGCCAAGGCACTATCCAATGATGTCTAGGTATAAGGTACACATCATGTTGCCACATAGTGCAAAGTCTTTTGCATAGTCTTTTCTTGGAATATTGGTGTATTTTGAAAGTCATTTTTGGTTCTTTCTTGGAGGCCAAGCTATTTTTTGTGGAATCCTTTTAGTTCAATCCAAGTAATAGTCCTATAATTACTTCTATTTAAACAAGTTCAGTCCTTTTGTAAGACCTATTTGTGCTTAAATAAAAAGTTCTTTAATTAAGGTGTATTATGTCTACCAATTTTTCTAGCCCTTATCATGACCAATTCTTTTTAGGTCCTTTGGGTCCATTTTGTTCTAGGTCCTTAATTGGTTGCACTCATTTTTAGGTCCTTTGAATCCACTGTTTTTTTCTATCCTTAATTGGTTTTGAACTCGTTTTTAGGTCCTTTGAATCCATTACTTTCTAAGTCCTCTAGGTCTAGTCCTACTTCTACTAGTCATGCCAAGGCACTGTCTAATGATGTCTAGGTATACGGTACACATCATGTTGCCACATAGTGCAAAATCCTTTGAATATTCCATTCCCAGAATATTGGTGTACTTTGAAAATCCTTTTTAGTTTTTTTTTGGAGGCCAAGCTATTTTTTGTGGAATCCTATGAATTCAATCCAAGTAACAGTCTTATAATTGCTTCTATTTAAACAAGTTCAATCCTTTTGTAGGTCTTGTTTGTGCTTAAATAGGTAATCATTTTTAGGTTCATCATGTCTACCTAAATCCTATATTGATCATGCCAATTCATTACTCTTAACTAGTTCTCATATTTTCATTTGGAAATATGGGAAACTTGCAAAACCTTTGTTAAGCATTTGGTAGAAGGGTGAAGCATATTCACGGATTTTTAATTGTAGTTAATTTGTGCATGTATGACACATGTAGCTCACCCAAATACCCAAAGAATTATCAACAAGGTATTTTGAGAAATTGGTGCATATGATGTGGATAGATCTCACACTTATGGTTGCTCCATAGTGGTTGGGAGCATAGGGATGCACCATGTGAGATGGTCTACTTTGAATGTTTAATGTTCCAAATTCTCTTAGAGACTACTAGCTAGTTGTACATAAAAGATTTTACATTTCAATGTCTTACCATTACTAATTTACGTTCACACTTGTGCCTAGATCAAAAGTGTGTCAAGTTGAGATTCCACATTGATTCATTTTTATCATCTATCCTATTTTTGTCACATCTATAGTGGCAAAATTCCTAGTGAAGAATGTGATCAAGAATTAGATGAGACACTTTCGAAAACGTTCAAACTACATGTTTCTAATAAACTAGCTGCTCATTAAACCCAATTGGGATTGAAGGAAGAAATGTAGTATGGAGTTGAGGGAGACACCATTTTCGATAGGGTTTCTATTGGTGATAACCTTGTTGTCCCATGTGAAAATGACAATGGAAAGGTATTTTGGTTGCTACTTTGTGAAAAACCAAAGCACAGTATGAAGGATACCTTCATTGATGCCTACAAAAACACATATTATGAAGGGGATGAAGTCATTTGAGGTCGTTGGTATGACTTTGGCCAAGGAATTGGACATGTCTTTTCAATGATGATTCAAAGCCTGTTTATATATACTCACATTTGGTGTGTGCATCGAAGTTTGCAATGCCACTCACTTCACACAACATTAGAGGTTATCTAAACTTTTAATTGCAGGTTGAAACTACTCAATTGATTGAAGAAACATTTGAAGATCTAAAGTTGTTGGATGGGGATCTTCCTATCTAGGTTGAATGGGGAAGTTGGCTAATCATGTCTAGTATAGGGCAATGTTTACCATGGTTTGGAATAAGAAGGGGTTGTCTTTATTGGAAACAACTTGAAAACAAGTAAGAAATGAAACATTCAAAGTTCATGAAATGAAGCAATTGTATTAACTAACAAGAAATCACAAAGGTTGTATTCTTCAAATGCTACAATCACAAAACTATGGCTTGTAACTACTAACAAGGCTTGTTCTCAAGGTTCTACATGCGCTCAAAACCATGAAAGGACATAATGAAAGACAACTCAAAACCACTCCATTATATATTATTTCCTAACCTTAAAGTAGCCGCCACTTAACCCTAACCTAGCCGCCGCCAAACCCTAACCCTAGCCGCCACCAAACCCTAACCCTAGCCGCCGCCAAACCCTAAGTAGTCTCCACCTTTAAACCTTAACGTAACTACTACAAGGATGTGAATACTATTCATCCTTTTGATGAATGTTTAACACATTCATCCACATTGAGAATTAGAAACGAATAGTATTTCTAACAGTCTTTAGGTACATTTGGAGTAAAAGTAATTACTCCTTGGCATAACATGAACAACTATTTGAGTGGTTGAAAGCATAGTATGTTGTGACTACTAATATGGTGGGTGGATGTCCTTTTACACCTTGATTTGATGTTTTCCAAGGTAGAGATATAATTATTTTCTAGTTTGTTGCTTCTATACTTATTTCTTTAGATTTACTATGTGCATATACTCATGTATCAAACAATGGATGGTGGAAGATGGTGTTCACACCTTTAGGCTACCCATGATTCTGTGAGGATTTTGGTATAAGGAAGGGAATGAGGCTAAACTTATATTACTTTTGATCATGATGTGTGCAATTTGGAAGCTCTATGGACTTTGTAAAGTAAATATGAACTTCAAGCCTGTCATATGCGGCTTTGTACAAGGAAGTTTATATGTGTGCATTGCTAGGTAGTCGTTATTTGTCCTTAACTAAAAAGTTGTATGTAGGTCAATTGAAGCTTTCAATTAGTTCAATAACTAAACTATTATGTTCAATAACAACTATTTGTTGGTGGTTTTTAGCTCATAGCAATTTCAACTCTTAATTGTAAATTACACATGTGCTCTTCTATGACATTAAGATCAAGATGTTTCATCATGGATGTAATGATGGTCTCCTTGAATGGTTCTTACAACATGGTTTTGAAACAACATGTATCTACACAAGGAAATATAAAAGAATAGATAAATGACAAGTAGGACTTAAATTACATGTGTCCCATACATTATTTGTGTTTCACAAATATAAACACATGGCAATTTGACTTTTCATTTTCAAGGATGGATACAATTTGTCAATGCAAACAAGTGATATTATATTACATTCCAATGTAGTGCCACAACTTTGAAATGAACTTCTAACATTAAACAACAACAATAAATGAGACCTTAAGCTAATACAAATAATAGAGATGTATGCATGATCATGCATTGGACAATAGGAACTTAAATATGCAATTCAAGAACAACACACAAAGTATGTTTAAATTTAAAAAAAACCATCCCATACATTGTATTTCTATGCATTAACCTCTTTGCCACCATGTGGGATTTACAATTTTGACATATGGAGGTTGTAGCACTAGATTCTACATGACATTGTATCTTAAACTTTGATATTGCATCTCCCACTTTGAGCAAGAACCACAAACAAAACATACCACCCTCCTAGACCTAAACATTAACCATCTTGAGACAAAAATATTATATCACAATGCAATAGCTCATTAGACTTGAAAGGTGATTATAATGAGAGGTTCAATCCTTGGACTTGCTTTATGATGACACACAAAGTACTAATTTTGATAATAAAACAAGTTTCATGGATCAACCTTGATTTTGAATATTGACATGAAAATAATGGTTGCAATGAAAAGCTTGGGCAAATCAGTAGGACATTACAATTGTCAAAACTATAATGCAAGTTATTCATAGCTTATTATCTGCATGTAGATGCTTCGATATTTGTACAATTAACTTCCACTCTAGCTATGTATGCAACAAAAATCAAACTGAACAATCTTCATCAAATTTCAACAAAGAACCTACCCACCCTGGAATATTTTTGAAAATTTGCATTTTAAGGGAATAAGAGTCTTATTGCAAACCATATGCTAAAGATCTCCCATAACCATGGGTCTTCACACCTTTCCCCACTATCGTAATTGCCTTATTTTCTTTCATTTTTTTCAAGTGCCCTCCCTAATACTTTTGGTTGAAACTTGGATGTCTTGCCTAAATCCTCTGAATCCTCATTTGAACTATTTGATTGCACCCCCACAACCAACTTCATCTTCTTCTTAGATGGTTACAACCTCATCTGTGGGACCAATACAAAAATGTGGTGTCTTTCCAGGGGCACATTTTTGGGCTCTTTTAGGTTGATTATTTTGCTTCAACATTAAGTCTTGGTTTGCATCACCTTTTTTAGCTTTGGCATGATATCCTTGCTTGGGATCGCCTTGGTTTCTTCTAGAACATTGCCCTTGCATGGGGTGGTTTTTTTGGCACCAATACATTCATCCTTGGATGGGGTGCTTTTGTTGGCTTCTTCTCCTTTCTCCTTGGATTGGTTACTTTTGGTGGCTTATGTTCCTTTGTCATTAAAGAGGGTGCTTCTGGTGACCAATGGTCCTTTTTCTTTAGATGGGGTGGTTTTTCTTCCAGATGGTGGTTTGTCCTTGCATAGGGTGCTTTTGGTGTGGCTTCTGTCTCCTTATCATTAGATGGGGTGGTTTTGATGGCATGTCCTTTGTCCTTGGATGGAGTGGTTTTGTTGGCAGGTCCTTTGTCCTTGGACGAGGTGCTTTTGCCAACAACTAGCCCCTTATTTTCCACTTGGGTAACATTGTCAATTCTAGTGTATTCCCCTTCATTGGTACAAGAATTGGACAAGGTGATTAAAAATAGCTTATATAGACCACATGTTTGATTAACCAATGTAAGATTGATTCAACCTCTTAAAATAACCACAATTGAGACACTCCATAATCCATATGATGTAAAACAAATAAAAATTGAATAATCAAACCTTGTGAATCCACTTTTATTATGGCTTAACAACTAGATTATTGCAAACCATCAATGGAGCTTGGGACTATTAGTAGGTCCATGGTATTTTGCTATTTTGTGGGCTATAAATCTACATAAACAAAACCCACACAATTTAGCATTTAAGATGTTATGGTTATATTTCTATTAAGTTTGATTACATTCTTGGGACCTTAATTCACAAATAGGATGGCATCTATTATAAATAAGATAGGAATCATAAATTAGGCACAAATAATCAAAATAAAAAACTCATAATTTTAAACCTTTAGAGCATTTTACCTTCTAGCTCTTGGCATTTTGATGTGGGTGGGTAGGGGGGCTCCTTTCCATTAGTAGAGTTTTGAATTATAGGTTTATGTAGGCTTATCTGCATAATACCTTTAATTTATTTTTCATCTTCCACACATTTGACTTTTGAAGCATGCAAGTGATGGGACCAACTTGGGGGTGAAGGTTTAATGCTACTATAACTATGGTCCAACTCCATAGTGGCAATTTCAAGGTTGCTTGATATGATCCTTACAAGAGTGAATTGTAATTATGGGTTGGAAGAAATTCATTGGTTGAGCCAAACCCAGTTTGCTTTGGTTCTATGTAATGCTCCTTTGTTGTAACTCAATAGTGGTAATTATTATAATAGATGGGACTTGCCATGGACAAAATAAGAAAAAAAATGTAACCATGTTGAATGGTAAATTTGCAAGTTACAAATTAAAGGCCAACTCATATATTAACCTAGGAAATGCTGACCATTTGTTTTTGTTGATATTTGAGTTCATTCAATAGACAAACTTGCTCCTCTTCAAGTCCCATTTCCTATGCTGCAAACCTCATTTCATCATCAAGAAGTCTAAAGCCCCAACTACACCACTAATTAAGGTGGAATCTTTGATTGCATACCTTGCACTTGTTGTTAGTTTTCAAATGTTCACCAAGATGTGTGGGGTGAAATGTGTGTAAGCAAAATGTCACAACAATATCACCGCAATGGTATGATTGTCCGCATACTGAGATTCATCCCATTTTTTAAAAATTATGTACCTTATAAATGAATGAATGCCAACATTTGCCTTTGATTCCTTGATCTGCCACATATCCACGACCTCCTCTTGAAGTGAAACATTATGAATACAATTTACAAATAGGTGAAAATAATCTATTAACAACAATAACAACATCAATATCCAATACTTTAGTTTACAAAATAAAGTAGTAACATTGCATTAGCAAATGTATCAATGGCTACCTTTGTTGATTTGGTTAATTAGGGCAAGGAATAGGTGGTTTGACCAATGAACATTTGATTTAAGTTCAATTTTAAGTGTTTAACAACACATTGCAACGCAAATTATGTTGGTGCATCGCATAAAGAAATTCATCACAAATTTTAAAAGTTGCATACCTCATAAATGACCAAATATGAACATTTGCTTTTGATTCATTTGTGTGCCACAAATTTGCCACTTCTTCTTGAGGTGGAACATTATGAATAAAATCTACAAATAAGTGAAAACAATATAATAACAACAATAACAACATCTATATCCAATTGTTTAACTTACAAAATAAATTAGTAACATTACATCAACAAGTGTAATAATGGTTACCTTTGCTAATTTGGTTGTTTAGGGCAAATCAATGACCACCTAATTTAGGTTTGAACATTTGGATGTTTCAATATCACCTTACAACAATACATTGAATAGATGCATGGAATAAAGATGTACTGAAATTTGTCCCAATGTTTCAAAACTTCATACCTTGTAAAAATTTTTGCCAACATTTACTTCTGATTTTTTTGTGCGTGCCATAAACATGTTATTTCTTGTTGAGGTGCAACACTATTAGTATGTATAATAATAAAAGGTCAAAAAAATGTAATAACAACAAAAATAACATTTGCATAATATCCAATATTTTAGCTTACAAAATAAAATAATAATATTGCATCAACAAACGTAACAATGTTTGCCCAAATGTTGGTTGGTGTTACAATTTTTATGTTGCAAAATAATAAAAGTAACAAGACAACACATGAAATAAAATAACATAAAAGCAATAATAATAATACAAGAATAGTTTAATAATTATAGTTCAAGAACTTATAAGTTCCTTTAGGAGATTAGGAACCCCATTAACAACCAACATCCAGATTAACCAAGAAACCAACAACCACTTAACCATCAACAACCCCATCCACAAAAACCTTGCAAACATAAAGTTGTACATGTGAATGAATGGGTGTACTCATGGTTGGGCCTTTATCAAACTATTAGGATGGAATGGATGAAAACATTTTTTGCCACATTCATCTAAAATTTGAAATTGAACTTTCCCACCCACTTTGTTGGACAAGATCTTACCACATACACTTATGATGAAAAATGATGGATGCAAACCATTTTTGGGGTTTTATCAACAAAAGGAAGTGAAGTTCTAACATATTTTGATCTTGACATTTTCTTGGACATGAAATGTTCGATCATTACAAGAAATCATGGTTTATTTGACTGGAAAACTAAACTAAAAACCAATTATTTTAACATTTGGTCAATTTAACCATTTAGTCATAATAGACAAATCGATTTGAACATGTCCAACTTGACTAATGGTGTTTTTTACTAACCATAAAATTGTCTTTTTAAGTAGTCAAATTAGACAAAAAATTGGGCAACCCAACAAAATTAAATAAAAATAACTCAATTTGTAAATATAAAAATGCAAATAATAAATAAATAGCAAGTATTTGCCTACCCACCCACCATGGCCTCCTACCAACCTATCCACAACTCACCTATGTATTATACATTCACATATGTACAAGGTATATATACAAATATACATACTCAACATAATAAATGTTGGTAAAGGGAATTCAACCTTGGTCTCCTTGGTTTGACACCAATGTCGTGGCCATCAAACCACCCCACCACTTTATAAAACAATATGATACTAAATGGATTTAACATGTATCTTTAAACTTCCATGAATTTTTTTGTCAATGTGTATGACAACATTTGAATTTCAATTTTTTTCATAATTAGGTTAATAGGTACCCAACTAGGTAGATCGGTAGAACACATGCCTACCTACCTATGTTTTTAAATGTTCATACCTACTTATGTAAACTATAGGTAGGTATGTAGGTAGATACTAGGTAGGTAGATAGATAAATAGAATATAGGTAGTTAGGTAGATGGTAGGTAAATGGGTAGGTAGGTAGGACATAGATAGGTAGATGGTAGGTAAGTAGGTAGGTAGGACATAGGTAGACAAATGGTAAGTAAGTAGGTAGGTAGGACATAGGTAGGTAGATGGTAGGTAAGTAGGTAGGTAGGACATAGGTAGATAGATGGTAGGTAAATAAATAGGTAGGACATAGGTAGATAGATGGTAGGTAAATAAGTAGGTAGGACATAGGTAGATAGATGGTAGGTAAATAAGTAAGTAGGACATAGGTAGATAGATGGTAGGTAAGTATGTAGGTAAGTAGGTAGGACATAGGTAGATAGATGGTAGGTAAGTAGGTAGGACATAGGTAGGTAGACGATAAGTAAGTAAGTAGGTAGGTGACAATAGGTAAATAGGTAGGTAGGTAGGTAGGTAGATAAATAACAGGTAATTAGGTAGGTAGGTAGAAGGTAGGTAGCTAACTAATTAGTTAGGACATAGGTAGGTAGATGGTAGGTAAGTAGGTAGGTAGGTATGACATATTTAGGTACGTAACTAGGTAGGTAACTTAGTAAGCATAACAAGTAGGCTAGCTAACCAAATTGATATGGCCAATTTGACTAAACATGGTCATTTAGTATGGCTGATTTTACTAAACCACGAGCATTTTGATGGACAATTTTTAAAAAAATTCCTTCTTGATTAGATGTATGATTTAATATTTTGTCAAAATGGTCATTTTAATAAAAAAAACCAACCAAAAGAACCATGTGTTTTTCATGCCCCATGTTTTTAGTCAAAATGAACATCCTTTTGGTCAGTGTGGACACTTTAATCACGTTGAACCTTTTGAAAAACCATGATTTCTTGTAGTGGGTGGAGATGGATAAGATGGCTTGATTAGGCTGCTTGTTGTTGCACAATTGTGTGTTTAAATGTTAGAACAATGTCCAAAGAATCCAATGGCATTTGAAAACAAAAGAGAAAATGGTTAAATTAGGAGGTGCATAGGTGAAAGTATATCAAATGGAGAGTTGAAAAAAAATGGACAAGGATTCATATTCATGTAAGTAATTTGCCCATTAGATATAAATTTTGGTTCAAGATAACACTTTTTGAAATTTTTTAACCTACCTTGTTGAGATGTTCATGTTGTTCATATGTTGATGTATTGTTGTGGTATGTATTGTTGTTGTTATCTTGTTATTATGTACTACTTATATTATTGTGTTATCTTCTTGTGTTGATGTATTGTTATTATCACATTTTGATTGTGTTATTGTTGCTTTTGTGTTTATGTTATTGTCTCCATGAAATATATAAGGAGGTGATCATAACATGGACAACATGGTTGGTTGGTTCAGGTTTGATTCAACAAATTACGACTAGTCAAGGTTAGTTTTTGTAAATTATGATTGGTTAGGATCAGTTTCAATAGATCGTGATAGCCCAATGTAATGACATTCAAACTAAAATTACTACACATTGTTTCCATTAGATTATAAAAAGGTAAATATCGAAAAATTTGAACAAGTGAAATATATTAATTAACCAACTTGTGGTGTCCATGTGCAATTTCATTGTCCCTAAGTGTGTGGGATTAACATGTTAATTTTCCATTTTCATTGTTTTGCAGATTCTATTCATAATCTTGCATGTCACAAGGAAGTGGTAGATCTATGGCACACAAATGAATCAAAAGCAAATGTTGGCATTTGGTTGCTTACAACGTATGCAACTTTAACAAATTGTGATGAATTTCGATATGTCCTTATGCCATGCACCAACATAATGTATGTGTTGCAATGTATGGTTGAAGCACCTGAAAATGAGCTTAAATCAAATGTTCATCGATCAAACCACCTCTTCTTTGCCCTAAACAACTAAATCAACAAAGGTAACCATTGTTATATTTGCTAATGCAATGTTACTATTTTATTTTGTAAGCTAAAGTATTGGATATTGATGTTGTTATTATTGTTAATAAATTGTTTTCACCTATTTGTAGATTATATTCATAATGTTTCACTTCAAGAGGAGGTGGTGGATATGTGGACATCAAAAAATCAAAGGCAAATGTTGACATCCAATGACTTACAAGGTATGCAATTTAAAACAATTGGGATGAATTTTAGTATATTTTTATACCATGCACAAACATATTATATATGTTGCACAATGTGTTGCTGAAGCATTTGAAAATGAACTTAAATCGAATGTTCATTAGTCAAACCACCTTTTCATTGCCCTAAACAACAAACTCAACAAAGGCAGCTGATAATCCATTTGCTGATGTATTAAATATTATTACTTTATTTTGTAAGTTAAAATTATCATATATTGATGATATTATTGGTATTAGGTTGTTTTTACCTATTTGTACATTCTATTCATAATGTTTCACCTCAAGAGGAAGTGGCAAATTTGTGGCAAATTTGTGGCAAATTTGTGGCACATAAAGGAATCAAAAGCAAATGTTGGGATTTGGTCATCTACAAGGTATGCAACTTAAAAATATTGGGATGAATTTTAGTATTTGTTTATTCCATGCACGAACCTAGTGTATGTGTTGGAATGTGTTGTTTTAGAAGCATCTGAAAATTAACTTAAATCAAATGTTCATTAATCAAACCACCTTTTCTTTGCCCTAATTAACAACCAAACTAAGAAATGTAGCCATTGCTATGCTTATTAATGTAATGTCACTGCTTTGTTTTTTAACGCATAATATTGGATATTGATGTTGCAATTTTTTTTAAAAAAACCTATTGTTGGATTGTATATAGAATGTTGCACCTCAAGAGGAAATAGCACATCTATGGCACACATAAATAAAAAGGAAATGTTGCCAAGGCCATTTACAAGGTATGAAAATTTTTAAAAATAGGATTTTAATTTTAGTGCACCCTCATTCTACTAGTGGAAGTGATCCCAATCCCTAACCATTCCACTCAAATTTTGAGTGGAATGCACCTATCCCACTATAGTGGTTTGGTAGTGAGTAGGGTCCTATGGCAAGAGACATGTCATTGCACAACCACCATGTATGCCCAAACCACTAGCTGCGATGAACCATTTTTTGGAATTTAAAATAGTGCAATGGTTAATTTGGCATTTCCATTCTACCCTTATTGATATATTATTACTTTCACATTTTAATTCCATAACTTGATTTACATTGTCATTTATGACATCTGGTAAGGTGTAGTGAGGGTCATGCTCAATATTGAGTGGTGGGATTTATGATTATTGTATCCTAGATATCACATTATTAGTGACTTTGGAAGTCACTCCTATGGAATTATTTTGTGCACCACCTTAGTGTAATATGTGTTGTAAGGTGTTGTTAAGCATATGGAAATGAATGTAAATCTTATTGTTTTGATGCAAGTGACACATAAGTGATCCTAGATGTATATGGAGAATTACCCCATACAAATGCGGGATGCAAATCTTCATTACCTCTATACTCCAAATGCCAATTGATAAAGTTCAAGTATGTGTGACATCGTTCATGGAAAGGTACGGGATCTCATAGCTTGGAGGTGAATGCCATTAGCATGTTTCATAGAATCACAGTTCTAGATGATGCAATCAAATTATTCAATGGGAATTATTAGTTTATGACAAATTGTGCACACTTGCGTGTACACATAACACTATAAAATTATGAGTTCATAAGACTTGGAATTTCATCCTAGGATTCAATATCTTGTGTCTTGTTATAAGAAATGTTGTGATTGATATGGATTCAAATGAGCAACACATGAGGCAGAGGAAGAGGTGAAATGTGCAAGCATGAATATCAAAGGTACCATCTGATTTAAAAGGTCCATGTGCATGTTTGAACATGTTTTTAGTGTTAAAAATATTATTCGTTTCTAATTCTCAATATTGATGAATGTGTTAAACATTCATCAAAAGGATGAATAATATTCACATCTTTGTAGTAGTTAGGTTAGGGTTTAGAAGTGGAAACTACTTAGGGTTTGGTGGTGGCTAGGGTTAGGGTTTGGTGGCAGCTAGGTTAAGGTTAAGTGGCGGCTACTTTAAGGTTAGGAGATAGTATATAATGGAGTGGTTTTGAGTAGTTTTTCATTCTTTCCTTTCATGGTTTTTGAGTGCACATAGAATCTTCAAGCTTTGTTACTTGTTGCAAGTCATAGTATTGTGATTATAGCATTTGAAGCATACAACCTTTGTAATCTTCTTATTAGTTAATACAATTGTTTCATTTCATGAACTTTGAATCTTTCATTTTTTGCTTGTTTTCAAGTTGTTTCCAATATTTAGCAAATTTCAAAATACAATGCCAGCATATATGACAAGTAGAATCTATGGCATTAAGACTAGGTGTAAATGATTAGACCTTAATGATACAAGCCCAAATGATGCACAAAACTCAAGCCTTAAAGTGAAATAAACTTAGTGAAACGTGCCTAATTGAAAAAAGCGCTAATGACATAGACATGAGTGACATATGTGAAGTGACACATGCGAAGTTTTGTTGGCATACGCCCTAGTGACATATAACATTGGTCAAACCCAATTGACAATATAAACTTGAGTGACATAGGCGGAATGAAATGGGCATTATTGACATAGGCCATAATGACATTATAGTAAGCCCAAGTGTAGTAGGAAACTCCTATGGCATAGGCATCAGTGATGTATTACACCTCATTGACATAGGTCGAATCACACATGTAGTGATATAAACCTATGTCTCAATGATAGAGGATGAGTGAAAGAAGACCTAATGATATAGACTTAGTTCACTATAACAACAGGGGGCTATTTTGCGATCCACATATCATCGCAAACAACAAAGAAAGAAGTTTCTGAAAGCCCGCCTTTGCGAACCATAATTCCTCGCAAAATCTTAAGTTTTTGCTATACCAAAACATTCGCACCCGTACAATCGCAAGTCCTTCACAACTCCCGAACTTGAAACAATCGCAAAACTTTTCCGATTATAATTGCTTCTATATATTGTGTGCAATTAACATTACATCGAAAATTATTTGCAACAAACCCATCACCGCAACGACTTAGCGAATCGACTCAAAAGTCTATCGGTTTCTGATATAAGATCTATCGCAAACCTTTAGTGGCATTTTGAGAATCGCAACAAGTTTGCGTTAGATCTTATATCGAAAACCGATAGGCTTTAAAGATCTAACGCAAACTTTTTGGGATTCTTAGAATGCCGCTAAAAGTTTGCGAAATCTATGATTTCGCAAACTCGTTCTAGAATGATTTTACCCGTAAGAGTGTAGCGATGTCTGTGACATGGTTTTATTGGTCTTTTGGTTTTTTTGGTGTTGCGAAGAATTATGACTCGCAAATGGTTTTGAGATCCACTGTGTATCGCAAGAGCATGGCACTGTATTCTTATTTTGGAAGCAGGGTTTATATTCATTTGGAGTCACTTTGGGTCGCAAAAAAAATAAATTTATATCAAAATTTCAAAATTTACAATGTAAAAGGGTTTGCAACCCTTGGGTATCTAACACACTAGCTGTCTATCTAGACTTCCTTCCCCTTTTGGATTTTTTCTTTAAATCTTTCTTCTTAGTGTTCTCTAGTGGAGGGGGAGGCTGCTCATCCTCCTCCCTCTCTTCATCGTCCCCCTACCCCTCCTCCTCCCTATCGTCTTTATCTTTGCCTCGTGCAAAACCTTCATTTCGACTAGCAAATCAACTGGGTCCACTGCTAGTGGTAGCACTGGGAACAGTGCTCCCTGCTCTCTCGTCCTCATCACTGCTGCCCTGGGAGCTCTCACTCTCACCCTCAGATGCTTGCATTTCAACATGCAAAGCTTAGTCAACACCATAAATGAAAATCATGATTCAAATGAAAACAATCTCAACACAAACAAAATTTGAATCCCAACCAAACCCACTCACCAATAGTGCATTAACATGTTCAAAAAGATGCTCCTTGCCATGCTCCTGGGCCATATTCATTTCTGCAGCTATGATCTTCTTCTTGTACCTCTTGTACTGTCCCCATAATACAACAGGTAAAAAAAACGCATTAAGAATATATTCAAGTCTCCGACCACTTTTGCGAAGCGCAGACCTTCGCATACTGAAACTTGCAAAGCAGTTTGCGAAACAAATCCCATCGTATCTATTATTGCAACCCAAAACGCCAAAACGCCATATACCTATCAAAGGTATCACAAAGGTATCATCGCAAA
>Ga0116229_10008423_pt1 | contig 16026 bp, 8 predicted proteins | sample S1TSphgellanicum_3_FD_87313 | JGI IMG/M metagenome (GOLD analysis project Ga0116229, IMG submission 87313) | Host-associated microbial communities from peat moss isolated from Minnesota, USA - S1T2_Fc - Sphagnum magellanicum MG | ecosystem: Host-associated > Plants > Peat moss > Unclassified...
CCAACCTGTGGACCTTCTCCTTAGAATGGGTGATGTTTAGGTGACCTTTGGAATTTTAATTCGTTGTTTCGTGCACGCCTATCGTATCTTTTATGATGCACACCTCCATCTTCCACTTTCATAAAGTCTTTTATTTCATTTGATTCTTCTTTCCATTAAATGTTTGAATGCTTTTTAGGTCTAGGATCTTTTGATAGCCTAAAGGAACTATTAGCTTGTAAACAAACTTCCTTCCCAATAACTTTCAGTGGTGTTGGGTTCATATTGACATCTACTATCACCCCAACAACCTATTTAAGGAGTTGGGCCTTTGTCGCTTCAATCATAGTTGCTAGGTTTATGGTTGATCAATGTCCCTTCCTTCTTAAAGCCTTAACATGATTTGACAACAACACATTTCCTTTCTAGCAACACCTCAAGGTGGCATGTGATTTTCTACCACCCCCAAGTTCGTGCGTGTTTTCTTCCATTTAAATAACTCATCAGGCAATAAATGGTTCAACTTCAAGATTCCATTTCAAAGCGTCTACACCATCATACCCTTTCCAACATGCTTTTCAATGGGACATTTGAGGCCCATCGTGTCCGAATTTTATCTTGTTTTGGCTTAGAGGGAGGTGCTTGGTTTACAATTTGACAAATCTTCCCAGGCTTTCAATTATTTTCCCTAGTTTTTTGCATAGCATTTTGTATGCGACTTGGATTACTTCATCCTTTAATTGCAAGCATCTTTCAATGTGTGTGCACACATCCCATCAACCTTATGGGTATCCACCTTTTAAGTTATGTTCATGGCAACAAACGCATTGGAACCCATGATGTAATTTACAACACCTTTGTGCCAATGCATGAGATGTTGGTTTCCAGTGGGACGAGAACAATTTCATGTGTTTCCTTCAATCACATTTAACTATTCTTGTTGACGAGTTGACATTGTGCTGACCAAAGATGGTATTCGCACCTTAGCTAATGTTGTTATTGTTGACCCAACACAAGCGGATTTACTTCCCCAATCTTGTGCAATTCAAGGATTTGTCACTTTCAATGCAGCTCAAGCCAAGGAAAGGAACTATCGCAACCGACACCCTTGTGATCAATTCCTCCCCTTAACAATTGAGGTATTTGGTTACTTACACAAACAAATTGATGTGTTTTTACACAATTGTGCCAATGCCATTTGGAGCTTGAAGGGGATAGAAGGCCCTCATTTTTCTACCTTTATCATTTTTCTTTGTCAAAAAATTTCAATCACATTACAAAGGATGCAAGTGTCTTCCATCTTAAGTCGGGTGGTAGTTGTAGGTTTAACTACTTTTTGATTTCCACTGCTTCAAGACACACCTCCCATCACCATGACCGATTTATTGCAAGCCATTGGTTTTCAACATATAAATATGGCCAGCCTTCCATAGGCAGTTAGTTATGGACATGGAGAGATTTTCATAGTTATTTTGAGCCAATTTGATGTCTTGTCACCTCTCCCTTTTTCTTTATTTTATTCATTTATACATTTCCCTAATCTATGGTGTGTTTTTTAATAAAGCTTTACATGTTTTTGATGATAAAAAAATTCCATAGTGTATACATATGTGGGGAGCACAAAGCCCATGTGGGGCAAATCAATAGTAAAAATCATAATTTAAAAAGATTAAATTTCTTTTATTAAATTAAATTTGGTCCACCTTTCCATGAATTTTGGTGAAATGGTTCTTAGTGATACCACCCAAGGATGGGTTTGCCCACCTATTAACTTACCCTAATTGCCTACTTAACTATTTACTTACTAACTAACTTTAAAAGCTACCCTTGGCAAATTAAGCTAGGTAGGACTTAGGCTAGCTAGGGCATTTAGCCTATGCTTTTAAATTACCTAGGCATATACATGAAGGTTACAACTGTGAATACTTGAAACCCTCACCTCCATGTTGAAAGATCAAGATTTTATTTATTGCATCATATTTTCAATAAATAACATTTGTTTCCATCCTATGATGTTGAACATTTTTCAATTATTTTTGTTGCTAGGAATTACCAGTGGTGGAGGGATGAGAGAACCTTGTGCATAAGAAAACCACATATTTGAAAATTTTGCACATTTTTTAGAACTGTAGTTTGGATCATCATGAACAAATGGCTAGTTATTTTGCTTGTTTTGAGGTGGTCAATGAGTGATAGTGAGGACAAACCACTTTCAAGATTTGTTTTTTGATGGTTGAAGCTTGTATGTTTAGGCTTTAACCATTGAAATTTTGTGGTGATGGTAATATTTGGTGATTGGTGGTTGATATGAAGTGGATGCATCAACATCTATTTTTTTAAAGATGTTCACCTTGTTTTCAATGTTGTGCAATTTGTTTGCTTTGTTAATCTTTGTTTTTTACAATGTGTGTTATGGTTATTTAAGGTTGGTGTTTGTGTTTTTCTTTGAGATTTTTTAATAATGCAACTATTGTGATGCCTTGGTTACAAGTGGGTTTTTAGCTTTTGTGGTTAATATTCAATTTTTTTGTAATTCCTTGTTTTGTAAAAAATAATGTTTGTTTGTGGTAGGTCATTTTTTTTTCTTTTGGCTTTTTTGGGAATTAAATAGTGGAGAGAAAAAAAGAAGAAAATATATAATGAAAGGTTCATTCAAAATATGTGATGAACAAAAGCCCTCAAGAAATGAACCAAAGTGCTAATCACCATATTAGGTTTGCACTTTTTTGGGGATATTTGTGGGAGATGTGGAAGAGGTTGCTCTACATGTGGGTTCTACCTTGAGGCTAGTCTTTGCTATGAAATTTCTTGTCAACCTAATGATGAACATAGTGCCATTTCCTTCATGTCAAAGACAAATTTTGGGTTGTGGGGTTTGCCAAGTAGTGCCACTTTGGTTATGGCTACCAAATTCAACTTGTCAAGAACAATGAATTCATTTTTAATGTTGATCACTACCACAATCATTTGATTAGCCATTTAGATTCAATGTGTTTTTATTGTACTGTAGATTTTTGAGGATCAAAGCAAGTTTACTAAACTCAAAATTGATAGTGGGCAACTAAAATGAAGTGCATTAGGGTTGAAATCTTCACTTGAAAACGTTGAAAATTTTGAGGGGTGGTAATTGTTTTTGTGGATGCTATGTTGGATGTGTTTGGCAAAGTTTTTTAGTGACTTTGAGATACAAGGTTTCATTTAGTTTATTCCAACATATATTTTTGAAGTGGAACAGTGGTTGTGTTGTAGATGTGGAATTTGTATTTGTGGACATGTGTGCAAACAAAATGAATCTCGTTAGTTGTGTTGCACTACCAAAATTGTTACACATAAGTTCAAAGATGTTGGCAAGCAAGGCCATCACTTTAATTCAAATTCATTTGAATTAAATCTCAATATTTGAGTTTAACCCAATTGCATCTTCCTTTCTAATAGGTCCTTAAGATATTACCAAAGGATCTCATTTATATACAAGTCCTTTGGATTTGATTTCAAAATGTTCTCTTTGAAAAACAATTCACTATATAATTTTGTTGTTTTATCCAATTTTTTTTCTTTGGGAAAATTGAGCACAATAATGAAAGAGATACAAAAATGAGGATACAATTTGTGCATATAGATTTATTTCTTAACTTATATTTTTTGTTCTCAAGAAAACTTCGCATATAAAAATTTAAAGAAAGTGAAATTTTGTCTGGGATTAATTAAGTGTTGGCATCACTCTAGAAGGTGGTATTAGTGTTGGTGAATGTATATGTGACATATAAAAATACTTATGGTTCATGAAATAAGACATGTAGAATTGCCATGGATATGTGATATAACAAGGTTTTTAAAACTAGAAAACCTTTGTATGTAATTGTTGTATTTTTGGTTAAAGATAATTATAGTTAGAAGGGACTTTCAAATATGAAAATTGAAAATATCACAACTTGAAATTTTTTTTGGTTTGCAAACTTTTCAAAAAAAAAGAATCCAAAGGTTTTTAATTTTTAAATTTTCAGAAAGTTGGAACTGAAAGTTATTTTGAAAATCAAATAACTGCACAACATTAGTGTTTATTGTCTTGTGAACCTAAGTCTTACACAATAAAGAAATGTGAATAGTTAAAGGCCTAGTAAGATGCATTTACATTTGATGTGGTAATAAGCAAACATAAGTTTGTAAAAAATGAGCATTTAAAGAGATCAATGAAAGTGGAACTACAAATACACATAGACCCTTGGAATAGACTTGTATTTAAGTGTGGAAAAAAACATTTGTGACTAAATGAGATTATCAAAAATGGTGGTTTGGATTGTTTTGAAAAAATATTTGTTGTGAACTACCATTATAATGTTGTAATGATCAATGCTTAACACATTGTAAAATATTCAAATGGATCATTGAGATGGGTTGAACTGAAAATTTATTTTGGCCATAATTTTCATTCAAAAAACATGTAAAATCAAGAGTAAGTGGATTGAAGTGTTGTGATTCATTTAAGGAAATTATGAACAAACAATCACATAATTCAATCACCCTTTAAAGATCAATAATCTTTCAATTATTTGTGCAACTAGGTTTTCTTACAATGAATTTTTTTCATAATGGAGCATTATTGAAAAATAATGTACCAATAGCTAATATTTTGACACATTATTTGTGCAATTTTCTTTTCAAATATGGAACTTAATTTTCAATCACCTTTGCCACTTTGTTATTCCAAAGCTTTATAAGATTACCCATGTATATGCATCTTTTAACAAGAAAATCATGATATACCAAACTTATTCTTAAAAAGGTCCTCCATTTAAACCTTAATTATTTCACCATCAATCTTTGGTTTCATCTTCAATTGATATGTATCTTGTGAATGATTAAAGTTGAGTATTGAAATTGAGACCCAAATGCAAAAACAATTGGATTTTCTTTAATGAATAACTAGTGTAGGGTAGTAATGAAAGTTGTTTGATGAAAATTGAAGATGCATGTTGAAATTCAAAATACCACCAATTTTGGTGGTAAATGGAATTTGACCCATTGTTTTGCAAAATTGTATTATTTTACAATAAATTCATCTTCGTGTCCATAGTTTTGGCCAAATTGAACATTGTAAGCACATTGTAGTGCTTAGTTTGGCTATCTTTGCAAATAATTTTATTTTTTTATTTTAAAGAAGCCATATTGAAGGGAGTGTGATTGAGACTCCTCTTTTTTATGTAACAATTTGTCTTCATTTTTCATGTTGAACTACATGGTTCCATATTGAATCATGCCTTTTCCATGTCCCCCTATTGCACTCAATGATCAACATCCCTTGATAAACTCAAATTCATTATCAAATCCTAGTTGTTTGAAATTGTTATGAACAAAGGTCACGTTTTTGTTCTTATACAATGACCACCATGAAAATTGAAAATGTCTACTAATAAACAATCATGATGTTATTTGTTCTATAAGTCTCTATGTGTCTTTATGCTTCATAGCCTAGCTTGTGACATTTTAATTGTGATTCCATAATCCTTTGATGTAATATCTTAAAATTGGTTATTAAATTAAGTTCATTTTAATTTTGGTAATGCTAACTAGATGCCCATTAGGGTTTAGAACCAAATTCTTCCACTTTCTTAACATGTAACATCCAATCAAAGTTTAGGGGCAAGATAAGTTTTCTTTTAATGATTAAACATGTGCTTAATGAAACATTAGTAACATGCATTGAGGACTTGATCACATTTGAAGCCATAAATTTAATTTGATAATACATTTGTTTTAGTATGTTGAACAACCAAGATGTAACATAATTATGTCCCCTTGATGTTCACCTTTTTGCGGTGTGGAACCAATCACTTGATGCAATGGAAATTATTAATTAAAAATTTAATCAAAGTTAGGGTGTATATATATTAGGTCTCCAACATCATGCCATGCACCATATCATGGTTGCTAATGTCTCTTGGTTATTTGTACGAAGCTTACCAACCATGGATAAAAATTGGTGTACCAATAAATTGATCTTTTTTATAAATGCAAGGTTATTGTCATATTCTTAGTTTGAAATAATGTTGTGCACTATCATATTGACACCCAACACTATTGAAACTAATAAATTCACACACATATGAGAACATGCACATAAAACAAAATGAAAACACAACCTTTGGCATTAATCACACATTTTGTTCATTTGGTGTGCTTTGGAATTTCATAAAACAAAAGACACGACTCCAAAGCCACACCTTGGGGATAATCCCCCAAACAAAAAAATCCAAAACCATATTCCTGTGACACAATAAATATTATAGGAAATTACCTTTTTACAATAACTACCTCAAAATAACTTCATCATTTATAGGATAACATAGATATTCATTTGTGTTATTGTTTGGTCAAATTATCCCTTGATATTGGGACAATGTCCAAGTTTATCCAAATTTGTTTTTGCAATTGATTTTAGGTTGAAGACCATATTATTAAAAATCAATTAATTTTTCTTTGTTTAAATTAAGGGCAAGCAATGACCAACATGATGGCCTTCACATATTATTGATTGATTAGACTTTCATTTTTACTAAAGTTTGTTAACATTTGAAATTAGGATATGTTGGACAATTTGCAATGAAAAAAAAAGATATGGGCTAGGTTACATAATTCCCTTACTTTCAATAAAACATGAAAGGTTAAACCTTTCCTTCCTACTCCCACAATTGTCAACCACAAGTTGCATTAGAATTTTAAAAAATAATTATGACTCCATATATGATTAATTTTCTAGTCATAATACTAGACATTATATGGTTAAGAAGCCTTTAGTTGTGGTGGACGGCTTATTTAAGACAAGACATCATTAAATGTTTGATGTGTCACTTTTCATCTTATATTTATAAATGGCAATTGTCAAGTTATATAAGACAAGTCATAGAAGACAAATCATATATACTATTAAGGTGTCATGTAATAAATGTTTAACAAATGATGGACCATTTGATTGGTCAAATTTATACATAGACTAAAATCATTTTTTTGGATTATTATAAAAAACAATTTCAATAGGTAGGTATTAAGCAATAGGTCTAGGTAGGTTGAAAAAGACAAGTAGGTAGTTGGTAGTTTAGCTTGCCTAATTTGACTTACATAATCTACCTAACACCTTAGTCTACCTTAATTACCCTAGCCCTCTAAAAAATGCACATAGGTTGCAAATATTAGGAATTGAACCTTTCACTTTCACAATGATAAACCAAGTCCTTATCAATGGACTACTTGATTACACCATAAAAAATTGTTTGGTGTTTGTCAAGTTTTTTATTGCACGTGTTTATTTCATATCATTACAAGACTATGAGGTAAATAATAAACAAGTTGTAGGAGATAGGAAATAAGAAGTAGGTAGGTGGGTGAATGGGTAGGTAAATAAGTGGGTGGGTAGGCAAGTATGTAGTAGGTAAGTAGGTGGGTGGGTAAGTAGTAGGTAGGTGTGTGGGTAGGTGTGTAGGTGGGTTGGTGGGTATATAAGTATGTAGGTAAGTAAGTAGGTGGGTTGGTGGGTAAGTAAATAGGCAGGTAGGTAAGTAGGTGGGGGGTAGGTTTGTCTACATCCATATCAAATGACTTGTAATCATTTTGTAATCATTGTAAAGTCATTAGTTGCCACGTTGTCCATGTAATGGCATGCCACACTTCCCCAAAAATACCCAATATAACCCCCATACAGCTGAATACAAAATGATGAATAATGTAGATCATGACATTCCACGTCAATTGCAAATATTTGTCCACATCATTATGCATAGTCATTTTGTAGTCATAGGCATATTGATATTTTCATAGTCACATTGTTGAATGACAATTGAACATCCATGTCACTTTGTCAATCATGGATGTCATATAGATGAAATAAAAATGATGAAAACTAACACTCTTCAACTTGTTACCACCTTATCGTCTACTAGTCACATGCCTCATTAATATATGACTATGATCTTTTACATATAGGATTCAAAGTGATAGTTTATAGTTAAAGTTATATATATAGTCATTTAGGACTTGTAATCACTGATTTCTTGGTTGCAAAGGACATGATTCCTTCTAGTTTTGTAAGAATTCCCCAATGAATATATTTTGCAAAAACTTAATAGTTAGATATTATCATATCTTAAAAAACTCCCATTTAATTCTAACATATGTTTTTTGAAATCCAAGAATAAGATGATAATGAGTAACTTTATTTTTGCCCATTTGTTGGATTCAAATGCTAAAATACATTACGAACAACCAATTAAATTACCTTCATGTCATAGATGGCATTTATTGACCCCAACATTTAAATCATAAAACATATGGATAAAATTGTGATGATAGGAATTGTCCATGCCTATTGAATCAATTGTGATTAGTCATGACAAGTTGATGTGACAATATGAAATTAGTCAATTGTTTTTGAGATAGTGCTAATCAACAATGTTTAAATATTACTTTTACATTGTTTCATTGTGTTTTAAAAAACTAGTTACAAGTTTTAAGACATGCTAAATGTAATTTATATTTACTGGATTCCTTTCAAATTTATCCAAATGCTAAATTAATATATTAAAAAGAGATTTACTACAACACACATTTCAACATTAGTTTAATAGTTTATGAGATTTATAAACATGTCAAAAAAGGATTGACCTCACCCAAGGTAATTCCTATTAATTCAATTTGATTCATATGAAATGTATTCATGAATGTTTGCATTTTTCCGTAATGTGATGAAATTCATCCATCTTCATCCACAATTGTTTGTATTAAAATGTATAATTCCTAGCTGATTCTAGATGGTTTCTCATCATAAGCTTATCATTTATGACGTTCATAAAAGTTCTTCATGTATTTCCCACTAAAAATAAATGCTAACTTGATTTTTGGCATTTGTTTGTGGTTGTATGGTTTTACATTTTAAGGCTCTAATGTTCATTCATCTTTTTCAAATTGCACTTTGTTGCTCAATTGATTGTGAATGATCTATTGACCATTTCACATTTGAAGTAACACAAATTTTTTTAGAACATCTACAATAGTCATTAAATTATAGTTTCCAAAGTTGGAATGTTAGTTCACTCTTATGGGATTCTCTTGAAAACTTGCATTCATGAAGTCATCCATATTAATTAACAGTTGTAAGAAAATAATTAATAAAATTTTCATTTTTGTGATGGTGGCATCAACTTATAATGTGATTAAAACAATAGAAATTTTTTGTCCTCCAAAGCAATTAAGGAAGGAAGTTGCAAGCATAATATGCAAATTTATGAAACTTTCACAAACCTATGCTATTTGCAATGTGTTTCAAATAAGATCAAAATTTTAGTTAAAATTAATTATTGCTATAAGTTATTTTGAAAGGAATGTCATTTTAGATGGCTAGCTACTAATGAATTTGTCAACCTTTTTGGGTGCACACAATTTGGGTTTGAGTGGTTGTGAGGTGATTGATCTCAAAGGTCTTTTTGGGGGTTGGTCTACCTCAACTAATTGTACTCACGTTGAATTGTCCAATCTTTGCAACATTTGGTTGCACATTGTTTAATACAAAAAAATGGGGTAAACAACTAGTGGTAATTTTATTTGATTTGTTGCAATTGTACATTAATTTTTTAAAAATTTGCACATCATCTAATAAACACGTTTAGATGAAGTCACAGCTGAAAGTTTTTACTTTTCAATGCAAGTGTAAAATATGACTTGTTTATTCAATATTGCATTTTGCTATTCGAGACACAAAAGAACTTCAAACACAACACAAGAATTCTCTTGAACCTAAGATTTTGTTCACACAAAAATGAAAGCTTAAAAGCAATTGAAGAAGGAAACCTTAAGGAGGTGTAAAAAGGGGACGGGTACCTAACGGTTATCAAGCTGGTTCTCAGTTATAAAAGTCAACAAGTATCATATTAGGTAATCCCCAGATCAATAACCGCCCCTTTCAATTCTCACCCAAGTAAGAACAACCCCAAAAATATTCTCAGGAAGGAGGAGGAGGAGAGTCTTAAGAATTAGACCACATCTGCCCTCCTTTGCGAAAAGCTTTAAGTTTTTTAAAAAAAATTTTAAGAAATTGTCTAGCCTCGAAAGTAAATTTTCTAGTGACATAATCTTCTAGTGATGACCATACATTTATAATAATAGTGACCAAAATCTGGGTTGAACATGATTTTTTGCTTTTTTAAATGCTTGAATGTGCCACCTTAATAGATCATAATATCATTGAAAGGCCACGCCCTTGCCCATTGTGTTGTGTGTGTCGCCTAGATTGCCCTAATCGGCTTAGTTATGCTTGTGATTTGAATCAATGGTGGGGAAAACTATAGTGATTCTGAATCCTTGGCATCCACACATTACATATTTTTTAAATTAAAAAATCCATTTAAATTTAGATTTTTTTAAAAAGAAAAAGTTAAAATCTAAAATAGAAACATTTAACTTGGCCCAATTTCATTTTAAGCAAGATTTTTTTTTTTAAAAATTATTTTTAATGCCACCAGCATTAAAGCCAAATGAGTGACCACACATATGGAAATAGATGTTAGGCAGGGCCATTGCAACTCAGACCTGCTTCCCAAAAACAATCTAAGGAATATCTGGGGTATGATGTCTTATAACCATGGGTATCTGGTGGGTACTTGTCAGTTTTTTCAGCTCTCAAACTAAGCAACATTTGTACCACAGGGTAGTGGTAGGGTGCCATTGGCACTAGGTATGACAAATTCTAGCATAGTTAACTTTTGGGGAGTTATTTGGCTAAGGAATATATATATTTTAAATGATTTAAAAAAAAGGCTGTTTTTATTTTTCTTGTGGAAAAATGAAGGCTACATTCTAAAATTTTCCTTCTAAAATAGGCTAAGTTCCAAAATTTTATGTGTATAACAACGTGACAAACAAAATTATTTTCTTAGTTCTTAAGCTCTACAAACATTCGATTTTTATGGTCTTCTAGCAAGTTTGGCTCAATCATTGACACTAAATTTTGAGAAGTTCAAATAGAGTTTATTTTAATCTTCAACAATATCGCATCAAATTTCAATTTCATAGTGTTAATTTAAATTAATGTCACTTATGGAAGAATTGAATTTGTAAATTGCCCATTGCAAGATGAGTGGCCTGAAAAATTAAAACAAAACACATACTTAATTAACAATGCAACAAATTAAACATATTACATATTAATAACTACATACTTATTACTAACATAGGTATTAACCTTTAGGCAATGGAAATTACCGTTAGCCTTTAGGTTCAAACATTTAGAGCTAATCAAATGCATATAATTTACAAGGATATAGGTTTAGGATTGTGGACATTGAAGTTGAATTATTAATTTGTTTAAATTTGGAGTTTGGATTGTGGGTAGAGGTGCTTTGAAGCAAAAATTTGAATCTTAACACCATGATCGTCATTCATAATACATCCAAGGGAGGCCATTCCTTGTATTTTTTAGGAAACACTTATGATAAAAGAATATTTTAAATTTTTTAATGCAATAATAAAATATTTTAAATGTATTTCAAATACATTTTAAGTATATTTTCATAATGAATCAATAGAAACCTTTTTAAATTTAAAGAATTTACATATATGAAAGTTGCACCTTATATTTTTTGCTTGTCATTTGAAATAAAATGGAATCACCTCCCTAGGTAATACATATGATAGCTACTCAAGGAGTTGGTCAAAATGGCAACGATATTTTAGCTCAGGTTAAATTTTCAACAAAGATACAAAACACATTAAACATCACCATAGAATGTGCTCTCATTTTTCCAAGATTCAATTGCCACCTTGTAAAGGAATTGAGACAATGTGAAAAATTATTGCAAATACATTCTCACATCCATGGTGAGATGGGGACACAACCTATTATGAAGGCTAGATTTCAAGAATTTCAAGCTTGAAAAACAACATTCATCTTCCACATGGCCCAAAACAAGGACAATGTCATTGTTTATCTCAACAAGTTTGAGATATTTAAGTAGGTTATGACACAACATGTTGGAGCTTGAAATAGTGCACCATAATCAAATGGGGGGTTCAAATCAATGGGGAATTGAGTCATGGCAACCTTGGCTTGACTTCTCATTGTCACTTTGAAAAAGCTTTGTTTCAAGTCAAGGGTTGACTTAAAGAGAATTTCAAGGATTTAAAGTTCTAGTTCCTTCGCAAGTGCCGTGCAAAAACCTAAATAATGATGCTTCGGAATTACAAAGGTGCGTTGCAAAAAAAAATTCAACATTGTCCTAAAGCCATTATTGTGGATAATTGATATTCAATGCATTAAGAACCTCATGAAATAAAAACTTAATGTCCAATTTAGACAGTAATGACAAGTAGTAATTTTTACAACATTCAATCCATCCCACATACATGAACAACAAGTTATAACCTCCAACTTGCAAAACAACAAAGATGTAAAAAAAAAAAAAAGATTAAAAAGAAAAACCCAAGATGGTTGTTTCCACACCATTTGCACATTGGTCCATGATCTCCCCTGTGAGAATGTTTTTTTCCCTTATTGTTTTGTCATTATGCATGTAAAAAATTTGATTACTATTCATATTAAAAATAAAATGTTATAGATATAATTCAAACATCTACTACCACTTTAAGGTGATGGATTCATGAGTGCCATCTAGTAAGGAATGGCATTCTTTGAATGTGTCCACTTGAAATTTTGTGGCAAGATCAACAAAGAGGGTATACAACTAGGATTGACAAATCTTGATCGAAATAACAAAATTTTAAAAAATATTGCAATGCTTTGAAAAAACTTGATGAAGGTATGCATTGCTTTTAAAAGGTGGAGGATAGAAAATAAAAACAATAAAACATCCAAATCAATCAAAAGTTCAAAGTTGGTTGCAATTTGAAAATTTATGACCATGTGTTTCAGCCCATCTTCATCAAAATAGTCAAATATTCTACCATCACCCTCTTTGCAAGGCTAAACATGGAATCCACATGGTTTTAACTTTTTTATTAGTTCAAAATCTTTAGTCTCCACGATGTTAATTAATTTTGTGAGTTCCAAATGATGTTTGGGGCTCTTGTAAAAATATTGGCACAAAGATTCAAACGATACCTCTAGTCAATGCACCAACATAAAAGTAGATAGGGTTTGCACATTAAAATTAACTCAATGAGAAACACAATGCACATTTAAGTTAAAAGAGCCCAAGATTTATAAATCTTGACTATAACATTAGATTTAGTGCCTTGTACCACTTGCACCATCATCATTTAAATCCAAAAACAACAAGCCTTGCTACAATTTTATTTTCACCTTGACCGTTTCATTCAACAAAAGTCTATAATGCATTTTGTTAAGTTGTCAACACCAAACACACCCACAACTTGAACAATGGAGAATAACAATAGAATTTACATTCAATTGTTCACCACATAAACATTTATAGACAACCATTGTTAGTTGTCAATATAAGTAACTTCATCACATGTGATTGAAAGGTATTGAGCTCTCATCATAGCTAGCTTTCAATGTTTTCAAAACTTGCAAGTGCATATGTTCGCCCATCACCCACCCAAATGTGTGAGTGTAATGTTTTTTGGACATTTTTTTCACTTAAAAAAAATCAAACAAATGTTTCAAAGATTCATACTCCAACGTGGGTTGGCCATTTTGTAAAATATGGAAAGAAGCATAATATTACACAACCTTATGTCAATTATCCCCAAGTTCAACATTACCAATTTATTACAAAAAGATTTAGGATGTTAAGCATTGAATAGGGCAAGGTTGCGATAGTGCTTATTATTTGTTTCATGGTAAAACTAGCTTTTTCTCAAGCCTTTATGAAGCATGTCATCTTTTACTTGACACTTTAGGCCATGTATTTCTTCAATTTGTCCAATTTAGGAACAATGGGCTTGGGCACACCTACAATGGTAGAACAAATGGTGCACTTTATTGATACAAGCACCCCATTGGCAATCTTCGAATTTACCCAAACAAACTTAGTTGGCCAAATGTCTTTCCATTTTTGTTATCATGATTCTTTTCACAACTTTTTGGGTGTAGGTTCTTGCATCAAATTAAATGACAAACCAATTAAAGTTTCAAGGGTACCGAACTTAGGTGGAGGAAGAAGAGAAGAATTAGAAGATGCCACCAAGCTTGCAGTAGTAAAAGTTTCCTTGTTGATGTTGCATCACAATTGGAAAAAAAAAACTTTAACTTTAAAGTTTGATGGCAACTTCAACATCACCATTGATAATGAACATAACAAAATTAGAACTCAAAACTTGAAAATGCTCTTGATAGTCAAACTTTTGTGTAATGTGAATGTGTTGACAATAATGCCTTAAGGCCTACACCCATATGTGCACTATGCACCCAACAAAACCCTTAAGACATGTGAAAAGTTGAAAATATTTGAATTTTGGGTGCAAATTGATCACAACAATAGGACACCTTAAAGCAACCAAAACCCAATACACATAATCTTGATTCTTTATTTTTATAAACAATCTTGATCTAATTAAATAGTAAACAAACTTCAAATTTCAACCATTACATCTTACAATGCAACATATCTTACAAAGGTTCAAGGTTTAAGTGAACTTACTTTGCTCAGTGCACTTTGTAAACTCACAACTTGGGACTTGGTGTGTTATTGCTTGTTGGATAGTAGTGTGAGCACCATGGGAAGTTGGAACTTCCAAGTTCATTGATACATTATAAACATTTGTAGTCGCCATATTGCTTCATGAATATTTAACAAAGATGTTGACCTTTTGCTTTGAATGTTGATTGTCATTTGATTCTTGAACCTGTTATATTGCTCCATGAATATTCAACAAAGATGTTGACCCTCCACTTTGAACATTGATCAATGTTCGATTCTTGAACTTGTCATATTGCTTCATGAATGTTCAACAAAGATGTTTAGCCTCCACTTTGAATGTTGATCAATGTTTGATTTTTGAACCTATCCTGTTGTTTTATGAATATTCGACAAAAACATTGAACCTCCACTTTGAATATTGATTGACATTTGAATTTTGAACCTCTTGTTCAAAGTTAAAAAATTGAAGTTCACCATTAAAGACTTTGTGCAAATTGCATAAAGTTGCTTTGAGGTTCGAAGTTTTGAATATGGGCATTGAGAAAGCTAAAAACTCACAAGTTACAACCTGCAAGTATTAGGGTTCAAGATAATAGAGGATGTATGTATGTACAATGTACACAATGGCTATGGGCACATAATGTGATAACTAGAAACTATTTATGATTTGGCCTCTTCCTAACTAATTGTGATTTGGTGTCTCTTTGGTAGAGGCGCTTTTATTTTTTAGTTTTTAACTATTGACCTTTGGCTAAAGGCAAAAGCGTAAAATAACCTATTTTAAGCTCTAACCCTAAACTTTAAGCCTACAATAGCTAGCTAATGCCCAAACCTAAATAATATACTTTGACAACACAGGGGATCAAAATATGAAAACCTAATGAAGAGTGCAAGGGTAGAATCTAATCTAGGCAAATGAGACTTAAGTAAGAAAGCCAATGGATGTAGTGAGGATATCGAAGATGTAGCGATTCCAATACATAACGATCATGGACATATGATTTCTGACTATTTGATGTCATTTTTCCTTTTAAATCCCTTTTAAAGGAGCAACGTCTTCTTTTTTCTTTTTTTTTTGAATGTAAAAATCTGGTGATATTTAACCAGAAAAAAAAAGACTGGTAGGTTAGGTACCCTCTTCTACCCACACTCCCCAATGCTGAATTGACAACCCACTAAATTAGTCCCAACTGTACTTTTGGTAAAAAAAATTGTACAAAAGCCCACCAAAAAAATTGGGCAGGCAGTAATCCCAAAGTGAAAAGGCTTTTATTTGGGTGAAATGAAACCCAGTTGGCTTTTGTTCTTCAAGTGAGGAATTTAAAAATTCACATACATCCAGTTTTTAGTATAAAGTGTACAAAATCCCACCCTAAAAAAAGGCTAAAAAACAGCCCCTAGCCTAATCCTATACTTACTTCTCTCTCTCTCTCTCTCTCTC
>Ga0116229_10008424_pt1 | contig 16026 bp, 10 predicted proteins | sample S1TSphgellanicum_3_FD_87313 | JGI IMG/M metagenome (GOLD analysis project Ga0116229, IMG submission 87313) | Host-associated microbial communities from peat moss isolated from Minnesota, USA - S1T2_Fc - Sphagnum magellanicum MG | ecosystem: Host-associated > Plants > Peat moss > Unclassified...
GGACTACAAACTTTGGTGGAACATTGTCATCTTTTATTCCTAAAAGTATGCATTTATTTCTTGTTACTCCTTTTGTTTTGTGTTTATATTTTCACAATTCAACCTCTTTTCATTTCCTAATTATTAAATATAAAATGGGCGTCAAGTTTCATTAAGTATATAACCATAAATAAAGGTTTTATACCTTTACTCGAGTATTTCATATTCAATATCTCTTTGTAGTTTGATTTTTTCATACCCAAATGCGAATAATGCATTTACTCCCCACAACCAACATGGGTTTTATGGCCTAAAGCAAGTATTACATTTTGCACCTCTCAAATAGTGTGCATTAATGATTATTATGTGGGTATTGCTACATGGAGTTTCCATACATTGTGGGTTTAAGGTACAACCTGAGTATTGCATATGTGAACATTTTCAATGATGGAAGGTTTAATAGCTCAATGTGGGTATTACCAAAGTTTGTTTTAGTATATGGGTTCATAATGCAAATATTATATGTGATGTACATTGGAAGAGTAGGTATTTTATATCATGATGTGAATATTGTAAAGGGAATTCCAAATCACAACATCGATTTTAAGGGGGCCATGTAGGTATTGCATTTTGGGTTTTTGTTCAATGATAAATGTTTATAGAATTATAAATTCTCTTGGTGTAGGAATTTGTCTTACTTCCTTCAATCATGGGAAGGGTTCCAAAGTCCCATTCCATTCATGTCCAAAACCCCACCAAATCCACTTTCTCAAACAAAGATTTGGTGTGGAGGTCCAGGATACGCCATGGAAGGCAAAATAAAGTGACCATTCAATTTGCTTATGTTCCATATGCTCGCATCCTGAAATTCTTGGAAGGTGAACGAGGGGATACGAACACCCCCGAGGAATGGAATGTTTACAAAAACTTTCCAAACCAAATGGATGTCAAGCAACCAACTATCAAAAAACCACCTTGGGCATACGTGGTAAACATTTATGGCATTAACCTTTTTAATTTCTTTAATTCATATACCAAAGATGTAATCATTTACGTCTTAAGAGTTTTTTGGTCTAAATATTAGTGCAAATATGGACCAAAGGACTATCAAGAAAACTCAACCCAAACTCAATTTATTAAACAAAGATGTTTAGTGTCATTCTCAATCAAAAATCTATACACATGGCCCATGTGGTTGAAATCACGATTTATCATAAGGTCCATACACGAACTAATGGGTCATTCGCACATGGTGAACATGACCTGGAATCCATTTCTCGTATGTCTTGTTATGCTCCACGCATGTCATAAGCATTAAAGGATCACATATGGGCCCAACTAAGTTTAGGTTACACAGCCAAACAAATATATGACAAGCATAAAACAATTCGGTGGGAATGTGTGAATGTAGGTCAAAGCATGACATGAAATGATTTCATTCGGCTTCAAAACATTGCATATTTGGATTAGAAACATAAGAAAGGGAGTTGCCATTTACACACCAACCTTGCAATTTCAATTCAATCTTGGGTTCTCCAACATTTAAAGGATGTGTTCTTTTTTTAAGATGTTGGTGAAATCAACAGGACTCAAGTCCCATTCACCATAGGTATTCAAACATCAACTCAATGTGAGTCCATGTTATCATATGGTCACAATGGTCACAATGGTGCCATTTCTATGGATGCCACATTTGGCACAAATGACATGAAATTTCCATCTATTCACCTTGATGGGGTTTGATGATCATCACACATGTGTCCCTTTAACATGGATCATAATAAGTAGGCAAATAGTTGAAGATTTGATTGAATGGTTGAAACCATTAAAAAATAAAATGTTATGACGCATGCCACATTGAAAACCATCATGTTTTTTCGTTGATCATGCACCACAAGAATTGAAAGCATTACGGTTAGTTCTATACTTAATACCTACTTTGTGTTTATTTTTTTACATGTTTTTTAATATCTTTCATAAAATTCTTGATTAATTCAAATGCATTTTATGTTATACTAACCCCATCCATTCATGGTGATTTTATTGCATATGTGTCGTTATTAAGGTTGTATGGGGTATGGACAAGGTTCCCATCTACCTTTGTTGTTGGCATGTTTTCAAAGTGTGACACTTACGTGGTACTGAAAAAATCAAAGATGTGGAGGTGCGGGGTGGAATCCTCCAAGACCTTCAAAATGTGTACATGTCCATCAATCATGGAGAAATAATTGATGACTTCAAAGAGTGTGGGAGGGTTGCTATGAAAGAAAGCCTTCAAAAACATAAGTTTGGTGATGCATGGACAAATTACTTTTGAACTTATTACCATCAATTTGGTAAGTGATAATATTTATCATGGTTTAATATTCAAAATTCTTCTGTAATAATGTTATTCATCCTTGTGCATTGTGTTTATGTTTGTTGAATTATGGATGGTGGGTGTTTGAAGAATGCCCCATTCTAACCAAGACACCCAAACAAACATTGAGTCATATCATGGTGCGTTGAAACGTTAGTTTGCTTTTGACATAAAAAGCCTTAGAGAGTGTAGGATTGATTGGTTGGTGGGCGATTAACAACAACCATTGCACACCACTACATGCACACATTGGAAATGAAAAAAAAAGGAAACAAGGTTATGGAGGCCATTATTACATGAAGTGTGGAAAAGGTAGCCCTTATTCCACTCACCCATGTGTACCAAACAACCCTTGAGAGTGATGGAACTATCTAGGGATTGGAAGGTAATTACCTTCCATCCCCTTCATGTTTATCTTGGTTGTCATCATCGATCTTACATTAGTTTTTACTTTAACCTTTTTTTTCATGATAATAGTTAGGTTGTCAATCTTGTGATCTTGCAATAAACCTAAATTAGTAAATAGTCTAGGACTATCTACCTACCTAGGCCTACCTAGTTACCTACTAATTAATTTAAACAAGTAATTTAAGTCTACCTACAAATGAAAGCATAAACAAATGAATATTTTGGATTGTCACAATTGTAATTTTTTTGGATTATGTGTGAAATTACAAATGTAAAATCATATTCAACATTAACATAATTAAAATTTTAATTATCCATGAACCAATATATTTTAGTGAAAATCATATTACAAAATATGGATGAGCTTAAAAAAAGAATGGACTTGTAATGAATTTTTGAAAGAACAACATCGTCTTTCTCATGACATAATAGGGTCAAAATTGAAATTAAAAACAGTCTCATATCAAATGAGGTGTGTAAAAATGAAACACATAAAAAATTTACCAATACAAGTAATTTTGACTTTAAAATTAATTTACAACAATATGTTTCATTTTACTCTTTAAAGATCCATTTCACATTCAAAATTCCAAGCTTTCACATGGATCTTTTGACTAGTGACATGTCTACATATATCTATAAGGTGATTTACCAATATTTTAACCATAAACATAAGGGAATGCACTTTGGATAACATAGTTTGTTAAATGTTACATTGTAACAATCTAAATTAGTGTAAAATTTGACCTTTCAAATGCCCTTTTAAAACCACCTAACCATGTTTTCACTTCTACCTAGGGTATTTGCAACCTATGGTGGCTAATTTTTGGCAGTTCAGGACTCCCTAATGTGTACATATCATTAAAAACAATTTGCGATTATTTTTTCAAAAAAAATGAAGGCCATTGGATTTCTATTAGTAGGTGAATATCGACCACTCACGAAAGAGGTGGGATTTTCAAAACGTAATGGTTTTTGTTGCAATGGCTCTCCGATCCTTCAATAGGTTCGGTCAAGGTATCGTCTTTCTTGTGTCCAACAACTTGTCATGCATTTTTATGCACCTAATGTCAAAGTTACAAATCATGTGGGGCCCTTGCCCACACTCATGTGTCATCAAATATAATAGATACCACTTGAGTGTAATGTAGAAACAAATCATTGATAAGTCGATGTGGTGATAACAAATGGCAGGTGAAATCAAATCGACCTCTAATGCAAGGTTTGACATTTCCAAAAAGCTTGGTTCAACCAGTAGTGGGAAGTCTAGTCTTTTGAAAAGGTTAAGTTAAAAGGTGAAGAACATTGCATTAAAGCAGGGAAGGTTGGATTTGTGCCTCCCTCGTATGCATAAGTTCTTGAACTTGGAGATGGAGGTGTAATATCACAAACACAATTTGTTGGCCATTATGGCTTGTGTTCTAAGGGGCTTAGCCCAAAACGAGTGAGGGTTCCTAGAGACATAACTTTAAAAGAGGTCAATAGGATTTTTGGACCCATTGTGAATAGGAATGGGTACATGTCTGTGCATAACGAAAACCTAAATTTTATTTGCAAGGTAAAGACCTTGTGGGTGATAATCCACTAGAAACCATATTTGTTTGCATCAAGATTGATTCCATTAGGCATGGCTCGAAGGTTAACATTTGAAAAGGTCCATGGAAAGAACATGAATTGGGCACTTTATGCAAAGTGGACTAACACTAAACAACACTGGCGTAAGGCAAGAGCAAAACAAATCGAATTATTGAATGACAAGGATGAAGGAGAAACGTCACTTCAATACATAATATCAAAAGGTTTTGGTCTAGTTCGTGTGAATGTTTTGGTAAGTTTTTGTGGTTCCTTATTCTTCTTGCATTTGTTGCAAATTTTGTTCTTGCAATTTACTTGTTTATCATCTTTGAACTTGTCACATTGGGAAAGATGCACTATTTGTTTTCTTCAAGTTGTCTTTTGTAAGGTTTTGGTTATTTTTTCTATTGCAAATGTGGATGAATTGGAAAGCTACATTGCCTAGAGTGAGACTACATTATGTCAAGTTCAAGAATGTTTGGAAATGGTTATTTTTGAAAAGCAAAAGCCTTTCATGGATACCATGAATGCCTATAGTCAAATGGAGGATCGAAATAATCACCACCATGAAAAAGAGTAGGCACTACAAAAAAATGTTTGTTCAAGTTGAACAAGAGGATTGTGAGAATAAATAGGGTCTACTAACAAAAAATAGACACACAAAAAGGCATGGTTGATTATCTTCAATCCCCTATTGAAAATGGCAAGTCTACATATGAAATAGTGAATAAAGTATTAAAAGGGGTGGGTTCCAAGCAGTACAGTTTGGAACATAAGGTTGTTGCTTCAAAGAGACATCATGCTATTGAAGTTGCACTTTTGGATAAATTGCAAAAAGGTTTAGGGTTAGTTAAGATGATTTTGTTGCCACCAAACATTGTTGAAGAAAACAATGTTGATGCACAAGCTTACATATGGGTTGAATGATGTCCTTTTTATAGGTTGGGTTTTGAACCTTTATGGGTAGGACAAATAACTTCCTACAAACATGTGTATCATGTTTAGTGTGTGCATGTTCATTTTTCATTATCTATTAAATGTATTGATATTTTGTGTGGGGAAGATATGCATGAAAGATGGTGGGTTGCTACTGGTATCCAGAAGCCCAAGAATGAACTTTCATTTCCACAATTCCAACAAACTCCCAAAATCTCAAATTGGCAAGGTATGCATATATTTCTTACTTGTAACTTTTGTGCCTACTTTTTTTTTGTTTTTCAATTGCATGAAATTTAGATTTCAAGGTTTTTGTTCATAATATTTATAAAGCCATGAAGTCCTTGATTCAAAATATAACTATGGTAGTATGCAATTTAGTAATATTAATTACTTGAATATTGGGATTTTGCAGTAACAATGCCTTGTAATTATTCCAAAGTTGTTTTGAAATTCAAAGTAACTATTGTTGTACAATCCCAAATGAATGTGTTCCATGTACCTTAGGTTTTCCTTGCACATGATCAAAATACATACAACTACTTTAAATTTTTAAAAATCTCTAGCTAGCATGCATTTGAAGTCTCCATAAGTACACATAAATCTTAAGTGATTATACAGTTGTACACAATTTACTCCTAAGTGGTGTATCACATGTACATATAAGTCCCTTAAACGAAAAGTATGTATACACAAAAGTCTTATTTGAGTGAACTATATCCACATTTTAAGTCCTAATTGAATGAAAGTTGTGTACATAATAAGTGTTTAAGTGAGTGAATTGTGTACATAATAATCCTTTAAGTGAGTGAACTATGTACATAACATTCCTTTAAATGAACATTATGTTTATGCAAAAGTCCTCAATGAGTGTATTTTGTACATCAAAGTCCTTCAATTGAGTGTTATGTGTTCATAATAGTCCTTTGTGGTGTTTTATGTACACATAAGTGCTTTAATAGATTGTTGTGTGCACACAATAGTCCTATGCATATGTGTCTTTTGTATTTAGAACTCTCAAGTGCATGACATCTTGTGTACACAAAGAAACCTATTTGTGCATCCATTTTGTACTAACTTTATGAAAAATGAATTATTGTTGTTTTTGGCAGCTACAAATGTAGGATGATGCAAATATGCACAATTTTTTTTTTGTTAAATAATGTTTTGATTCATAGTCAAAAACTTTAGGTCCAATTAAAATTCAATTTTGGGGTCATCATGATCCAATAGTTTGATCCAAAAAGTTTTATCTTTTATGTCTTTTGCATTTATGTGACATGTTGTGGTTTTGTTTTGGTAAGGCATATAGGGATGAGGCTTGAGTGTGCATCAATCAACTTATCAAGAACTCATGGTTCACAATTCTTGGGCACAACCTCACATCTTCTTCCATGTCGTGTACATTGGGCACCTGATGTTGGTCCAAGTGTTGGTAGCATCCACATGATCAAATTTCAACCAACTATTACTCAAATGATGTTTGTTGAAATTACGTACCAATCCAAAACGAAGCCAAGGTATGTAGGTCACTAAACCAACCACCATGGCAACTAAGGATATTGTAGTTGGTATTATGCATGTAGAACATGGTCAAAAACTTGTGGATGTAAGGAAGGAGTTGTTAGTGGATGAAAGAACCAATGGAAATGAAAAAGAAGATGAAGAAAATTTAAAACCATTGGTAGATATCAATTTTGGACTATTAAAAGAAAGTGAACAACTTCACTACAGGAAAAGAAAGGCAATGGTTGAGGATGATAGATACTTGAATGGTAATTTCAAATAGCCTCTTTCAAAGAGAAAAAATTCTACTACCCTAGAGCATAAAGGTTGTAATGAAAAGTATGAGAATTATAAGACATTTGGATCGCCTAGCAACATTACAACAAAAGGTGTCCCTATACGCCAAGTGATTTCACTAGATTTTGAGTGAATTCACTGGTTGTAATGAACGAAGACTAATGAAAAAGTAGTGAATTCACTAGTCTAGTGAATGGGGATTAATGAAATGCACCCACATTTTGTAATAGTGCAATAAAACGGCAAGTCAAACACCAAAAGTTTTTGTCCAAGATAGAATATCATTTACAAAGATAACTGGGCAAGTTACACGTGCACAAAAGAATAGTGGTTGTTCAAGTGCTGAATTTATTGAATAAATCATTAATCAACCAATTATAGAAGGCCAATCTAACTTGAGATTTTGAACTAACATTTCAAGGATGAAATGTAGGTTTCAAAGCGGGATAATGTTACCCAAATTTGGTAACATGTAACTTAATAGCTTGATAATGTAAGCATGTTGTTAAACTTAACAACTTAATGTCTTAACCTATTATTTAACCTAACCTATAATATTAACCTAACCAATTACTAAACCTAATAAGTAATGATTGGGTTAAAAAGATAAGTTGATATGTTAATCAACAGGTAATTTGTAGAACTTGTACTTGACAGAACCGGTAGTTGGACATGTAATTAAGGAAGGTGTATTTTTTTGAAAATTTGAACTGTTAATTTAAGTACTAGCTAATGACTATTTATAATGGTTAGTTATGACTGTTGTATTTTGAAATGATTAGCATAAGACCAAGAGGACAAACCTATTGAGAGACTTTTGGATTTCATTCATGATTATGTGTTTCATTCTTGAAATATGGAACATGGATCATTTTTCTTTCAACCCTATTTCCTTCAAGCTTTAGCAATTTGTGCACATGTTAATTTAGGATTTATAGTAGTTTAAGTTTTATTTTGTGTGTTGTGTGTACATGTTATTGTTTTAGGAACCTCTTACTAAAAAATCCAGAAGTAAATTAACCTTAATGGGAATAGAAAAAACCCATTAACAATAAATAACACCCGATGAAAAAATGTGAAGCAAAAACTCGGCCTTGACAATACTCCATGTGTTAATATTTCATCAACAACAAAATTGAACATATGGCAAAACCATATTTTGTGTCTAATACAATAATGAAATTATCACCAAATATTCACATGGTATGTCACATGGTGTTGTAATCAATTGGTAGATAGAAATTCCAAATGAGTGTATCAAATGTACATACAAGTTCTTGTAATGAAGGTTATGTTTACACATAAGTCCTTGAAGCATGCACAATGTTTACACACAAGTCACAAGTGAGTATTTTGTGTACGCAAAAGTCAAAGTTATTGTTTTAAGTATATAAAGTCTTGTACAAGTGTGTCTTGTCTACTTGGAAGTCCCTTAAATACATATATGGTGAGAATTATCTTACTTACTATGGCAAAGAATTTCCTTAAGCACCACTAAAATGGTGACCAAATCCTATGATATAATTTGATTGAATATTAACTAATTAGGCACATTCCACTTGAGATAATAAATTAGGCTTCAACATATCCAATAGCTATTCAGCAAGTTTGTTTTCTACTAACCAATTTTCCAGCTCAAGTCTTCTTGTTTTAGTTCACAACCAAGTATAAAAACAATATTAGTTGTTTTCTACTAATTGGTTCTAAGTAGTTCAATCAATTTGTTGTAATCAATACCCAAATGTATAATAGTTCAAGGCAAATCAAAATTAGTTTACACAATGGCATTCATTTATGGAATAATGGCTAAACATTCCACTTTAAGCAATGTAATTAAGTTTCAACACATTCAACAAAAAGACGATAATTGTGTTCTACTCACCAATTTCATAACTTTCACCAAATACTTTTATTTTGGTTCACAACCAAATATAAAAAAACATCAACTTTGTCTTTTGCTAACCATTTTAATTTAAATAGTTCAATCACCTTATTATAGTCCATAAGCAAGTGGAGAATAAGTCATCATCATACTTGGAATAATGGTTAAACATTGGAAATTTTAAACATTTTAATTAGGTTTCAACACATCTAATAGAAAGACAATAATTATTTTCAATTTTCACCAATTTTGGAACTCTAATCAAGTCTTCTTATTTTGGTTCATAACCAAGTACCAAAAAAACCTTAGGTTGTCTTTTGCTAACTAAATCTATTTAAATAGTTCGAGCAGTTTATAATAGTCCATAACCAAGTGCAAAATAACTCATGGTCATATCCAGAATAATGGTTAAACATTGGAAACTTTAAACATTTTAATTAGGTTTTAACACATCGAACAGAAAGAAAATAATTGTTTTAGATGTTTGCTAGTTTTGGAGTTCTAATCAAGTATTGTTGTTATGGTTCATAACCAAGTACAAAACAAACATCACTTGTCTTTTACTAACCAGTTTTATATTTAAGTGGTTCAATTAACTCCTTCTAGTCCATAATCAAGTGCAAAATAACTCATGGCAAATCATTGATTTTTGGAATAATGGTTGAACATTGGAAACTTAAAACATTATAATTAGGTTTCAACACATCCAACAAAAAGAGGACAATTGTCTTTTGCTCACTAGTTTCATAATGTACATCAAATCTTCTTGTTATAGTTCACAACGAAGTACAAGAAAAACGTCAGTTGTCTTCTACAAACTAGTTCTAATTAAGCATTTCATTTAACATAACCAAGTGTAGAATAGCTCATGGCAAATCATTGTTTTCTAAAATGGTTGAACATTGGAAACTTTAAAACATTTTAATTAGGTTTCAACACATCCAACAGAAAGAAGATAATTGTTTTAGATGTTCATCAATTTTGGAATTCTAATAAAGTCGTCTTGTTCTAGTTCACAACCAAGTACAAGAAAAAACATTAGTTGTCTTTTGTTAACCAAATTTATTTAAATAATTCAATCAACTCTTTCTAGTCCATAACCAAGTGTTGAACAACTCATGTGGAAAATCGCTCATTTTTGGAATATTGATAATTGAATATTGGAAACTTAAAACATTGTAATTAGGTTTCAACACATCCAATAGAAAGAGGATAATTGTCTTCTATTCACCAATTTCATAGCTTACATGAAATCTTCTTGTTATGGTTCACAACCAAATACAAGAAACAACATCAATTGTCTTTTGCTAACCAGTTCTAATTAAGCATTTCATTTAACATAACCAAATGCAAAACAACTCATGGAAAATCATTGATTTCTAGAATGGCAAAACATTAGAAACTTTAAAATATTTTAATTAGGTTTCAACACATCCAAACAAAAAGGTAATTATATTTTGCTCACTAGTTTTGTAACTTTCATCAAATATTCATGTTCTCGTTCACAACCAAGTACAAAAAAAACATAATTTTGTTTTCTATTAACCAGTTTTATTTAAGTAATACAATCAATTTTTTATAGTCCATAACCAAGTGTATAACAACTCATGTGGCAAATCATTCATTTCTGGACTAATGGTAATTGAATGTTGGAATCTATAAACATTGTAATTAGGTTTCAACACATCCAACAGAAACATGATAATTATCTTTTGATCAAATCTTCTTGTTCTTATTCACAACTAAGTACAAAAAAACATTAGTTGTCTTTTGTTAACAAGTTTTAAGTAGCTCAATCAGCTTCTTCTAGTCCATAACCAAACGTAAAATAGCTTAAGCCAAATGATTCATTTATGGAATAATGGCTCAACATATTGGAAACTTGAAACATTATAATTAGGTTTCAACACATCCAACATAAAGAAGATAATTGTATTATGTTCATTAGTTTTGTGGCTTTCATCAAATCTCCTTGTTTTGGTTCACAACCAACTACAAAAAAAACATCAATTGTCTTCTACTAACCAATTCTAAGTGGGTGTAAGTACAATTGGGTGGTACCATTTAAAACGTCACACCTTCATTTTTCCAAGGCCCATCAAACTTTGGAAAAATATAGGAAACACATAAAGAAAGCTTTTTAGTAAAAAATTTTGTTGAATACATTAACTAGGTTGTATAGATTTTGAAACTTTAACAATGTCAAAAATATTTTGAATTTTGATGTTCCTATTCATTACATTCACACAAAGTTTCAAAAATGTCATAGTCATTGTTTTCCTTGAACTTTTTAACTAGGAACATTTTTCAAACAAGGTTTGGGGTTTTTTTCAATGGATATAATTTTATAAGATACTTTAGATGGTATTCTATTTGATATTTTTATTGGGTAATTATTTGAGTAGGTATGATTTAATTATGAATTTCCAAAGTTTAGGAACTTGATTCCTAAAGGGGTCACATCAATAAGGGATGAAAATTTGTAATGATTTCCACCTTTTTATTGTAATGAAAACTTCAAGCCATATACTTTGGCATGCAATAAATAAACACAATAAAAAATAATTTATAATTATGAAATAAATTAAAGAAAAGGACCCATGCATATTATTTGGCCAATTTTTGTTCCTTGACCATCTTTGAAGTTGTTCCTAGTGGGTCCACACAATTGTACTCACACTCAAGTAACTCAATCAACTTCTTTTAATCCATAACCAAATGCAAAACAACTCAAGGCAAATCAAAATTAACTTATACAATGGCATTCATTTATTAAATAATGGTTAAGGACTCCACTAAATAAACAATGTAATTAAGTTTCAACACATTCACCAAAAGAGAATAAATTTTGCTTCCTACTAACTAGTTTTGTAACTATGATCAAGTCTTCTTGTGAGGATTCACAATCAAATATAAAAATGACATCATAATTGTCTTTTGTTTTAACTAGTTCTAAATAGTTCAATCAAATTATAGTAATCCATAACCAAATGTAGAATAGCTTAAGACAAATCAAAATTAACTTGTAAAAAAAGATTAATGTTTAAAATAATGGTTGAACATTGGAAACCTTAAACACTATAATTAGGTTTCAACACAATCAATAGAAAGAAGATAATTGTTTTATGGTGACCAATTTCATAGCTTTGATCATGAAGTCTTTTTGTTCTGGTTCACTACCGAGTGTAGAAAATATCAACAATGTATTGGAAGGTGAATGAAAGCTTAGTTGTTACACATTGACACCCAAATGGTTGAACATCCCATTTGCAATAATAAATAATTAAGCTTGAACACATGTCCAATAGATGTTGAACAAAATTGTCTTGTGCTAACCATGAACTTTCTAGCTCAAGTTTTCTTATTTTGGTTCACAACCAAATACAAAAAAACTTAACATGTTCCAAAAAGCAAAGTCAAAGTTAACTTATATAATGGAGTCAAAATTTTGGAATAATGGTGGAACATTCCACTTTAAACAATGTAAATTAGTTTTCAACACATTCAATAGAAAGAGGATAATTGTCTTGTGCTGACCAATTTTGAAGCTAATCAAGTCTTCTTGTTTTGGTTCACCACTAAGTATAGAAACAATCAATAATGTATTGGAAGGTGAATCAAAATTTACTTATAGTTCATATTGATGCCCAAATTTTGGATTAATGGTTGAACATCTAGGTCGTGATAATAAATAAGTAGGTTACAACACATCCAACAAAAAAACATCAAAAATGTCTTTTGATAAACAATTCTAAATTGTTCAATCAACTTGTTCTATAGTTCATAATTAGGTGTAGAACAATTGAAAGCAAATCAAAATTAACTTGTACAATGGCATTAAAATTTTGGAATAATTACTGAACATTCCTTTTTAAACAATTTAATCAGGTTTCAACACATTCAACAAAAAGAAGGTAATCGTCTTCTACTAACGAGGTTTGTAACTAATGAAATCTCATTCTTTTGGTCCACCACTTGGTATGCCAACTCACAAATAACTTGCCATCAAATGAATCCCCATATTCTTTACCAAATTATGCTTCATTCCTCAAGTATTCAAGGTGATTTTATGTATTGTCCATAGGAGCATTTTGTACTAAATATCAATACAACTTACACGTGAGCTCCAATAATGATGAACACCCCTCAATGGTTCTTGCAATCCCTTTCATCTACACTCATCTTGGTTACCTACAACAATCCATAATGAACTTTTAATGTGAAAGATATAAAGGTGCCTAGTAGAAGCAAAAAAACTTGATGCACATACATGATCTTCTTTAGGCATGCTAAATCATCCTTGAGCTTCATGTCAAAGGCAATTTAGACACAACCTATGAATAATGACATGATCAAATCTATCCTTTTTCCTTTTCAAAACCAATTTGGAATCAAGTGAACTTGTAATCATGGGTTCCCCGCAAATCACCATAAGATTTTCAAGCTTCATAGCATTCAACTTTCTAACATATCAACAATGTACATATGAAAGGTTAGGTCACACAAAAAAGAACAAGTGGCCTGAGCAATTACCAATTACAAGTAGATTTGCATCTCCACTTCATTCATCATCCTCAAATGTGGCGATGACAAAATTGATAACACTTGATGTGTCTTCATTCATCCTATAAACACCATCATTGCCACTAACTATGTGGTCTCTAGGTGGCATTAAGAACTTTGCAACACAAACCAAATTACATAACACATATATCACATGAAAATCTTTAAGCAAAACAAAACTTCTATCATTACTACCCCACCTTTGATAGTACAACCCTGCAACAACATCATCACTTATTATAACAAAAGATGTGCCCCACTTGTCAGTGAATTCCTTTCTTATAGTATGCATGGGTTTTGTACAACAAACAACCCAAAAATCAACACCTTCTAAGTTTCCAATTTCATCATTCACTACAAAGTTATCACCAATCTCCAAGGTAGTTGTTAACACATTCCCATCTACACTATAATCCCACTTTCCATCCCAATCATCATACATTGCATTACGGACTGACCTTGTGTCCACATGTTGTAGGATCTTTGGTACCGAATGACCTATCTACTGTAAATTTTGGCAATCAACCCACTTTCCATCAAAGTAGAAAGTATACAAATAAGCTAAATCTTTCACCATCAAAGTAGTCAAGTTATTTTTGTTTGTAGCCAAAATCGAATGCAACTTCATTGTACTTTTAATGCTATCACAACTAAATGTGAGGGAATTCCTCGATACCTCTTCCTCTTTCACCAACCAGAATACCTTCCGTAAAGGCCTTCTTGCACTTGAGTATGATGTCTCTAGTCTCTTTGATAGATGTTCATGCAAAAATTGAACAACTTCCTTTGCATTTTGTAGTTTCGCACCATTAACATCAAGTTGTTCCTTTCCAATGAGTCTTTTGATGACAACACCATCACCATCATGTGAGCCCTTTCCATGCCCATTACCAAATAAATTCCATGTTGTCTTACAACCATTAGTCGTGCTTGGGTATTTATTCACAAAAAACCAGGGTTTTGTGCTTTTGAATTGGGAGGCACACCCATCGGACCAAACCCAATGGGATGTTGGGGCGTAATCATTTTGGACCATGTGGCTCCAATGTAATTTGAAACAATGTTGAACAAATTTAAAGTCATGTTTTCGATCATCTAAAATGTAGAAATGGTACTTTGTAAAATTCAAATAATCTTTGTCAAATGGATTGGGATGAAAATTATGACGATAAATAATGTGTACCAATATGTTGATATAATTGCTAAATGCCAATGCATAAACTACATGTCATTTTGTACCTCATATGAATAGTTTTCAGCAAAATCCACAATAAAAACAACTCTATTTTTGGGGAAGGAGATAATAGAAGCTTTGAATTGCTTATTTTGCCACCTCGATACAAAATTATGCTTGACAAAATTTTGTAGCTTGGGTTTGAAATACATAATGGATTTTTCATTATTGGTCTTCTTATAAACAAAGGTTAATTTCTTCAGAGGATGCTCAACCTTTGACATTCTGATCTCCATAGCAAATATTTTCCACTCAACCATAGTTCGATTAGAACCATTACATTCTACTGGACATAATGGAAATATTTTGATGCCATAATCATTACATTGTCCATACAAACATTTCTTGTGATGCCATTCATCTTCATCTTATTTGGGGCAAACTAGTATCTGTCACATCATGGTTATGCATGGGTATATAGAAGATATAACATTATAAGAGAATTGGTTCGCATTCCTTAAAGAAACATATGGGCAAGTGCAGCTGCATTTTTTAATTCCATAGAGTTCATGTGTTACCTTCATGTTATTTAGGCCCACTCAAAGTTGGTCAATTTCAACATGGTATATGCAGCAACAAGTACTCCTCTCCTTCATTTTCTTCACATAAAAGGGTCTTAAACTTTCAAATTTCTGTTGTCTAATAATGGTTGTTGGATTAGCTTCCTTGAATGGAAGAAAAAACTATATTTACAAACAAATGAAGACCATTAAATTAAATCGTACATGTGCATGTTTATTAAGGTAATGAACTTTTCATCATACATTCCATTTTCACTAAATATTTTTGTTGTTTTATTTAAGAATAATGGATTTCTATAGCAAAGTCAATCACTACTACTTCATTATAGGGACTGTTGGCAAACATTTATACAAATAAGTAGTACTACATCATTGTACATGTACTTATGTTGTACATTTAAGAGATGTTACCACATCCATTATGGACTTAAATGTACAATTAGGTATTGTTATAACACTTTAATTGGACTTTTGCAATACACAACTACATTAGTTTACAATTCTTTACATATTAGTCAATCATAGTACATAAACTTGCACAATTTACACCAAATAGTGTTTGCATAGTCCACAAAAGTCATGGATGAATGGAAACAATTACATAGTAAGTAGTTAGTTTTCCTACAACTTCCCAAGTTGGAAAATCTTCCATAACTCTTTTGTTGCTAATCCACAACGATGTCATATGTGTACTTAATTAAGGAGCATTGAAGCGCAATAAAATCAAAACAAGATGAATGATAAGGTATTTGTACACATTACTTGA
>Ga0116229_10008426_pt1 | contig 16020 bp, 16 predicted proteins | sample S1TSphgellanicum_3_FD_87313 | JGI IMG/M metagenome (GOLD analysis project Ga0116229, IMG submission 87313) | Host-associated microbial communities from peat moss isolated from Minnesota, USA - S1T2_Fc - Sphagnum magellanicum MG | ecosystem: Host-associated > Plants > Peat moss > Unclassified...
AACTACCTTCCTTTGTAACCTACCTATTATTGATAATTTTTCAACCCATATAACCAAAATCAAGTTGGTTTTCAAGAAATCTGGCATTTGAAAGATGAAATAAGAAGAAAAAAAAATGTCCCTAAACCCTAAATCCTGTCCATTCTTTTTTTTTAACCAAGGTAATTATGATGTGAAGAGGAAATTGTAGAAAAAAATAAAATAAATAAAAATAAAATAAATAAAAATGTGGAAATTTAACCAGCAGAAGCTGAAGTAAAGAGGGGAAAAAAAAAGTAAAAAAGAAAAAAGTTTTAAAAGGCTAAAAAAGGTACGCTCACTTGGGAAAAAGGGTAAAATAGCGAAATCAATGGCCAAGAAAGAGCCAGGCAGGCGAGAACGGGTGATTTAAGAAAAAGATCCGATCCCATGTGGTGGGGTCACCCGGGCCCTAAATCCAGGGAATCCCTTTTAGCCTTTTTTAAATTTAAAATTATTATTAAAAAATTTTAAATTTTAAATTAAAAAAAAAAAAACAGCTGGCTGCTTCTGAACTTTTGGGAGCGTCTGTCCGCCCCCAGATATTGATTTTCAGCCCTCCTCGGCCTTCCCATTGGTCCACGTCTGTACTTTTTTGGGAGTTTGACCAATCAGATGCGTTTAAAATATCCCCACGGAAATAAAAGTGGGGGGGCCTGAAAAGAACAGAAAAAATCTTTTGTGATTTGATTCGTTCTCAGCTGCCACGTAGGTTATGACCCGTGGTTTGGTCGGGTCGGGTCGGGTCGTCGTCTTCGTCGTCGTCGTCTCTCTCGTGCAGTGAGTGGCCCTGTGGCGGAAGCCCGCTTGCGCTTCCGATCTCTGGCTCGCTCGCTGCATCGCTGCGCTGTGCTGCTTCTTGTCCGTGGGTTTTTTGCGCGTTGCCTCTGTGTGATTTTGCGCTTCTTGCAGTTTTTTTCTCGGATTTTTTTAATGTCAAAATGTGGTAGAAATTTGCTTCAGGAGATTCTGTAGGCTTTGGTGGAGACATGCTTTCTAGCAGCAGCAGAATTGCAAAGCAGAGCTGTAGGACAAGCCGGCTGGGCTGCTGCTGCTGCTGCTGCTGCTGCTGCACGGACATATTAAGGGCAGTAGTTACTGTGAAGACTACTAGGATTGTGGTGGCAGTGTTGGTTTTCTACGACTGCTGCTTGTGAGCCCGATTTTAGGCCAAGCCCATCGCCTCAATGGAGAGTGGACTGCAAACAGAAGAATCTCATTGAGGTCTCAGCTCATGCAAGCAAAAGGCAGCTCATGGGGACTCACAACAACAATGGTTCTCATAAGGAAGGGATGATCATAGGGAAGAATATTGAGTGTGGAAGAAGAGGCACTACAGATGATAAGCTTAGTGTGGGAAAAAAACAGCCAAACTGTGCAGCAGCAGCAGCAGCAGCAGATGATGATGCATGTGGTGCAATGCTGAATGGAGGACTCAAACCCAAATCCAGAGATGGTGCAAAAAACCCAACAGAGCATTTCCATAGGGAGCTGCCTGGAAGTCGGCTCCCATGGCGGAGGAAAGTCCCCTTTAGGCCAGATCCACATGTGGAATACATAGTTCTTGATGATGATTCCGAAGACGGAGATCCTCCTCCTGCTGCAGCAACATGTCCTTCCAAACCAACTAAGCAGCCGCAGTCGCAGCTACACCCGCCAGGCATGATGAATGTGGGGTTGGAAAGTTTTCTGTCACAGGGTCATGTTAAGGTGTTGTTGGTGGAGGATGATGACTCGACAAGACATGTAGTGAGTGCGTTGTTGAGGAACTGCAAATATGAAGGTCAGTATTCCTTGGCCCTCTTTGAGTGGATACAGTTCGTGTGGATACAGTTTATCAAAGCCTAGGCATGATGATGGGTTAATGGCAAGTCCAACAAACAAGAAAATGCTTGAAGAGCTCTCTCTTCTTCCAAAAATATTTGAAAGCAAAGGGGAGGCTCTTTCTTTAGGCATCTTTCTGTCTGCATCCAGATTTTCCAGCTTGTCAGCCAGATGACACAAAGCTCTCTGGATCATGTGTTGGGTCTTGTAATTTAGGGGTACAATTTCTTATTCCTCTTATTGAGTGAACCTGAAAGGTATCTTTACAGTCTTGATTCTACGGGTTTAAACATATCTGTGATGATGATGATGTGGGTCTGTGTCATATGCTGAGATTCCAGAGTCCTTCTCTCTTCTGACACCTAAGTTGAAACCTCACTGTGGGCCTGTATTTTTCAGTCATTGCAGCTGCCAATGTAGTTGAAGCTTGGGAACTGCTGGAGAATCCCAATCATCAATTTGACCTAGTCTTATTGGACGTTGTTGTGCCATCATCATCGCTATCAGGAGTGAGTCTGCTTTTGAAGATCATGGACCACCATTCTTTCAAGCAGATTCCTGTTGTCAGTAAGCTTCATCTTTGACACGAGTCCTCCTTATGTGCAGCAATGGCAATCTACCTCCTCGGCCATAAGGGACACACACTAAAGATATGTACCTTGCCTAATTCAGGGTGTGCCTATTTTGTGGTTTCCCAGAGAATTTCCATGTCCAAGCACACGTTGACCCATTGCAAATATGTTGTTTCCTCTGTCACTTGTAAATTGTGAACCGAACTGTGTGTACCTTTCTGCAAGAATGCTTGTACTATGCAGTGCCCATCTCTTCAGCAGATTTAGGGTGGAGTAGTGTTTGTGGATGCCATGCTCCACTTGTGGATGGAAAGATAGGGGTTTGAAGGATAGCATGCAGCTCCTTATGTCTCTCCCGTGCTAGCCAAAAAGGCAAAATGCTCTTAAAAGTTTGCTAGCTTGATTCTCTTGGTTGTGTTCTAATTGCAGTGACATCAAAGCATGACAGCATGGATATTGTATACCAATGTTTGTTAAAAGGAGCAGCAGACTTTCTGGTGAAACCCATGCGGAAGAATGAGTTGAAAAATCTGTGGCAACATGTCTGGAGGAAGAACTGCAATAGAGTAAGAGTCGTATCTTCTGCCCACAGTTCCCCCTTTCGGAAGAGCATTTCATAAACATGATTTCACTTCAATATATGCTGTAGATGTGGTCACAGTGTATATGGTTCAACCTACTTCTGACCTTTCTGAACTTGCCATGGGTTGCAGTCTGCCAATACTGGTGGTGTTGGTAGGAGTACTGCAAATGAGACAAGGAATTTGGTTGCTCCCAGCAGCCCAGTGGACTCCAACAACATGAGTGGTAGTCACAATGTGAATGATTGTGAGAATGCTGCTGATGGCTTGACTATCCTTGGTGGAAGTGATAATGGCAGTGGCAATCAGGTCGGTATTACCCTTTCATATTGTTGTGTACTTCTTCTCGTGATCATTGGATGTTACTATGTGGCGACCAATTCTTCAGCTCAATCTCTATTGCAGTCTGCATGTTTCTTCAATTTACCCTTTGTTGTCTGCATACCTAAACCCAAACCCTGAACCCTGGGCAGAAGCCTTTGTGTTACTTGTAAGATGCATGCTTGGGTATGCTTGTCCTTATGTCCACTCCTTGTTTACAAGCCATTCTTTGTGATATTTGATGTGGATTACCTTCAATTGCTGCAGAGTTGTCATGAGACTTTGTGATTTGATTGGGTTGGGTTGCTCAGATGGGTTGAGGGGTGATTGATTTGTCTTTTTCCTCCCTCTTGAACACAGCCTTTGCAGGTTCAGAGAAATCATGGCACTGGGCCCTCCCTGGCTGGAGATGGTGATGAGGATTGCCTGGCAATTTCTGGAGACAAATCCTCCTCAGGTATATCTTTTGTTTTACTTGTGATCATGTCCACATTCAAGGTTTTCTAGTTCAGTGGCAAGACTTGCACAATGTTAGGGGTTGTTGCCCTATTGGCATTTCCATGCCCACTTTGTGAAACAGATCAACGTCTGGGATGTGACTTAGAGATGGCAACTCCCAGGTCAACCCACCACCCAGGTGACATTGATAGCACACAGCAGGAAACAGACGGACAGCAGCAGATGGATTTGGATGATCCTACTTCTGCCATGCAAGGGAAGAGAGCCACCACCATGGTAGAGAAGTGCAATCATTGGCAGCAGGAAGGCGAACCATCAACTTCAGGGACTGACAATGGGTCTGCTGAGATGAGATCTCAGAAAGCAGTTGATTTGATTGGTGCCATAAAGCACTGTCAGCCGCCTGCAACTACTAGCATTGAACAACCAGGAGAAAGTGCAGATGCAAAGAAAAAAAGTATGGATCAGAGAGGAATCAACAGTCCAAAGGAAAAGAAGAAATTGGGTGATTCACGTTTTGACTCTGCTCCAACTCTGGAGCTAACTTTGAAGTGGCCTAGGAATAGTGGTATTCAAAATGGAGACAATGATGAGCGGCAGTGGTGGGGGCTCTGCCAATCCAGAAGCTCAGCATTTTCAAGGTGAAGACATTGTCGTATTTGTAGACTGTTAAATGTTCTTTACAACTTTGTGGAGTAATTTTATCCTCTTTTAAAGACTGATGTTGCAGTACATATACAGTCCTGATGCATTACATGAATTTCCTGGCAGTCAGGACTTATTTTTCTTCTAAAAAAGTCAGCCAGATATCTACAGTCTTCTAAAAGCCAGTCAGATTTACATTCTTTGTGTTTCAATTATTCTTATGCTGAGCTTCTAAAGACCATGCAAAAACTGTTACTGACAATGTAATTTCCTCCTCTACAGATATAGCACTGTGGGCCTTCAGCAGCATGAGCATCATCCTTCAGGTGGTACACCTTCATCTAGGGGACACCAAAGCACAGAAGGTGCTCATGGCACTCAAGGGCTACCTCATGGAGGCTTGGCTGTTAACTCATCACGTTCTCCTCCACAAATAGGCATGCCACCAGATTGCACAGGCTCATCAAAGGGCAGAGGGGAGGTCTGCAACCCGGCCATGGAAACACACACTCACAATCCTCATAATGGAAATGGTCAAGACACAAGCTCCTCGGTGATGGCACAATCTTCTGTGGTCCAGAGTGAATCAAAACTGACCAATAAAGAGGCAGCTGCCAAGGTGCAGGGCATGTCTAGAGCCACACCAAGTCCTTCACCTGGAAGTTTATACACTGAGAGTGTCCCACCTGGATATGGGCCAACCATGCATCCCATGTACTACATCCGCCCTGGACCTGCACGGGTGGTAACCCCTTTGCGTCATGGTACAGATGAAGGGGAGGTTTCTGACCATCCCTCTGCAGAGAATCAGCATGTCCCTTTTGGACATTTACACATGCACCCAGAAAACCACCACCTACAGTGGGCATACTATCACAGTCACCATCAGCACAACACTTGGTATCATGAGCACCAACATTATACCCTAAGTTTCCAACTGCTGCCTCTCCCACAACAGCAAGAGGAGCAGCAACCACCAACAAACAGAGCTCCTCACTGTGGAAGTTCAGCTGCCACTGTTCTGGACAGGACCAATGGACAAAGTGGTAGTAGCAGCCATGGTTACAGAAATGGGTCTGTAAACGAAAGTCCCTCAAGAAACAAGAATGGCAGTAATGGACACAATTCCCATTGTAATGAGGCAGTAGCAGTGGGGCCGAATAGAGATAGTAGTACTGGCAATTGTGGGAGTGGGTGTGGCAGCAGGGTGGATAATTCCACTAATGCAAAGAATGGGTTTGATGGCTTTGATGGTGTTATGCCAGCTTATACTCCTGAAGATCTGATGGTGTGGAGGGAGGCTGCCCTGAACAAATTTCAACAGAAGCGGAAGGACCGATGCTTTGCAAAGAAGGTACTCAATAGTCTATTGTAGAACAAACTCAGTGCAAAAGGCATTTATATTTTGTCCATTTGCCATCACCCAAACTTGATCACAATTTTTCTTAGTATCTCTTTTTTTGTATGCAGGTCTGCTATCGCAGCCAAAAGAAGCTGGCAGAACAGCGACCATGAGTGCGAGGTCAGTTTGTGTGGCAACCTGTTCAGGATTTGACAGATGAATAGCCCCTGAAGCTTTACATATTCAATCAGTTGCCAAGAATCACTTTGGATACTATAACTAATCTGCTGCTGCTGTTTCTCATGAGATAGAATGCCCAGGAGGCACAGAACAGCTGTGCTTGCCTAGGTGGTCCTTTTATGTAAAAATTTACTTCTATATGCAATCTATCACTTCTTTTTGACACATAATCAACTGTGCAATGGATCAAAAAAATTCAATTGCCACCTGAATGATGTTTTGTTTGTATTGTATGAAACATTTTCTGAAGTTTACTTGTTTAAATTATTCTTTGTACATCCCACTCTGTTTGCACTTCAATAAGTCCATAAGACAGTAAAATAGGTACTCACAAACACCCACTTACGGTCAGAAAGAGTGCATATTCTGCTGCAATAATCCAGATCTAATTTTCTGGTCAGCACTAATCCATGAGAATTTTTCAGGTAGTAATAACCCTTGCTTCAGTTGACCAAGATGCCTGGAGAATAGCACCTGTTGTGCAGTTACCAGAACACGCCGGGATTCGTATTCTTGAAGTGCTGCATCAATGCCTTGAAGCCTCCTGTTTTGGATTGCATTTCCAAGTGTATATGCATCAACTATTGACATGTTTGTGCTTCGCAAACCATGGGGAGTGGTGGGGTGTGCAGCCTCTCCAACAAGCACCACACGTCCCCACACAAATTTTGATAAAGGCTCTCGATCAAATATGGCATTGATGAATGGATCTGTGGTTGCTTGCATTAGTGTTGCAAGCTCTGGTACCCATGTCTTGGATGCTTGCTCATGCAAAGCTGCCAAGGCTTTCTCATCTGCTTTCACTGTCACTGACTTGCCCTGCAACATAGAACCACAACCAAACAATGAGATATTGCAACCATCAGTAACTTATCCATTTGATGCAAAGCTCAGTTGTCAGCAACATGAAACCATAAATCCTTTCAGTACAATCTCCAGCAAAGAAAAATCATTTGGAAGAAGCAATTTAGTTAAGTACCTTGAGCTGGGGTTCTGGTTGGTTGATGTACCATAGCCAGTTCAAGCGGCCACCTGGAAGCTCATAAAGAACAGAATGCGTACCCTGTGCAATATCAAAGTAAAGACACTGACCTAAGTCTGGGTACACCCTTCTCACCATCGCTGCTGCATTGCGTTCTGTCGATCCATCCAATACACCCCTCCATGCGCAATACCCTGAATACCTACACACAAAACCAAACATAAAAGTTCACCAAAAGAAAAGAAAACAGAGAGGAAATTGCTTTCATGTTGCAGGTTTTTAAGAAGGGTTTATGTTGATTCAATGTCTCAGAAAAGAACCAATTCCAGAAACACTTCCAAACAAGAAAAGATTAGGACTAGAGTTTTTTGTAGAATTGGGCATAGTAGTAGCATGGTGTATCTCTATCATCTGTCATCTTTGTTGGTATAGGAGCTGAACCTTCTCTTCTCACCAGGGAAATTTTTTTCCCGGGTTTGAGACATAGAACCGTCAGCAGCCACCATTAGATCACCTGTATACTCTTGGATGTTGTTTTCATCATCACTACCTGTGACCTTCTTCACTCTGACCTTCACCTGTGGTTCTTTGTCTGGACCTACTCCACTCTCCTCCTCATATGAAATGACTTCATGACCAAGCTGCACAATTCCTGCTGGCAATGCGTTATACAGAAGCCTGTGCAAGTCACTCCAGTGTACTGCCCGGTGATCGTAGCTCTCATCTCTGGCGACAATGTGCGCCTGTCTGTTGCTGTCAATTGCTCGGTTCTGCACCACCACACAACCCCCACCCCCCCACCCCCAAGAAGAAAGAAAATAAGCAACATAACCCAATTTTCCTTCCCCTCAATTCTCTGTGCTCCAAATTAACATATACAACACCTAAGTGCTCCCCAAACCCTAAAAAAAATGTCTCGGCTTGCATTGTAACCTAAACATTTGCAACACAATTTTTTCCTGCTTAAACTGTGAAGGTTTTTTGTTTGACTGGGAACAAAACCAGATAGACAAAAAACTGGGGATCATGAAGCTGAAAATCTGTGGTTCATTTTTCTTTTCCACTTAGAATCCATTTTATTTATAGAATGGAAGAGCGGTGCAAAGAGAAAGAAAATTTAGAAACAAAGAGAACAAACAAGAAGGAAAACCAAAATCAAATAAAATCAGACATGGTGAAGAAGAAGAAGAAGAGCATAAAAATGGACATAATAAAAAAGAAGGGAAGGAAGGAGTTTGCTGCGAGTATTTTTTGTTGTTGTTGGTATTGAAACAAGAGACTAACCTCTTCAATAGAAAGGGGAAGGGACTGTTGAAGCAACCCATCTCCAATTCCCCAGTCTTTTAAAGCATCACATGCTTCAGGGTCCAATCCTAAGCCTGCACCAGCTGAAGACACTGATCTTGCTTTCTCCAACACCACCACTTCCCATCCCTTTGCTTTCAAGAAAGCATGTGCACATGACAAACCTGCTATACTCCCCCCAACTACCACCACCTTCTTCATCTCCTTTTCCCCCATATCTGTCTCTCTTCTCCACCCCACCACCCAGCCTACACACACACACACACACACTCTTCTCTCCTATGCAATAGCAAAATCAAAAGCTGAGAACCATCACCCAAAATTCTCTCTTCTCTATGTACAGCTGCAAAATCAAAAACTCATAGAGTTTCACCACCCAAACAAAACTCTCTTCTCTCTGTGCAACTGCAAGTATAAAGAACTCAAGAGTACATCACCCAAAATTCCTCTCCTCTCTCTCTGCAACTCCAAAATGCAAAAAGCTCACATGGCAAAAGCCTACATGCAAAAAGCTTATTATTCACATAGTGTGTGCTATGGACAAATGTCACCATTTGGGAGCATTTTTCTTTTGGAATAAAAAAGTCTTTCTATAGCTATTTTTTATCTTTGGTGATTTTACCTTAGTTCCTTCCTGTTTGAAATTCACAGCTGATCAATGAGAGAATAGAGATGATAAAAACCACAGATTTTTACTATGAGCTCTCCACCCAACCTTAGGATCACAAAGATCAATGAGAGAATAGAGATGATAAAAACCACAGCTTTTTACTATGAGCTCTCCACCCAACCTTAGGATCACAAAGATCAATGAGAGAACAGAGATGAGAAAAACCACAGCTTTTTACTATGAGCTCTCCACCCAACCTTAGGATCACAAAGATGTTGCTACAAATCATGTTGCTACAAATCTTATGTTTTACCCAAAGCTCTGTGCTAATCTAAACAGATGTAAACATTTGTCATGTAGATATTAGCTACCCTAAAAATGCATGCACATGCACACAAGGTCATCATGTCACGCAATAAATTCACATGGAAGCCCATACACAAGACCATTAACTTAACTTACTTAACATTTGTTGTAGTCCCAAAAGTTTTGTGTATGTAATACAAATATCTCAAAGTAATTTATAACTTGACAAAAATAACTTAAGTAAGTTGGTAGGAAGTTTGATATTTAACAATTCCTTCTTAGCTAGTTACGCGTTAATTTGTTTTATTTTTTCGATTTTTGAAAAAATTCTGAGAAAAATAAATGCTCACCCATGTCAAAAATCTGAATGAAGCTCTCAATCTCAAGCACAATAGCCTCATTATTTACTTATAATGCTGAATTTTGTAAATTATTATTATTAATTATATTGCCGAATCTAACTTGCATAATAAAATTTAGTAATTATTAAACCACCTTGCTAACCAAACCCATCCTAGGTACCACTGTAGTGTAACAAAGATCTCATTGTCATCACATTAAGGTCTGGGGTGGTGGATTATGTCATTTTTATCTTTTTTAACCACATTATTATATGACATAATCTTCGAGTGATGATCATACATTTGTAATTTATGACGAAAATGTGTTTGTTGAACATGATTTTATTTTATTTTTTGCAACGGTTGCATTGCACCATACTTCAATTTCACAGAAATAAAGGTATAGAAATGGATATATGTTATACAATAATTTTGACATTAAAATATGGAAATGGATATATGTTATACAACAATTTTGGCATAAAGGTATGGGAATGGATATATATTATACAACGATTTTGGCATAAATGTATGGAAATGGATATATATTATACAACGATTTTGGTATAAATGTATGGAAATGGATATATGTTATACAACGATTTTGGCATAAAAGTATGGAAATGGATATATGTTATACAATAATTTTAGCATAAATGTATGGAAATGGATATATGTTATACAACTATTTTGGCATAAATGTATGGAAATGGATATATGTTTTATAATGATTATGGCATGTAAGTACCCTTCATTCCATGTACAAAACAATTACCCTTCTCACATAACAATAAATCACAACTATATATTAGCTGAATAAAATAAAGACAAGATAAGTGTGAAATATTTACCATTCGGGTAGGGTAATAAAAAGAGTAATTTAAAAATTAGCAATTAGGTGGGGATGCATATATACATTGTTATATACATGTGGGTATATCAAGTAATGGATTAACTCGCCCAACAATGGCCACTAGGTATGCCCAATTTGGGGGGGAGGGGTTCAAGTTGTGTTTGGTGTGGAGAGTGGAGTGTACAATGTTCACACTTTCCATTCAAACTTTTTCTTTTTTCTTTTATTGGAGTGGGGAGGGGTTGTCCAAGCAAACAGTTCTCAAGTTCTTGACATGTTCCCCAAAGAGTTCCCAATAGCACTTCACTTTATCCCATATGCTTTGGCAAATGTTGTCCTCCTTTCACCTACTACACATTTGTAGTGTGATTCATGTTAATTAGTTCATGGGTGTGTTCACACCTTTTCTTTTTTTCTTTTGGAAAGGCACCACATTGATTGGCCACACTACCAACTTTTTTGGAACATTGGACATTCCCCAATAGAAGCAGCTCTTTGGACCCTCAATCACAAAATAAAAACAAGGGGGTGTGTCACACCCTGGCCTTGCCATTTACATTGAAAAGTATCTTAAGGCAAAAGAAGAATTATGAAAACTCAAATATTTCACCATGCAAAAATAATATAATCTTCAAAAAAATCTTCTAAAAGAAACTAAAATGCTTCAAGATATTATAACTCTAGCTAAGTTCAAGTTTCAACACAAGCCAAGATATTGTCTTTCAAATTTCTTCATGTAAAAATAGGCCTATTACCTCTGGGCCAAAAAAATCCCTTAAGCTACTATACTCTATAATGATTCTAAACACATAACCATTGCCTTGGTAGGCAAGGCCAACAAATGTGCTCCTCCCCCTATGGCCTACCTTTTTAGTGAATATGCATGAGACTTGAACTTTGGGCAAACCATATGGCATAAAACTAAGGTGCTATTGGGAATGTCTTGGCCTAACAACTTGGGAACTTGGAGAACCTGATGGGAACAAGGGAAAAAAAAAACCCCCCAAAAATCTCCCATATCCATGGCAATTTTATGTTTTAACATCTAAGGTCCAATGTGTCATGGAGGGTTGGGTACATGACATAATGGGGGGTTTTATAAATATGAAAAAAGGTTGATCAACTAGACTCTTGAGGAAGTGGAAGCATGGATTGTTATTGTGACAAATTTAGCCAATTTTGGAAATATTCAAAATATGAAAGTAGAAAAGTCTTAAGCTACAAGCACTCTTTCATATTGTAAGCAATTGTGGAAATTTTTTGTGATCTTAATAAAAAAAAATACATAATGATTTCTTTACAAAAGACAAGGAATTTGTCACAAAATATGTTTTTTTTTCAAAATGCTTTTGCAAACTGGCAAAAGTTTGTCCCAAAAAATCATTAGAATAGGGGATTGATTGCAAAGTGCCCTTAGTTTAGCCTTACACAAGAAGGCATCATTGTACATGGGTCTTGGCAATTTAAGGATTGAATATTAGGTAGAAGATGTAGGAGCTTTCAAAGGTTTATGTAATTTGATTTTAAGTTGTTTAATGAGTGAATAGCAAAATAAAATGAAGTTGTTTGAATTTGAATGCAAGATATATAGGGTTATGATCTATCCAATAATGTTGTGTTGATCTTGCATGATATCATTGTGTTGGGGCATTAATTTATATATGATCTATTTGCATTTAATTTCGAGTTATGGTTTCAGTACGCAAAATTATAAATAAATAAATAATCATATGTTCTTGCAATTTTATTATTCAAGTGTATTTGCTAAAATATTTATGTTAAAATTTCCAGTTATTATGGGTTGGAAAATTGATAGGCAATTTTTAAATTATAGTTTATAAAATAGAAATGAAACAAATTGTTCTCATTTATGGTGGTTTATAAATTCCAAATGTGCACAAAGCTTCTCATGTGTTTCTATTGAAAATAAAAATAAATTCAACACTTGAACATTTGTTGCAAAAAATACATGTGTTAAAAACATTACTACATCATAAATATCATTATTACATGACCTTTATAATTTAATAAGACATCAAATTTTTTTGATATAGCATCATAAATTTCTTATTGTGTTTGACTATTTTGTATTCTTATTTCATTTAAACAAAAATATATGTGATGTTGCAAATAAACTTGAATTTTAAATAATGCATATTTATACATTGCATGACAATAAATTCATTACAATAAGACTTTAAATAAGCAATTGTTATTTCATATTGTGCAATTATTCTAAAATGATGCATTTCTTTTTGTACAAAATAATCTCCTTGAAAAAAATTGTTTAACAATGGAAAAACTAAATATAATGTTTTTTAAAATGAAATGACATAACGTTATTTATGTTAAGCCATGTTTTGATACACTATTAATGTCAAATGCAAGATCAATTTAAGTTTAAACCTTATGCATGATGAATGGTGCATCTTGCATCAAGTTGAATAGGGAATCGAATTCTTGTGATAATATGATAAAAGTTACTATCTATTTGTATTTCTATAAAATTTCATTTAATTAGTGTCCACTTTTTGTCAATTGTAAGGAATTTTTTGCATATGTGTGAATGTTTTATTTATGTTTTAGTTCCAATTTGTGGATTGTGGAAATTTATCCATATTAATTTGGCTAAGAAAAAATTTATGCATAATCGTGAAAAATGTCATTTTCATTGTCTACAAGACCATCTAATGTTGCATAATTTTTAACACATTTTTTTATTAACACATGTTTTTAATGTAGCAATTCATGATGGAGGTCACCAATGTGACTTGGCAATATTGACAATTTGAAATGAGAGGGACATGTTTTAGAATGAACATTTTGTGTAACAAATTTGAATGTTTGACTTGGTGTTTTTTTTATACAATTTTGTTGGGAGCAATGGTCTTAAGATTTGTGTAGAATAAATGTGGTAATTTTTTGTCCATTGGTGGTGGTTTTAAATAAACATTAATTATGAAAATTATGTTTCATTTATTTATGAAATAATTCAAAACCTATTCAAAATGTTAATAAAATGAAAATCATTTTGTCTCATAACTTTTTTATTCATGGCATTTTATGTTTTTTATGCCAAAAAAATGTTCCCAAAATATTGAATCCATAAGCTTTTCATCTAAAAATTCATGAATCTTGAAGTAAAAGAGTTTGGTAAAAACCACCAAGTGATTTTATAATATCAAAACCATTCATAAATTGATTATGAGTTTGTTTTACTAGGCATACTATATGATCAATAAATGTTAACATTTTATTACCCACTATTCATGTATTGTCAACTATAATTATTAACAATCATAGTTGATATTTAATTTTATTAAACTATCATTTTTTCATCACTTAATCCTTTGAGTTTGTTTAGATTTTTGTTTAAAGGACTAGCAAGTGCTAAATGTATGGTTGTACATTGATGTTGAATGCAACTTTTACTATGTGGGTTAATTTCATGCTTTTGGTTTTATATGGTTAGTAGCATAAATGGGGTATTTTTTTATGTAATATCTTTAACATGTTTTGTATGATACACATTAGTGTGAAAGTTTTTCCTATGTGTACACCTCTTGTTAGAAAAATGTGTAAAGGTTTTTTTAAATATTTAACTTCTTATGTAAAATCTCTTATATGATAAGTTTTTGCTCATCATTAAGTTCTTTCATGTCCAATGAAAATTCTTCATATGGTATGTGTTCATCTATTTGTTGACAAAGACTAATATGAATCAATGTTTTTTTTTTAAATTATTTAAAAAAAAATTATGAACGATGATCATATGTTAAATCATATAGTTCAACTTCTTTGTTATTTGTAAAACAATTATTGTTTTGTGAATTACTTGCATTAGGAACTATTTCATCCAAAATAATATTTTTCTGTTCATTTATTTCATTCCTTTTTATGTATTCTTGTACCTATGATTGCAAATTATCCCATTCATCATAGTATTCATTTGAAATGCAAAAATTATATACAAATTTTATTCTTACTTTTTTCAGTATCATCTTTTGCATTTACATAAGCATATTTCCATGAAAAATGTTGACTTTTTGAATCAATTTTTGGTTCATTGAAAGGTTTCAATGAAAACACTAACCCTCTATAATGATCTTCTAGGTCTTTATGAAGATTAAATGAAACCCAATGAATATTCTTGCAATGTTTATGTTTTTTGTATGCTTTTGTATCATAATTTGCAACAAATTCCACTAAACAGGTGATTTAACATTTGATTATGTGTTTTTTATTTATCAATTAATGATTTACAATGAATCTTTTTTTGAAGTTGAAGATAAATTATTTATTATTTTGTGATCATAATACAAAAGCTCTATCATGTTATTCACATGTGTTTACAAATTGGAATGATCTTGTGCAATGAGATAATAGAATTGACAATGATATATGTATTGCTGGTTGGATTGGCATTTGTTGTGCATTTTTAAATGCATTTTATAATTTTGTAATTTGTTAAAACGCTTCAATTTTTTCATGTTTACATTTATCTAGTATGAATTGTATTTCCCATGTCATAGTTTTATCTACTTTTGTTAAATAAAAAGTGTAATGAGCCATTTAAAAACTATGGGTCTAAAATAAATTGTCCGTTTGTATTTACATCCAAACCTAGGGACAAATCTAAACCATAACAATCCATAATCATGAACTAAACCCTATAATTGAAAAAAATATATTAAATTTTTTTTTCATTTCACTAAACAAAACATTAATGTCTTTTTTTAATTTAAAAGCTATTGATTACATGTTCATAATAATGTACACATGTAACATAATCATTTTAAACGAGATCTTTGATGTTCAATAAATCATCATTTTTTATTTTTACATTTTGAACATTTTAAGGTCCAACTTATTTAATCATTGAAAACATATTTTCAAAGATGACCTAAATAACATGGGGATGTTTTTATATGAGTTAATTTTCTATAATCTAAATATGATTTTATTTTTTCCTAAATCTACATTATTTGACACATTGCTAGTTGTGAGAATTCAACATGATAATTTTGCTTTTAGGATACAAATCCATGCAAAATATAACATAAAGTAAATTATATTTTAAAATTATATATATATAAGATGGGTTTGGATGGCTAGAAAACAACATCAAGAAATTATGTTTTTTCAAAATGTGCTTCATGAAATAGTCCAAATGGTCAAATACCTTTTCTTCGAGCAATTGCCAATCATTTTGAATCATCATCAATAATTTGTTCATGATTCAATATGTTTTGCATTAGTAATGTGTTCTTAAAAAAAAAAATCTATAACTTCTTCAAATGTGTCTAAGTTATGTAAATCAAAAAAAAATTCAAAATATTATTTTTACCATTCATTTTTTCATTTGCATAATTTCCAAGTTATGTTAAACTTTCCCATTTTGATTTTATTGTAGCATTTGCAGTTACATATAAAAGAATCTTATAAATTTCTCATAAAGCTTTCATGATTATGTTAATATGAACATAACTAGACATATATAGAGGTTTGTTATCCAATTTTCATTTTTGAAAGACAAAAATTGAAGAATTTTCATATGGCACTTGAAGTAATACATTTTGTACAAGATTTAAATTTGTTGGAACATTCACAATGATTCCATG
>Ga0116229_10008429_pt1 | contig 16015 bp, 14 predicted proteins | sample S1TSphgellanicum_3_FD_87313 | JGI IMG/M metagenome (GOLD analysis project Ga0116229, IMG submission 87313) | Host-associated microbial communities from peat moss isolated from Minnesota, USA - S1T2_Fc - Sphagnum magellanicum MG | ecosystem: Host-associated > Plants > Peat moss > Unclassified...
GGTGGGCGTTGCTTGTGTGGTGGTCGGCGCGGGAGCGGGCGCAGGTTGGGCGATTGCGGTGGCGCCGGCGAGCAGCAACGGCACTGCCACGGCCAGCACGCCGAGGTGCGTGCGAAGGTTCGACAGGAGCATGGGCGTTCCCCTCAGAGGGCGGCTGCGTCGAGTTCGCCGGTGCGGATCCGCACGGCACGCTCGATGTCGAGGACAAAAATCTTGCCGTCACCGATCTTGCCGGTGTGGGCGGAGCGCTGGATGGCTTCCACGACCGCGTCGGCCTGGTCATCCGCGACCGCAACCTCGATCTTTACCTTGGGCAGAAAGCTCACATGGTATTCGGCCCCGCGGTAGATCTCGGTTTGCCCCTTCTGCCGGCCAAAACCCTTCACCTCGGTGGCGGTGAGCCCCTGGACGCCCAGCGGCGTCAAAGCCTCGCGCACGTCATCGAGCTTAAAGGGTTTGACGATGGCGATCACCAGCTTCATCCCCACACTCCCCTTGGTGCCAGGCCCGTTGTGGGCTTAGCCGGAATGGTATGTGTTCAAGAATCGTGCCGAGTTGAGCGACGGCGATTGGCGGTGGCGAATTAGTATGCGTTGCCTATTTTTTAGGCAGTCTATCGAGAGGGAAGTGGTTCAGCATGCTTTATGATGTCTGCATTGTGGGCGCGGGGCCGGTCGGCGGCGCGCTGGGGTGCCGGCTGGCGGCGGGGGGATTGCGGGTCGCGATGGTGGATCGCGCGGCCTTGCCGCCGATGGAGCACCCGGACTTCGATGGCCGCGCCTATGCCATTGCGGCGGGCAGCCGGCGTCTGCTGGAGGATGCCGGCCTGTGGGACGCGCTGCCGCTGCCGGTGGGCCCGATCGAGCGGATCAGGGTATCGGACGGCAAGGTGGGGCGGCCGGCGTCGCGCCTGTTCCTGCATTTCGACGTGGGCGCGCTGGATGAGCCTGAAGGTGCGCTAGGCTGGATGGTGGAGGCGCGCAGCTTCCGCATGGCCTTGAACGCGCGGCTTCATGGGTTGAACAGGCTGGATGTGTTTGCGCCGGCCGAGGCCGGTGTGACCCGGGCGGCGGACGGCGCCGAGGTGCTCTTGTCGTCTGGCGAGCGGTTCGCGGCGCGCCTGGTCGTCGCGGCCGAGGGCCGGGACAGCCGGCTGCGGCGGGAGGCTGGCCTCACGGCGCAGCGTTGGCCGTATCGGCAGAGTGGCATCGTCTGCGCCATCGCCCACGAGCGGCCGCATGAGCGCACGGCGCTGGAGCATTTTCTGCCGGCGGGTCCGTTTGCGCAACTGCCGATGGCGGGCAACGAGGCCGAGCCGAACCTGTCGGCCATCGTATGGACCGAGCGTAGCGCGGACGCCGGGCATTATATGGCGCTGGATGATACGGCCTTTGGGCGCGAGGTGGCGCGGCGGCTGGGTGATCATTTGGGCGCGGTGCGGCCGGTGGGGCGGCGTTGGGTGTATCCGTTGTCGGCCATGTATGTGCACGAGGTGGTCGCCGAGCGGCTGGCGGTCGTGGGTGACGCAGCGCATGGCATTCACCCGATTGCCGGCCAGGGTCTGAATTTGGGTTTGCGCGACGCGATTGCATTGTCTGAGTTGCTGATCGCCGCGCATGAGGCCGGCGCGGATTGCGGCGCCCCGGATTTGCTTCAGCGCTACGCCCGCGCGCGGCGGGTGGATGTTATATCAATGTTGGCGGCGACAGACGGATTGGACCGGTTGTTTTCGAGTGACAACGCGGTTGTGCGCCTGGTGCGTGACGTGGGGATCGCGGCGGTGCATCGGATGCCAAAGTTAAAGCGCGCATTTATGCGGCAGGCGATGGGCCTGCGACCATAAGAGCAAAAGTTTTTGGTTCTTTCTTTCAAAAAAGAACTGCTTCTTGTTTTTTCATGTCTCCGTCGGCAACCCCGCCGACTTCCAGGCCATCAGCCCCCCCGCCAGATGCGCGCGATACGGCAACCCGGCCGCGGTCGCCCGCGCAATGGCGGTGAGCGACCGTTTGCCGCTGCCGCACTGAAACACCACTGGCCCGGCGGGCAGCGTGCCCGGATCGAAGGTGGACAGCGGGTGCAGCACGGCGCCCGCGATGTGCTCGGCGGCAAATTCGCCGGCTTCACGCACATCCACCAGCACGGCGGTGCCATCGCGCAGCATGGATGCCAGCTCGGCCGGCGAGAGGTTGCGCACCGATCCGTCCAAACTCATGAAGTAACTCCATTTATATGGGCAGTACGCCGCTTTTATGTCGCGTTTATGCCGGGGTGACTGAACAGCATGGGCATCTTATGCCCGCCAGCCTATTTGGCGGGAATGGAAAAGGGGACAAATCCCGTGTACGATTTTCTTGTCATTATCCTTGGCGTCGGAACCATCCTTTTGATGGGCGCCTACGCTGAACTGTGCGACCGCATCTGATGCTCGACCTGATTGTCGGCGGCTCGGTGGCTGCGCTGATGCTGATTTATCTCGTGTGGGCGCTCGTTCGCCCGGAAGATCTGTAGGGATTACCTATGACCTTTATAGGCTGGGCGCAGATTGCGCTCACGCTCGCCTTGGTTTTTGCCGCGTCATTTCCGGTCGGCAAATACATGGCGCGCGTATTCTCCGGTGAACGCACCTTTCTGTCGCCGATATTGGCACCGGTGGAGAAAGGATTCTATGCCGTGGCCGGCGTGGATCCCGATCGCGGCATGGGATGGAAGCAGTATGTTGTCGCCCTGCTGGTGCTCAATGCGCTGCATTTCCTGCTGCTCTATGCCATCTTGCGGTTACAATATTATTTGCCGTGGAACCCGCAAGGCATCGCCGGCATGTCGCCGCGCCTGGCGTTCAACACGGCCGCGAGCTTCGTGACGAATACCAACTGGCAGGCTTATGTGCCGGAAGCGCAAATTTCGTACGGCGCGCAAATGCTGGGGCTGTGCGTGCATATGTTCCTGTCGGCCGCCAGTGGCATCGCCGCCGCGGTCGCCGTGATGCGCGCCTTTACCGGCAGCGGCTTGAAGACGCTCGGCAATTTCTACGCCGATCTTACCCGCTGCGCGTTATATCTGCTGCTGCCCATTACGATCGTGGTGACCGTCGTTTTCATCGCCTGCGGCATGCCGCAGAACCTGTCGCCCTACGCCAGCGCCACGACGCTGGAAGGCGCGAACCAAACCATCGCACTGGGGCCAGTAGCCTTTCAGGAAGCGATCAAGGAACTCGGCACCAACGGCGGCGGCTTCCTCAATGCCAACTCGGCGCACCCGTTCGAAAATCCGAGTGCGCTCACCAACCTGATAGAGAATTTTCTGCTGCTGCTCATCCCGTTCTCGCTGGCCATCATGCTGGGTCATGTGGTGGGCGAAAAGAAGCAGGGGCGCGCGCTGTTCTATGCCATGGCGATCCTGCTCAGTGTTGCGGCAATCGGATGTTATGCTGCCGAATCATCAGGCAATCCGCTGATGGCGCACCTTGGCGTCGATCCCGCCATGGGCAACATGGAAGGCAAGGAGGTACGTTTCGGGGTCGCTGCATCCACCCTGTTCAATGTCAGCGCGACCGGAACATCCACCGGTGCGGTGGACAGCTTTACCGACAGCTACACCCCGCTCGGGGGGCTGATCCCGATGTTCTTAATGCAGCTTGGCGAAGTGACGCCGGGCGGCGTCGGCTCGGGCCTCTATACCATCGTGGTGTTCGCGCTGTTGTCGGTGTTCGTCGCCGGGCTGATGGTGGGACGCACACCGGAATATCTCGGCAAGAAAGTGCAGGCCAAGGAAATCAAGCTGGCAATGCTCGCGGTGCTGATCCTGACCGCGTGCATCCTGGGCGGCGCCGGCGTGTCGCTGGTGCTGCCGAACGGCCTGAGTTCGCTTGCCAACGCCGGGCCGCACGGCCTTTCGGAAATGCTCTATGCCTGGACCTCGGCCACCGAAAACAACGGCAGCGCCTTCGGCGGCATTACCGCCGATACGCCGTTGCTCGACTACGGATTGGGCATGGCCATGCTGCTCGGCCGTTTCGCCTTCATGGTGCCCGTCATGGCGATTGCGGGGTCGCTGGCGGCCAAGCCGAAATTGCCGCCTAGCGGGGGGACGTTTCCGACCACCGGGCCGCTATTCGTGGGGCTGCTGATTGGTGTCATTATCATTCTGGGTGGGCTACAATTCATGCCGGCGGATGCGTTGGGGCCGATTGCGGAGCATTACGTTATGCAGGCGGGGAAGACTTATTAGAAGAAGAAGTCTGCTTTCTTGAAAGAAAGAAGCAAAGAACTCTTGCTTATTAAGGAAGAATACCATGGCTGATTCCATTGCGCTGTTTGATGGGGCTATCATTGGGCGGGCTACGCGGGATAGCTTCGCCAAGCTCAATCCGGTCACCTTGATGCGCAATCCCGTTATTTTCGTTACGGAGATTGTGGCGGCGCTCACCACATTTATCGGGATCGAGGCCGTCGTACGGGGCACCAGCCCTACGTTTCCATTCGCCATTGCCGTGTGGCTGTGGTTGACAGTGCTGTTCGCGACCTTTGCCGAAGCCGTGGCCGAAGGGCGGGGGCGCGCGCGCGCCGAAAGCCTGCGCCGGGCGCGCACCGACACCATGGCGAAACTGCTGGTCAACCCGAAAGATCGCGCGCTGTTCCAGCCACGATCCGCGCAGGATCTGCGCGCGGGCGACCATGTGCTCGTCGAAACGAACGACCTTATCCCGTCCGACGGCGAAATCGTCGAGGGCATGGCCAGCGTGAACGAGAGCGCCATCACCGGCGAATCCGCGCCGGTCATCCGCGAGGCGGGCGGTGATCGCAGTGCCGTCACCGGCGGCACATTGGTGGTGTCGGACTGGCTGGTCATCCGCATCACCGCCGATCCCGGCAACACCTTTATCGATCGCATGATCAAGCTGGTGGAAGGCGCTGAACGCCGCAAGACGCCGAACGAAATTGCACTCGACATCCTGCTCGCGGGGTTGACGATCATTTTCCTAATTGCCGTGGTCACGCTTGTCGGCTTCGCGCAATACTCGGCGACGCCGCTGGGCATTCCGGTGCTGGCGGCGCTGCTGGTCACGCTCATTCCGACCACGATCGGCGGTCTGCTGTCGGCTATCGGCATCGCAGGCATGGATCGGCTGATCGGCTTCAACGTGGTGGCGACCTCCGGCCGCGCCGTGGAAGCCGCGGGCGACGTGGATGCCCTGCTGCTCGACAAAACCGGAACGATCACTTTTGGCAACCGCATGGCCGCGGGCCTGTACCCCGTGCCTGGCGTGAGCGAAGCCGATCTGGCGAAGGCGGCGGCAATGGCCAGCCTTGGCGACGATACTCCCGAGGGGCGTTCCATCCTCACCTTCGTGCGCGACCGGCACGGTATCGCACCCGAACGCCCCGCGGAGGCGACGATCATTCCGTTCACCGCGAACACCCGCGTCTCGGGCCTTGATGACGCGGGCAAGACATATCGCAAGGGCGCGGTGGACAGTATTCTAGCCCTCGCGGGTGGCGCTGCGGCGCCGGCTTCGTTCAGCCAGTCGGTAGACCGCGTGGCGCGCGCCGGCAGCACGCCGCTGGCCGTGTTGGCGGATGGACGCCTGATGGGCCTGATCGAATTGAAGGACATCGTCAAGCCCGGCATTCGCGAACGTTTCGCTGAATTGCGACGCATGGGTATCCGCACCGTCATGGTCACCGGCGACAACCGCATCACCGCCGCGGCGATCGCCACCGAAGCCGGCGTGGACGACTACATTGCCGAGGCAACGCCGCAGGACAAGCTCAATTACATCCGCCGCGCGCAAGCCGAAGGACGCATGGTGGCGATGTGCGGCGACGGCACCAACGACGCGCCCGCGCTGGCGCAGGCCGATGTCGGGGTGGCAATGCAGACCGGCACGCAGGCGGCCCGCGAGGCGGGCAACATGGTCGATCTGGATAGCGATCCGACAAAACTGATCGAAATCGTGGAAATCGGCAAACAGTTGCTGATTACCCGCGGCTCGCTGACCACGTTCTCGATTGCCAACGATATCAGCAAGTATTTTGCCATCCTGCCGGCGATCTTCGCGGCGACCTATCCGGAACTGCAATCGCTCAACATCATGCGCCTGTCGACGCCGCAGAGCGCCATCATGTCCGCGGTGATCTTCAACGCGGTGATCATCGTGGCGCTGGTGCCGCTGGCGCTGCGCGGGGTGAAATTCCGCGCCGTGGGGGCGGCAGCGTTGCTGCGCCGCAACCTGCTCATCTATGGCCTGGGCGGCATCGTCGCCCCCTTCATCGGCATCAAGGCGATCGACATGACGCTGACAGCCCTTCACATCTTTGCTTGATCAGACTGTAAGCTTGAGGACATAGAGAAATGCTCTCCCATTTGCGGCCGGCGGTCGCGCTGATCGTTCTGTTCACCTTGCTCACCGGCGCCGCCTTGCCCGCGCTGTTTGTGGGTGCCGGGGCTCTGGTGTTTCCGTTTCAGGCCGGCGGAAGCTTGGTGATGAAGGACGGCAAGGTGATCGGCTCCGCCATCATCGGGCAGAATTTCGTCGCACCGAAATACTTCCAGGGCCGGCCTTCGGCGTTGATGGGCGCCGATCCAAAGGATTCCTCCAAGCAGATCGCGACACCTTATGACGCCGGCGAATCGGGCGCGTCCAATCTGGGGCCCACGTCGAAGGCGCTGCTGGATCGCGTAAAGGGCGACGTGCCCAAGTTCGGCGCCCTGCCGGTCCCCGCCGACGCCGTAACGACGTCGGCGAGCGGTCTGGACCCCGACATTTCTCCCGAGAACGCCGATCGCCAGATCACCCGCGTCGCCAGCGCCCGCCATCTCGACCCGGAAACGGTTCGCAGGCTCGTCGCGTCCCACACCGAAGGCAGGTTTCTCGGGCTGCTCGGCGCCCCCCACGTCAACGTGCTGGCCCTGAACATGGCGCTGGATGCAGCCACGCCGAAAACCACCCCGGTGGCAGGCAACTGAGGGAAACAGTACGGCAGCAGCCTCATTTCGATGAGAGCGCTCGTAAGTGAGAGCCACCAATGCTATCTAGACACAGCATCTAGATAGCGAGGTTTCGTGGCCTTAAGCATCAAGACCCAAGCGGCGGATCAGTTGGCGCGTCGTCTCGCGCGCCTCACCGGCGAGACCATGACGGAAGCCGTCACCACCGCCTTGCGGGAACGGCTCGCCCGCGAACAAGCGGTGCGGGAGGCCGCGGCAACCCTCGCGCCCCGCCTGTTGGCTTTGTCGGCAAAGCTGCGCGCCAACTACGATACAAGCCCGGTCACGCGCGCCGAGTGGGACGCGGCTTCCGGCGACGGGTTGTAATTGCCCCCGGCGAGGGATCATGATCGTCGTCGATTCTTCCGCGGTGATTGCCATCATGTTCGCCGAGCCATCGGCAGCTTTGCTGATCGCGCGGCTTGAGGCGGACCCCCAGCGCATCATGTCGGCCGCATCCTACCTCGAAACCGGCACGGTCCTCGCCGGCCGCCGCCGCTCCGATCGTCTCGGCGCGATCGACGACCTGGATCGCTTTCTCGACGAGGCCGGCGTCGCGTTGGCACCTGTCGATGCCGCCCAAGCGCGACGAGCGTTGCTCGCGCGTATTCAGTCCGGCCGTGGCATGGGACACGGCGGCGTGCTGAACTTCGGCGACGCCTTTTCCTACGCTCTAGCCTCCACGCACGATGCGCCGCTCCTCTTCATCGGTGACGATTTCGCCACGACCGACGTCGTCGACGCACTGACGAGGCAGCATCCCCATGAGCCAAGCTGACGACATCCGCCCCGACCCGGACGAGCTGCTCGCCGCCGCCATCAGCGAGGCGCGGACAGGGAAGCTCAAGATTTTCCTCGGCGCCGCGCCCGGTGTTGGCAAGACCTACGAAATGCTCGTGCAGGCGCGTAGCCGGCAGGCGGAGGGCGTGGACGTTGTGGCCGGCATTATCGAAACCCATGGGCGCGCCGAAACCGCCGCGCAGATCGAACACATTCCCATTCTACCGCGCCGCACGATCCAGTATCGCGGCCGGGGGCTGGAGGAATTTGACCTCGATGCCGCGCTGGCGCGACGCCCGGCCCTGTTGCTGGTGGACGAACTGGCGCACACCAATGCGCCCGGCAGCCGCCACGCCAAGAGGTGGGAGGATGTGGCCGAACTGTTGGCCGCCGGCCTCACCATCTGGGCTACCCTGAACGTCCAGCATCTGGAAAGCCTGAACGACGACGTCGCCCGCATCACCGGCGTCCGTCCGTCCGAGACGCTGCCGGACCGGGTGCTCGATCTGGCCGACGAAATGGAAATCATCGACCTGTCGCCCGCCGACCTTCGCCAGCGCCTGAAGGACGGCAAAATCTACCGCGCCGACAACGCCAGCCGGGCGCTGGAGGGGTTTTTCAAGGAACAGAATCTCGCGGCCTTGCGGGAGATCGCGCTGCGCCGCGCCGCGGCCCACGTCGACACCCACGTCCGCGCCTGGATGCGCCGCAGCGGCGTGCGTGGACCGTTCCCGGCATCCGAATACGTGCTGGCCCTGATTGGACTCGACGACTCGGCCGAATCGGTGGTGCGGCAGGCCAAGCGCATGGCAGACGCCCTGCATTCGAGGTGGGCTGCCTTGCATATCGAGCGTCCTGCCGACCCGGAGGCCGCCGCCCGCACCGCCCGCCACGCTTTGGCCCTGGCCGCACAACTCGGCGCCGATACCGAAGTGCGCGCGATAGACGGCACCAATCTGGTTGCTGCGTTACTGGACGCCGCCCGCGCTCGTAACGCATCGCACCTGGTCATTGGCCGTGGCGCAGCGCCCGCCTGGCGCCGCCTCACCGGCCGCCGCCTGGCCGGCCAGTTGCTCCAACGCGCGCCCGAATTCGCGCTGCATGTGGTGCCCGCGCCAAACGTCACGTCCCGCCGCCGCACACCACGACAGCGCGCGGCACGGCCAGGCTGGGTCCCGTGGGTCGCGGTGACCGCTGCGGTCGCCATCGCGACCTGCGGCGGCGTGGCGATGGGCCGAATGCTGCCTGTCGAGGCGTCCAATATGATCTACCTGGCCATCGTGGTATTCGCCGCCGTCTTCTGGGGCACCTACCCGGCTTTATATGCCGCCGTTACCGGCCTGTTCGCCTGGGATTTCTTCTTCGTCCCGCCGATCTACGCGATCACCATCGAAAGCCCGCAGGACCTGGTGACAGGCTTAGTCTTTGCCGCGGTTGCCGTGCTCACCGGCGGGCTGGCCGGCCGCACGCGCGCGGAGGCCAGCGCCGCCCGCACCAGGGTCGAAAGCCTCCGTCGCATCGGCGCTTTCAGCCGCCGCCTCGGCACGCCGACGACGGAGCCCGACCTGCTGTCGGAAATCGCGCATCAGGGGGCAGACCTGGCGGTCCGCGCCGTTGTCCTGACCACCCAGGCGAACGAGCTTTCGCTGCAAGCCGCCCAGCCCGCACAGGCCGAGTTGGACGAAGGCGCGTGGGCGGCGGCGCGCTGGGCGGCCGAGCACGGTGAACAAACCGGCCAAGGTACCAGCACATTGCCGTCGGCGAACTGGCGCTTCTTTCCGCTCCACACCGTGCGGGAGAAGCTCGGCGTGCTCGGCGTGCAGCCTGATGCCGAACTTGACGAACCCCGTCTGCAAGCGCTCGAGGCGCTCTCCGACCAGGCGGCCGTGGCACTGGAAAGGGTGCGCCTGGCCACCGAATCGGCCCGTGCGGCCGCGATGCAGGATACCCAGGTCTTGCGCACCGCGCTACTGGCGTCGCTCAGCCACGACCTTCGCACGCCGCTCACCGGCATTCAGGGCGCCGCCGGCACATTGCGCACAGCGTGGGACAAGATCAGCCCCGCGACACGCACCGACCTGTTGGAAAGTATCGAACTTGACGTCGGCCGCATGGCCCGCTTCCTGCACAACATCGCCGACCTCACCCGCCTGGAGACCGGCGAAATCCGGCCCCGCATCGCCCCAGTACTGGTCGCTGAAATCGCCGAAGCGGCCATTACCCGCTTGCCCGACCCGTTGCACGTCGCCACCGATATCGGTGCGCCCCTGGCGGTTCGCGCCGACGCGGCGCTGCTGGAACAGAGCCTGTTCAACGTGCTGGACAACGCAGTGAAATATGCTCCGGGAGGCTCGATCGTTCACGTGCGCGCCGCCGCGCACCGCGGCGAGGTCGCCATTTCGGTCACCGACGAAGGTGTCGGCATTCCGCCGGACGATCTAGGGCATGTATTCGACAGCTTTTTTCGGGTCCACCGAGGCGACCGCACGGCTGCCGGTACCGGCCTCGGCCTGGCGATTGCCCGCGGCCTGGTGGAGGCGATGGGCGGCCGCATCGAGGCGCAAAGCCCCAGTCCTCAAGCCCACCGCCACGGCTTTCCAGGCACGGTCATCACCATCCACATGCCGCAATCGGTAGGCATTCCAGAGGTTTGAACAAGCTTACATGAGCACACTTGTCGGCGCGCGCATCCTCGTTATCGACGACGAGCCGCAGATCCATCGCTTTGTGCGCCCCGCGCTCGAGGCAGCCAACTATGTTGTAGAACGCGCGGATACCGGCGCCGAGGGGTTGCGCCTGGCCGCGAGCCGTGCGCCCGATCTGGTGCTGCTCGATCTGGGTCTGCCGGACATGGACGGGCACGAGCTGCTCGCCCGCGTGCGCGGCTTCAGCCAGGTGCCGGTGATCGTGCTTTCCGCCCGCGACCGGGAATCGGAAAAGATCGCCGCGCTGGACGGCGGAGCCGACGACTATGTCGAAAAGCCGTTCGGTGTCGGCGAATTGCTGGCTCGCATCCGCACCGCGCTGCGCCATTGCCGCGCCCGGGACCAGGTACCGGAAATTGTGAGATTTGCCGGCATGGAGGTGGATCTCGCGTTGCGCCAGGTTCGGGTTGCCGGCGTGGTCGTGCCGCTCAGCCGCCGCGAGTGGGCGCTGCTGTCTTTATTGGCCCATAATGCGGGGCGCGTGCTGACCCATCGGCAGTTGCTGACCGGCGTGTGGGGACCGGCGCATGTCGAGGATGTGCAGTATTTGCGCGTGTATATCGGGCAGCTTCGGCAAAAGCTGGGCGATGCCGGGCGGCTGCTTGGGACCGAGCCGGGGGTGGGCTATCGGATGGCGGAAGCCACGGAAAAGCCAGGGGCGAATTATGTTGAGCCCAGCAGCGCTTAAGAAGGAAGGAGATGGAGGCTTGCGCGGCCAACCACGCCTCCTTCCCTCAGCGCCGCACGGCTCAAGATAATTCTTGTCCTGAGCGGGGTCCGGAGGCAGAGCCCCGGCCTTCATGCGCATCCTGCACGCCGGCAATTTTGGCACGCGCGCCAAGGGCGCCGCCCTCAACTCCATCGCGCCGAAGCTATCGCGCGGCCTGGTCCGCGCTGGCCACGCGGTCGTGGATTTCGCCGACCGTGATGCCATGCGCGCGTGGGGCGGTCGCTTGCTCGGCCTGGCCGCCGCCAACCGGGCGCTCACCCGTCTGGCCCTCGATGTGCGGCCGGATCTGCTGCTGCTGGGCCACGCGGATACCATACGGGCGGACACGGTCGTGTCGCTGCGGCGCGCCATGCCGGCGATGCGGGTGGTGCAATGGAACGTCGATCCGCTGTTCGACGCGGGCAACATGGCGCGCTTGTGTGACAAGCTGCCGGTAGTGGACGCGACACTGGTGTCCACGGCAGGCGAGGCGCTGGCGCCGCTGCGCAGGCCGGGTATGCGGCTGGGTTTCTTCCCGAACCCGGTGGATTTTTCGGTGGAAATCGGCGCGGCGCACGAGGAGGTGCAGCCCGTGTTCGACTTGTTTTACGCCTGTGGGCATCCGCGCCTGCCGCCGCGGCATGTATGCGGTCAGGCTTGGGACATGGAGGCGTTCGTGATGGCGCTCCGTGACGCAGTGCCCGGATTGCGGCCAATGCTGGCGGGACTGTGCGGCGCGCCGCATTTGGCCGGCGCGCCGTATCAGGCGGCGCTCGGCGCCTGCGCGCTGGGGCTGAATGTCAGCCGGCGGAATGACCTGCTTCTCTATAGCTCCGACCGGCTGGCGCAGATGGTCGGCTCGGGCCAGGTCGCGCTGGTGGATCGGGCGACGGGATACGACATGCTGTTCTCCGATCGCCAGATGGGATTTTTCGGTGGGTTCGACGAGCTTGCGGCGCTGACACGCGGGCTTCTGGCCGATCCGGCGCGGCGCATGGCGATGGCCGCCGCGGGGCGGGCGCGGTACCATGCTCTGTTTAATGAAACGCTGGTCGCACATTACCTAATGGAGGTGGCATTCGATGCCCATGATCCGGGACGGTACGAGTGGCCAACGCTGCTCACGTGACCTGGCTCAGCGATCGGCTGGGCGGGGCCGTTACGCTGTTTGTCGCCGCGTGTTTCCTGCTGCCGAGTGGGCCTGCCTATGCTCTGGTATTCTACATCGCGGTCCTGCCGTGTCTGGCGGCGCGCCTGGTGCGCGCCCCGTCCGTGCCGGTGGATTTGCTGTTTTGGAGCGGCGTCGCGCTGATTGTGTGGTCCGGTTTGACCTTGCTGTGGGGACGCGATGACGGCGGCCGGACGTGGCCGATGGCCGCCGCTTCGGCGTGCACGCTGGCGTTCTGGTTCGCGGTGCCGTTGGGGTTGGATCGGGCGCCTGACCGCACGCGGTTTGCACGCGTGCTGGCAGCGCTGGGCGCGGCGAACGCGCTGGCGAGCCTTGCGCGATATGCCGTGGCGCCAGATTACGTGTTGCCTGGGCAGGTCAAACGGCTTCATGGGTGGGGCGTCACCTACCACCCGGTACTGGGCGCCGCGGTGTTCGCGGTCTGCTTGCTGACCGCGTTGGACCTTGCACTGCGCGACCCGCGCCACCGTGTTAGGCACATGGCGGCGGCGGTGGCGATCGGCGTGGCGGTTCTGTTGACCGAAAGTCGAGGGCCGCAGTTCGCCTTGGCGGCCGGCGCCCTGGTGCTGCTGGTTCCGGGCCGCCCGATCCGGCACGTCGCGCCGGCGCTTCTGGCAGTTCTTCTGCTCGGCGGGCTCGCGTGGCGGCTGGGTCTCGTCCGGATGGGCGATTCAGGGCATGTCGATGTCTGGCGGCTGACCTGGGCGCAGATTCAGGAACGGCCATGGCTGGGTTATGGGCTCGCGGCGGACCTGCCGCCGACGTTGGGCGCGGACAAGAGGTTCCCGCATAATCTGTATTTGTCACTACTCTTCTATAGCGGCGGGATCGGGCTGGCGCTGTTCGTGGCCTGGGTGGTGCTGGTGACGATCCGGCTGATACTGCATGCGCCGGAAGGTGCATGGCTGGCGGCACTGTGGGTCAACGCGCTGCTCGCAGGCCTGACAGATTTTGGTCAAATAACAAAAGGACCCGGCCCGCTCTGGATCATACTGTGGCTGCCGCCCGCGATGACGTTGCGGCAGAGGGAATAAAAAGTTTTTTGGTTGTTTTTTCAAAGAAGAACGACTCCCTTGTTTTTAATACTAACCCGCCCGTAGCAGCCGCGGACCCTCCTCGTGCAGCCAGGCGACGGCTTGTGCGCGGTGGGGGGAGAGTTCCTCGGTGAGGGCCCAGAACGCTGCCCCGTGATTCATGTGGCGCAGGTGGGCGACTTCGTGCGCGACGACGTAATCCTGCACGAAGGACGGGGCCATGATCAGGCGCCAGCAGAACATCAACACTCCCTCGGGTGAGCAACTGCCCCAGCGCGTGTGGGTGTTCTTCACCGTCACGCGGCGGGGTGCGAGGCCGGCGCTCTGCGCCTTGGCCAGCGCCTGCGCGCCAAATCGGCGCTTTGCCTCGGCGCGCAGAAAATCGTGCACGCGGCGGGCCAGAAACGACGGGTCGCCGGCAACGCGCACCACGCCATCCTCGATCCACGCGCCGCCGCGCGCGCCGGGGGCGTGCTCGATCGGGTGCAGGATGCCGTCGATCATGACGCTGGCGCCGGCCTCGAAGGGGGCTTTTACGGGCAGGGCGGCGAGGCGTGCGGAGACCCAGGCGGCGTTGTCGGTGAGCAGGGCCATGCCGGCGGCGCGTCCGGCCCGCATCGGCAGGGTAACGACAACCTGCCCACGGGTAGCGTCGATGCGCAGGCTGACCCTCCTCGCCTTGGCGCTTCGGCGCCAGCAAACGGCGGCAGGGCCGCCCGGGAGAAGGAATGGCTCCGGCGGCAATGATTTCACCACGCCGGTATGCAAGACGGTTTCGAGTCAATGCAACAGCCGCGTCCCCAACACTTCCGCACTGGTGCTGTTGCGGGGTAAATGGTCGACGGACCCAAATGAGCTATATAACCCCGATCGCCGCGTTGATTTCCTGCAGTGTTGCCGCGGCGGCGGCGGTGGGCAGCCTTGCCGCGACGGCGGTGGGCAGCCGTGCCGCGACGGCGGCGGGCGCGGCGTGCCCTGGCTACAGTGCCTGTCCGGTGATCGCCTATCCGGCCGTGTTCCTGGAGCCGCCAGGGCGTGCGGTTCTGGCCGGGATAGACGCGGGCGAGGCCAAGGCGGTGAAGGCGACGGCGGGCAACGGGATCAATTTCGGCCAGTTGGTGTCGCTGCTGGGCGAGGCGCTGGTGTACGACCGGTCGCTGTCCGTTCGCGGCAGCCAGGCGTGTGTGTCGTGCCATGGGGAGGCGACCGGCTTTGCCGGGGGCATTGCGGCCTTTGCGCGGGCGGGCGGCGTTTTTCCGGGCGATGTTGCGTGGCGCACGGGGCCGCGGGCGCCACAGTCGCTGGCGTATGCGGCGTATGCGCCGGTGCTGCATTATCGGGCGCGGACGCAGGATTTTGCCGGCGGCAATTTCTGGGATAGCCGGGCGACAGGTCTGATTACCGGCAGCGCTGCGGTGGACCAGGCAATGGTGCCGCTGACCAGCCCGTTCGAAATGGCGCTACCCGATGTGGCGTGTGCCGTGTGGCATGTCGGCCGCGCGCCGTATGGGGCGCTGTTCGGCAAGGTGTGGGGCCTGGAATCGCTGGCGATCGCGTGGCCGGCCGACACGGCTTCGGTGTGCGCGCGGCCGAACGATGGCGGTGCGGATCGGGCGCCGCTGCATCTTTCCCCCTCGGCGCGGGCGCGCGCGGTGCTGAGCGCGCGGCAGGTCGCGCAGACGATCGAAACGTTCGAAGCGAGCTCGCTGGCCAGTCCGTTCAGCGCCAAATATGACGCGGTGCGGGCCGGGAAGGCCAGCTTCACGCCGGCCGAGGCGCGGGGGTTTGCGCTATTTACCGGGCGCGGGAAGTGTTCCGCGTGCCATATCGCGACAGGGTCGCCGGTGGTGTTTACCGCCTACACGAGCGCGAATATAGGGGTGCCGCGGAATGCGGAGTTGCCGTTTCTGAATGAGAACGTGCCGGACGCTGCGGGGTATGTGGCCAACCCGGCCGGGGGAGCGTTCATCGACGAGGGGTTGGGCGGGTTCCTGGCGTCCGGCGCCGATTCAAATCCGCAGTGGCAGGCGCAAGCGGGGCGTTTCATGGGGGCGTTTCAGGTGCCGACGTTGCGCAATGTGGCGCTGCGAGCGCGGCCCGGGTTTGCCAGATCATACACGCATAACGGCTACTTTGCCGATCTGAAGATGCTGGTGCATTTCCTCAATACGCGTGATGTGCTGCCGCGATGCGGCGCCGGCGGCGAGGTAGGCGTAAAATGCTGGCCCGCACCCGAGCAGCCGATGAACGTGAACGTTACGCTTACCGGAAGCCTGGGACTGTCCGATGCAGAGGAGAACGATTTGATAACGTTCCTGCAAACGTTGGATGATGGGTAATTCTGTTGCGCTTAGGGCGCTGGAAAGCGGGTGTTTCTTTCTTGAAAGAAGAAACAAAAAGATTATGCCGAGCCGACCGGTGCCCAAGAATAAAGAGTTTCTTGGCTCTTTCTTCAAGAAGGAACTGCTTCCTCAGCCTGGTTTCAATGCGGTTTAGCAACATATGGAATGTCTAGTTCTAGGTGCCGCGGCCGGCGGCGGATTTCCGCAATGGAATTGCGGCTGCGCGAACTGCGTGCGCGCAAGGTCGGGCGATCCCGCGGCGGCGCCCA
>Ga0116229_10008430_pt1 | contig 16013 bp, 12 predicted proteins | sample S1TSphgellanicum_3_FD_87313 | JGI IMG/M metagenome (GOLD analysis project Ga0116229, IMG submission 87313) | Host-associated microbial communities from peat moss isolated from Minnesota, USA - S1T2_Fc - Sphagnum magellanicum MG | ecosystem: Host-associated > Plants > Peat moss > Unclassified...
AAAAGGAGATCAATGTTTTTTCAGTGCCAAGTAGGTAGGTGTTTATGAACATCAAAAGAGTGCTTGCAACTTTTAGGTTTATATGAGTGCCAACAAAGCTCCAGTATTTGGGTTTCCTGAATGCCATAAGAAAATGCTTGTTTGTAGGTCTATATGTGTGCCCCCCAAAGCTTGGGTATTTGGGTTTTCTAAGAACCACAAGGGAGTAATTGTATGAGTGCCGATAGAGCTCACTTGAAGAAGGAAGCCATGTGCTTCATAAAAGTTGGTTAGCAAATGCATCAACAAAAGAAGAAGTCACACACTTGAAAAAGGTTGCTCGGCAAGCACATCAATAGAAAAGGAGTTCACATGCTTGAAAAAGGTCAATCGGCAAGTGCATCAATAGAAGAGGAATTCATGTGCTTGATAAAGGTCAATCAATATGTTCATCAACAAAAGTGGAAGAGGTCAAGCATTTGAAGAAAATCAACAAATACTTGTTGCTTATAGGGTTGTCCTTTTTTGGATTCGAGCAATGCATCAAGATGTAAGCCGACCGGCGATCATAAACTTGCCCCCTACAAGGTTTAGTGCTTTTACAACACTTTGACAATGTGTTCAAGGTTAAGTGCTAACTAAGTGTTGATATAGTCATTGACATGATGTCATGATTGCATTGTAACACATTGTGATGATCAAACATTGTGTCACAATGCCATAATAGCATTATCTCAATAATTTATTAACACTTAACCTTGAACACATTGTTAAAGTGTTGTAAAGGCATAAATACATGGTGGGGGGAAGTTTGTGACTTGCGAGGTGCAAACCTTTTAAAGCCATGATCATAGTAGCAAAACATTCTTGTTAATATGAAGAATTTTACAATGATTCGGAAAGTTTCACAATTTGGGAATCTATATTGTTATGTGTGTGGTCTTAGTAGTTCACCTTTACGTGGTATTTTTTCACTCTTTGTTGCAAGGTTTATGAATTTGTGCAAACCCTAGCTAAAAGAAAATTGGATCAATCCCCCAAGAAACTTCTTTCATACCTTCACATACAAACAAATCTTTCACCCAAATCTTATAAACTTACATATCCCAAAACCCTAAGTTAGAATTGTGCTCCAAAAAAATAATGTAACTAGTTGTATTTTCTTTCATATTTTGTTGTTATGCAACGCATTTTCACCCGTTTGCTTTTGGCACTTCAATGTTTTGGCATCTTCATCAAGTGACTAAAACATGGTTTATGGTTATAGGTGAGAGTTTTCCTTGAAATGCATTGGAGGTAATGAAAGTTGACCATAGGTCCTACCTCCAACACCTTGCCATTGTTGATACCCCAAGGCAATTGTTTTCAAATGTGCTTTGAGTTTAAGCTTCAAACTTTGAAAATGTGTTTGCTACCCATCAACTTAATTTATCCCACATTTTATGATTCAAAAAGTGATTCTTTTAACATCATTATATGTAGTGTGAAATGATTTGTTCAATAGATCCTTGTTGTGTTAAAATTCCATCATTGTCCAATTTTGAACAAGCACAAATTTTGTACAAAGTTCAATTGAAATTATTTCATTTGCCTATAATTTCAGTTTTTTCCAAGTTTTGTTTCATTTGCTTTGATGTGTTTTTAATTTGGGTCTCATCTTGTTGAATCTTAAATTTGTAAATGCTTGTCACTATCATTTTTTTGTGTTTCATTCTTTCTCCCTCCCTAACTTTTGTGTATAATTGTTATTTTATATCTTTATTTTTGTTTCTTTAATTTTGTAACACACGTTTTTTCTACGTACCAACAATTACAAATCCTCACTCAAAATCTTTTTCTTTCACTTTATTTATTTCTATTTTTGTAAAACACTTAATTTTTCTCCTTCACTTTCTTTTTGTGTATAATTTTCGTTCTATCTCTTTATCATTTGGAATCTATGACACACACTATATATATATGCATGTTGGCAACTACAAATCCCCACTCAAAATCTCTCTCCTTCATTATGTTTCTATCAAACCCTAAATCTCTCCCCATTATTTTCATTTTGTGTATTCTCATTATGTTTTTCTATCTTTGTTTCTTTGAATCTATAACACACGCTTTTTGCCTACAAGTAGTTACAATTCCTTATTTTATTTCTTTGCCTCACTTGTCTCTTTTCATTTATGTCAAACTTTAAATCTTTTTCCCTTGCTTTCATTTTGTGCATATTTTTCATTATGTCTCTATGTCCTTGTTTTTTTGAATTTGTAACATTATTCTATTTGCTTATATGTAGTTACAATTCTTCATTCTATTTTTTTTCTCATTTAATTTTTTTTTGTTTCTATCAAACCTTATATCTTTCTCTTTCAGTGTATAATTTTCATTTTGTTTCTTTTTCTCTTTGAATCTACAACACATTCTTTCTTTGCCTACAAACAATTACAATTCCTCATTTTATTTCTCTCCCATTTTGTGTCTTTCTATTTTTTTCAAACCCAAAATCTTTCTCCCTCATTCTTTTTTTGTGTATATTTCTCATTTTGTCTTTCTATCTTTGTCTATTTGAATTTGTAACACATTTTCTCTTTACTTGTAACCAATTACAATTATATCACCCTCTAGATTAATTGAACTATAATTTTGTCATGTTATAAATTAGTTAGACTATAATTTTATTTGAATTACATTAGGGTGACAGCACGAAATAAGGAGCCATAGAGTGTGTGAATAGTCTTTAAAACTTGTTTTTCGAATTTTTGAAAAAATTGTTATGGGAACATTATATATCAAAAAATTCATGAAAATTTTGAAATAAATTCTTATACTTTCAAAGTTGCAATTACAAAAATTTCATGAAAATTCAACGTGTTTCAAGAATCTTTTTATATGTTTAAATCAGTGAAAAAAAACATGTGGATAAGTGGTTTTTTTGTTTCAAAAGTCTTTTTTCCTTATCAATTGTTCACCAAATCATTTCAATTTTTTTATGAAATTTAATATGTTCCACAAGGGATCCATGTGTTCAAAACATTCAAAAAATAAAAATACATATACCTTTTTTAATTTTGATACTCAAACATCCTTAAGCAATATTATAATTGTGAATTTGTAATCATGGTTCAAAGTAAAGCTATAAATTTGACTATAATGTAAGGCTTGATGCAAAAACAATTGAGCTTTTATCATGTTATATGTCATATTTGGCTTCAAATTTGATATTCAATTTGAAAAATTGTGTGGAAATTGTAATATAAACAAACAAAAAATTACCATGTGGAAAATGTAATCCTTGGAAAGGACTTTAACCTTAGTGCAACATGCTCCTTATTTCATGCTTTCACCCACTAACTATTTTAATTGATTCAAGTGCATTTGTTTTTCAATTAAATATGGAAGGATTTGACATTGACCCATTCATGACCTAAGAGAGTGATTATGAGATTCTGGTTAACAAGAGGCCCATAAAGCACCTTGGAAAGAAAAAGGCCTAAGGTGCATTGTGAATTTTTTTCCACTTGAGTTGCTTAACGAACTCCTACAACCATCGATTAATGTTTTATAACTAGGATAAAAAAATGTGACACAACTTGTCCCCAACCAAGTTTGGAAAGTTGTTTACTAGGATTATAAGTTGCAATTTTTTAATTTTGTTTTCCAAGAGGAAAAATAAGAACTTGATTTTCCACCTTGGGAGGAAATAAATTATTAGCAATAGAAAAAAGCATATTTCTCAATGGTGAAACACTTGAGTAACAATGGTTTCAATCCAAAAATAGATTTCACCCAAAAAAATGTCATTAAAAGTGACTTGGCAAAGGTGTTTGGTCCAAAACCTATTTTCAAACTAACCAATCTTCTCATTCATGCTAATACTAAGGAGTTGAAAAAGTTCCAATAATAGATTTATGATGTAGTTTAACCAACCAACAATGACTTCATGTTGTGGTTGGTTGAAAAGGGTACATAATACAAGAAAGGACTATGAAATCAACTAAGCAAAGGCTACAACATGAATAGCCAAAGAAAAGGTGCAAATAAAAGATGTGGGAAGACTAAAAGTGGAAACATGGATTTGTTTAACTTCAAGGGGACATGTTTCTACACGAATTGAAAATAAGCCTTTAACCTTAAAAATCACCAAAGGCCCAAGTATAATAGTTCATGGTATGTGTTCATATAAAATTTCCCCATCTAAAATAAAGAGGGTGGCAAACTTTCATGCCCTATTGTGTGAATTAAAGCAACATGTCTTTGTAAAGGTAGTTGGTGTGGAGGGTGAAAAGAAAAAACATTCAGAAAGCTAATTGGGTTGAGATTTAGCATGGAGGATTGAAATCAAGTATTGCAAACGAGGCACAAAAGTCCACAACCACATATGACCACAAATTGAATGTGATATTACAAAAGACAAGTGTAAATTTCAATGGCGATTATGGAACTTTTGATTTTAATCCATTAAATGTTTATCTTCTTTTGTGCCCATTATGTTTATTATAGGAATTATAAACCCAAACATGAAGTGATGTGTCACACATGATCTATAAAATTTAGGAGAAGGAAATTTGGGTTTAATTAAGGTTTTGCAATGGACATTTTTGTAGATTTTTCAGTGGGGTGTAGTTAAATGTACAAGTAATGCATATTCAAATTAACATTATTATTGTGGGTCTTGCCAAACCATGTTGGAATTGATGATTGATGTAGATGGAAACTCAACATAAGGCAATAGAAGGTGCATCTATTATAAATGCACATATTAATTAAGAGGATTATTTGAAATCTAACGTTTATAAGACATAGCATAATTTATCTGATTTCATTAGCCTTTTTATTTTAAAAAAAAGTAATTAAACTACTTACTGCTATTGCAAACAAACTTTTGCGCTAGTAGGCAATTATTTACCTAACCCTTTTCATGCAAAAGATTTGGACCTCCATTCTTTTGGCGCAAGCATTGTGTAAGCTTATAAATTTATTTATTTGTAGCACATTTCTACATTACAAAAGTCGTTATACGGAAATGCACAAACCAAGCATGTGCGCAACCAAAAAATTTAAGAAATATTAGCTGCGCCCTTTCTGAGTTTTTCCTACTCCTATCAATAATAAATCCTTTGAACTTAATCTTCAACTTCTTGATCATTATAAAAATGCCTTAAAAGTTCGTCTCAAATCTGTTGAATTATTTTCTACTAATAATTTTACCCACTTAGCAACAATTCTTACTTTTTTTTAGAAAGGCTATCTCTCTCAAGATTTTAGCCAAATTGATTTTCTCGCAATGACAAGAGTAGAGGCAAGAGCTGGCTTGCTAAAAGGCCAACTCATCTTTATAATCAAGTATCTAGTTTCTTTTTAGTTTTTACAAGGCTATTTTCTAAGTGTACTCCCCTATTTATTAAGGTGTGGTTGTCAATTTTTTACCTACTTTCCCTCATTAGAAAAAGAAAGTTTAGTCTATATTAGGTAGAGTTTAATAGTTAGCCCATTATATAGTTAGATCAGCTTTGTTCTGCCATCATTTTGGAGGCCTACTACAAGGATTTTTTTTTTTGAAGGAGGTACCCAAAAAACAAAATGACAACTAAATTTGATGTAAAATTTCAAAAATGACATGTTTTGGAAAGAAAGTTGGAAATTAAAAAACAATTGTTGGATTATAAAATTAAACTTGTTATGAAAAACTAAACTGAAAAAATATTAAATAGGATTGTTGGTTAAATTTCCAACATCTTGGTTGCACTTTCCATTCAATGTTGAATGAATGTTGGGTGAATGTAGGGTGAAATGCATATTAGTGAAATGGGGACATGTTTTGTAATAGTGAATGTTTGTTAAAACTTCTTTCATTACAGAGCAATGGGTATTTGAATATGGGGCGCATCATTCAATTTTTTAAATGCTTTCCCCATAAACATTTTGTTGCACTTCAAACCTTTGATGCATTATAACTAAAGGTTCACCTCACAATACCAATAGATTGACCAACTTGTTTCTCAAAACTAGTGGTGAATCTATTTGAAGTTATGTCCACTCGTAGATGAAAAAAATTCATATGGTCATGCATATGTGAATCCCCCTTTAACCCTAGGGGCAAATCTTGCCTTTGTTTCATGGATCCAAACACTTCCTTACATTCCAAGTGATGTTTATGTGATCCAAACAAAGAACCCATAATGTATCTTATGACTATTACTACCATTTGCTCAAGGTCAATATATTAACTTACTTTACTTAATCAAAGTTCATTCCTATTTGGACCTTGACCAAATTAACCATGCTTCAAATCATGCCTACAAATGTATTCTACCTAAAAGCTCTCACATAGTCATCAAAGGTTGTGGGATAGAAGCAAGCACCCTTCTTCCTAGATTGTTGGAGCCAAATGTTATGGATTGTTTTTTATAAGTTATAAGTTGGCATGTTTGCAAGTTTTTCCATGTTAGACTTCTATAAACATTTCAAGGATTTACATTAAAAATGCATCATCCATAATAATTTTTTTTTACATAATAAAGGGATGGGTGATGTGGAAAAATTGTTGTTTGCAACCAAAAATGTCATTTGTGACTAAAACATGTCATTTGTAAATGTCATTTAGTGACTATAACAATCACAAATGACAATTTTAATTGTAAATGACTAGTTGCAAACAATATATTTTCTTCTAAAAAATCATATATGTAGCATACATTACAAATTTATAGGGTTCGTGGGTTCATTCCAAATTTGTGCGAAATTTATTATTTCATAGGTTTGTACAATTTAAACATGAATGTCATGCATTATTTCAACACAGAAGTTGTGTGCACGACTTTCATGTGTATAAACAATACAAATAGAGATACAACATCCATGATTAAACAATACAAATAGGCACATAACATTCATGTTAAACAATGCACATGACATCAATGTTTAATATAATACAAGTAGATGAATGACATCCAAGTTTATTCCATACAAACCTATGAAAAATAAATTTTGCATGACTATTATTGCCAAATTGTGGCCCATGAAGTTTGTGATGGAATCCTCTTCATTGCCTCACACAAAAGTGCCAAAAAAATTTCAACTAGTTACCAAGCTCATGAAATCCATTTTCGGTTATAACGCAAATGAATACCACCAACATTAAATTATAGCATATGGAATATATATTTTTTCCAAATATGTGGCATTCTTATACTTGAAACATAAAACCTTGTGTTATTATTGGAAACTTGGTGTGATCAACTATTTGGTATGTCTATCCATTGATTAAATATAATGAAAGTTGTGTCATCTCCTTGTTGACCATCTTGACAATGGGTTTTGGGTACCATATACAATTTTTTCTAGATTTTGGTTTACTTATGCATTATCCATCTTGAACCCCTTCCAATAGGGTGAATATTTCCATGTTTTGATCAACATAACCTCATTGAATTTCTTCCATAACACACATTGAACATTTGTGTCTTCTAATTGCATGTTAGAAATTATGATGGTTAGCATTTTGAGGTAGATGGGGGTCATACACACATGTGGCACACCATGGTTGTCCAACCTTTGACGTGCACTTGATGTGATCAAACATGTTACCCAAACATTTTCCAAATTGTGACCATTTTGCATTAGCTTCACTAAATCAACGCCATTTGAAACTATGTAGATAGACATTTTGAAAAAAAGAAAAACCTTTTTGTGCAAACAATTGCCTATGAAAACACTTATCTTAAATGTAGTCATAAGGATTCTTGGACTTCAATAGAAGAATGTTATCAATGTAGATTATATTCCCAAACTGGTGTTTAAATGAAGTAATCAAGTTCCAAAGTTTGGACAATGCATTTAGGAAGAAATTTGTCCATCGCATACCTAGTAGAATTTGTCACCCTTCAAACGTTCCATTAGACCTTCACCATTTTCATTGAAAAGGTGTTGAGCCAAAAAACAATTATTGGTTTAATGCAATTGTAGAATTCTTGGCATCAATCGTGCAAGAAACCCCACTTTGCACCAATACCACATGATCTCTTGTACCAATTCCCTATTCTTGCCATTTTCAACAAGATGGTCATGTTTGTTGAAGCATATTATTATTCTTGGAAAGGTGTCTTGTTTATGGACAACATAATACATACAACATGTGTAGCTTTCACATAGAAAGGCGTAACACCACAAAATATGCAAACAATTGGGTCAATTCAAAATGTAATGATGAATTGATTTACATTGGGAATTTGAACAAAATCACCCATCCAAACAACTTCATTGCAAACACCTTTGCACACGAACTCCTCACAAGTGTTATTTTAACAACATAAGTGGCCTAAGCATTGAATGTTCTTAAAACCAAGTTCAAAATTGGTTTTAATGTTTGTCATTTTCATTTTATTCCAAGCATCACCATTGTATTTCCTATCCATTCCTTGCATCTATCTTAAATAGTTGGCTAGGTGTTGAATAAACACCAACTCAAATAGAATGTATTGATCAAATTTCATAGGAAGACACAAGAAATTTTCAATTTTGATGTTGTCATAGTTCAACAACCTTAATTCAACAAATGCATGTGGTATTTGAACATAACCTTGAGGTAATAAAAAAACATTAAGGATAGTGGATGAACCTAGAACCAACAATTTAACTACTTAGGCTTTTTCAAACTCTATGAAATAAATAAACAATTAATGAGAAGGGCACATGGGAGGCTACAAATCTACTATAAACAATTGAATCACATTTTCATCAGAAATGCCCAACAAGTGACTAAACCTTATTTTTGGAAAAGGGAATGACAATACAAGATTCATTGCAATCGTGATTATTTTTGCTTCACTTCAATACCATGGATGTCGTTGTGTGTGTAACTAAATTAACAATCCCTTGAATGATGATGGTGTTTTAAAAAATTCCACCACATTGTCACCAACAATTATGTACATGTTAACATTGACCACCCAATGCATTATGATGACCCCAATGTCAAAACTTGGTAAATGAAATTCATAACAACATTGTTGCCATCATAAACAACATCCTTGGAAATGTGCAAACTAGATTAGAACTTAAATGTAGCAAAAACATTTTTCCAAAACTTTTGCAACTTCAAACCATCAATTAAAATAGTGAGATTAAATTTAATGCCAAAATAAAATATTGCCATCCAAGATATTGAACTTCTCAAAACATGAATGGACACACTAGAGTAAATGTAGTCTTAAAACATCCAAGGATGAATCGGATCAAGAAGTGCATTCCCTATAAACATGTAAAGGTATTGAAATGATCAAATTGAACAAGGATAAAATGTGGAAATGAAAGAAAAAGAAACCAATTTTGAATTGATGTACCAACTACAAACATTCCAAGTGTATTGGAACAAGGCCTATGAAATTTAGAGTGATGAAAAAGCAAAGCTAAAAGTTCATGTAAAGGGAAATCATGGCACAAGTGACATCATAAATGATGACATGGTACAATTATGTTTTAATGTAGACAATACTTAAGAACAATATCACTAATAGAAAAAATGTCATTTGCGATGATTGTTTGCAACTAGATTTTAGTCACAAGTGACATTTGTGACTAAAAATCAGCCTAATAACAAACAACAAGTTGTCAATGGGGTGCAATTATGCTAATAGGAGCCAAAAATAGTCAAAACCATTGTTTAATTTTGTGTTTTTTACACCAAATTTTTATTTAAAAAAAACTTGAAAATGAATATTCTTTTTTCACATTATCAAATTTAATATATTATTCTATAAACGTCCAAAATATGAAGTTATTTCATTAACATTTGGAACTTCAAAAATAATGTAAATAAATTTGTAACCATTACTTTTCAAGGACTTGTAAATGGATTTGGAAAATTTTGAAAATGACATATTTTTAGCGAATTTTTAACACAAACCTTAACAAAATAGTACAAATTTTTTTATAAAAAATTTATTGAAGATTTTTTCGAAAATATTCCAAATATTACCCAAAAAGCAATCATTTAAAGGGGCATCGATGGCTCCTATTAACCCATTTGCACCCAATTATGCTAATTACAAACAATGGATGAATTTTTTTTTGTAGAATAAAGGTATTGCAATTTTATACATGTATCCAATGATGAGTTCATGCAATTACATTTGTGATTACAATGCACACCAATAGTTTGTTCACACATGGTAACCTAAAAATGTGATAGGTGGCATCATTTAGATTATTCAAAATATTTTTTCAAACAAATATTTCTTTTTTTCTTTAACCATCCGATTAAAACAACTAGATTGTGCCATGTGGCAACTTAAGATTGCCTTATAATCATCTAGGGTTAGCTTAGGGTTAGACCACTTATGATAGGCCATGTGGCACCTAGGCAAAGCTTAGGCCACCTAGCCATAGGTCTAGCCTAAGTAGGTAAGTACTTAGATTTAGGTTTAAAACTTTTACAACAAAATCTTATCTTATTTTAAGTTTAGCTTTTTGGGTGGAGCTTATGTGATTAACTCCTCCCATATGGCAAATGAAAAAATTGAACATGTTTACTACACCAAACCAATCTACTTATATAGTTTGTAAACTTGAAAGGGAAGACAAACAATGTGGGATAAAATTTTAGTTATAGCCTAGTTGCAATTAAATTCCCTAGCACATACTATTACATAAGTTACCTATTAGGTACTTAGTAAGTAGGTAGGTAAATATTTAATAAGTAAATAGGCATATATGTATAGGTACATATGTACTATTAAATAGTCTATATGTGTAGTTATTAAGTAACATATGTACCTTATGCAACTATATTGTGACTATTTTGGTTACATGTGCAACTAAACATATATATGAAATTATAAAAAATACAAAAAAAATCATGAAAAATCAACCTATTGGAAAGATGAAAGAGGTCATAATTGCAACCTAGTTGAAAGGAAAACAAAAATCCATCCAAATTTGAAAATTATTTGCATAGGGAACCATTCATAATTGTAAGTGACATTTAGTCACACATAGTCGCATAGGGTATGATTGCAAATGGCAAGATTTCTACTATTGTGACCTCCATATAAAAAATACTAACAATTTAAAATCAATGGGAAAGAAACCCATAATAGATTGATCAACATCAAAACAGATACATATCAATGTCATCAAATGTGCCAAAGAAACCATACTAGAATTTTTAATTTAATGACGTGCCATATTATGGAATTTGGTGGGTAAACATATGAAGAAAATCACATTAAAATAACTATACCACAAAAGACCACCACACATAACACATGCCCCTTTAGAATAATCGAGAATTAGCAATTGGTTATAACCATTTTTGTATACAAATTAGTATATCAAGACTCGTATATATACATACAATCTCATAGGCCTTTTTCAAAAGGCTCAAATGTAGGCTTACAAACAAAACTAGAATGATTAATGATAATTTCAAAAAATGGTCACTTGGATAATTTATTGTAGTAATCTTCAATGATTTAATATTTAAATGTGATAGTGTTTAGTAGGTTTGTTTGAATTTCAAAGGACCATTGGAATTACTAGAAAGGGATTAGTTTTTCAATATTCAACATAATATGGATGGATGAAGGCCTAAAAATTATTTTTAAATGGGTTGTTGGATTTGGTGGTTTGAATTTCTTTTTTGTTTATTTTGGGAAAATCAACAATCAATGTGTAATTGTTATTTATAGAAAGGGTTCAAACACTCCCACATAACCACTAAGAACATGGACATGAAAAACGCAGTTTGAAAAAAAGGTAATTTAAATAATAATTATTTAATAAATTTTGAATGACAACATTAAATACACATATATAAAAATAGGTCACAAGTAGTAGTAAAATATGGATAAATATAGATTATAGAAGTTATAGATTTTCTTTTGATTATAGTTGAGTGTAGTGATGTTGTTAATTACCAAAAAACAATTTCAATAATTGGTGATTTTGATACTTAATTTTTTTGGTGATCATGAGGTTTGTGATAATTTTAATGAACCAATGAAATTGCTAGAAAGGGACCACTTTTTCAATGTTCAAAAGAATAGGGATGGGTGTGAGCTTGAAGGTTTTTGTTATAAGAATAATAGGGTTGTTAAATTTTCGTGGAATGAATATGTTATTTTAGTTATATCAAGAGAACTAAAAGTTAATCTATAATTCTTATTTACATACATGATTGTAGCACACCCACCCTACCCCCAAGTATATGGACATGAAGAGGATCCATTTTAAAAATAATTTTTTTAGAAATTATTGTTCAATTATGTTTAAACTACAACAAGAAATACATATGTATCAAAATAAGGCACCAATAACCATAAAATATGGATAAATCTAGATAATTCTATTCTATAGATCCCCTTTTGGTGGCAACCATCTGTGATGAAGTGGTTAATTACAAAGAAATCACATAGCAAAGGACAAGCATCCAAAAATGTAGGCCCACATTAATGAAACAACTATTAAAAACATGGAATAGAGAAAGATGCTTGAAAATCAAGATTTTGAACAAAAAATCTGAAATTTTTTTTTTGAAAAACTAACCTTATGGAATAGGGAGTTGACAAGAAATGGATCCTATTGAATAGTCAAATCAAAACTAAAATTAAAGTTATTATTCATTAAAAACAACAAGATGTTAAAATATATCGACTATTTTAAATGCAAAAATTGACAAGAATGATATGTAGACATTAAATTTTGATCCTCTTATTAGAAACAAATATACTAGAAAATTAGATAATCAATTGTAATCTTGAGATGACTTTTCCAACAAGCAACATAGATTGTGTAATGCTTCAACACACCAGTGCATGAGTGTATGAAAAAAAGCTTCAAATAGGAGAAGGCATGGTTTTAATTAGTCAACTTTTAGGAGCAAACAATAAGGACCTTTGTGGCAAGCAAATGAAAGCTTTCAAGCAAACACAACAAAATTGTTAGGGTTTTATAACCATTACACAAAGTGAAACAAGGGGACAAATGGATAATTTAAAGAATCTATAGAGAATTTCCCAACATTCCAAAAGGAGGCCAAAGCAATCCATTTATAAATGTTTGGACAAATGAATTGTTTATTGTGATGTAGAATGTACCACAATTTTAGGTTTTGATGAATTTTTTTATTACAAGAGCTATTGAAGCAAATAGGAGTTGGGATTTTTATTTAGTCACAATTTTTGGGAGTTGGTTATTTTTTGGAAGTTGGATTTTTTGTGACCCATGGTTTTTGGAAATTATAAACTTTTTAAAAAGATTATATGTGAGGTGCATTTTTTGCTAAGAATTTTTGGGCACTAGGATGTGATCATAGTCAAACAAGCTAAAAACCATGTCGAATGATCGAAAAACTGTCAATTTTGTCAAACATATTTATGTAATACCACTTTAATGTCATGTTGATCAAGGAAATTTATGTGAAATGATTTATATGAGTGTTGAAGAATTAGAAAAAATCATTTAATTTAATAAATTGAGTTTTGGTTTTAGTAAAGGACTTTTGAACTTTAACACCAAAAAAATAGCTTTATAAAGCACTAGGCTAAGAAAAAAAATTTGATGGGAAAAAAATTGAAATGATGATAACCTATTTTCAGCATATGAAAAACACTCATAATTAAATTTTTTTGGTATTTGAAAATTTGAAAATTCAAAATATAATTTTAAAATGTTCAATTTTCAAGAGTCATTTGCTATATGTAAATGGTCATAATTTGTATGACATATGAACAAAATTGTGGATTATGATACAAAAAACTAAAGCTTAAAGTAGATATCATATTTTTACATGATTTGAAATTATGGACATTTTTAAAGACGAAACTTAGAATCTAGTAAAATTTGTACACTTTTAAACAATTCATATTTATTAAAAAATAATTAACAAAAATAATATAATTTATTGGGGAAATTTTGTATATTTTGAGGAACATGTTGCCAAAAAAATAATTTCTATGAAAAAATCAAAATGTCCACAAAGGGCCCATTTGTGCTTGAGTCCTTTGTCACCATTGGTTCATTTGATTGTGATTGCATTCATAAAAAATCTTAGCACCCAAAATTTTGAATGACTCAAGTTCTTTTTAAAGAGTTTTTTTTTTTTTGGTAATTGGGATTCTAGGTTGTTTAAGTAACTTTGAAAGCACAAATATTCCACAAGTTGGGGTTTTATGTAAATCAACTTTCTTTAAAACTTGAGTTTTTTCATGAATTGCGATTTTATGTGACTAGTTGGGATTTTTTTCAAATTGGGATTCTATGTCACTATGGTATTTTGGACCACCATGATATTTTGAAATGGGATTTGATGTGACCATGAATTTTTTGGGAGTCAAGTTTTTTATGTGTCAAGATTTTGTGCAACCTATGATGTCTTCTTGCTTCCTAACTGATTTTTGCAAGGGTTACAGTTCATTAAGGTATATTTCCTTGTTGATTAAATTCCAAGTTAATTACCTTGATGTCAAATTCTTTTTTTTATGGATTCTTCACAGCCACCAAAAAGAACTTTCAAGGCATTATCTTCACATATTCTCATCAACGTCTTCTTTCGTCATTAATTTTTTAACCTCCCAAGGTTTTTTTTGGCTTGAAATGATTCTCAAATTCTTTAGTAATGGATTTTTCCAAGCTTGGGAGGACAAGGGGGTGGACTTTTTTGGACATATTTTTCTTAGTTGAGTTCAACAAGGTTTTCTTTCCTCATGGACCTTCCAAGACTATTCCCTTGTGTTTTTTCACATCTAAGTTGATTTCACATAATCAATTTACAAGAAAGCTCGCAAGGGTCATCTTTTTTCATTGTTTTTTCAAAGCTTGTTCCCTTGTTTAGGTTTCTTCATTCTTAAATCATTTCACCAAATTGATTATAAATAAGCTCCCAAGACTCTTCTTTCCTTTCTAATTTTCAAGTTCTTTGGTAGTGATTTTTCCAAGCTTGAAATAAGAGAAGACAAGATCTTTTTTGAACATATTTTTCATACTTGAGTTCAACAAGGATTCTTCCCTCATTTTTTTCCCAAGACTATTTCCTTATTGTGTTTTTTTCACATTTAAGCTCATTTCACAAAGTTGAACTAGGGGCAAGTTCACAAGGGGCTTCCTTTCTAATTGAATCTTAAGTGTTTAGTTGTGGATTCTTACAAGCCCAAGATCAACACGCACAAGGATGTTTTTTGTAAAGTCATTTCTCAAAGTGGGCCTCATCAAGGTCTTCTTTGCTTGCATATATTTCCATACCTATTCCCTTATTGTGCATTTCTTCACATGTTAGGTCATTTCACAAAGTTGAACTAGGGGAAAGTTCATTGAGGTCTTCTTTGTTCATAGATTTTTCTCAACCAGTCTCCTTGTAAAACATTTCTTAACCTTTTAAGTTATTTACAAAGTCAAACTAGAAGGAAGTTTAAAAGATTCTTCCAATCCCAAATTCAAACTATGTGTTTCTTCACCTTTCATTTCATTCCACAAAATAAAAATAGAAGCAAGATCACAAGGGACTTCTTTCCTCATTGATTATTCCAATCCATTTATTCACTTTTCAAGCCATTTTACTAAGTCAAGGAAGAGGCATGTTCATGAAGTTCTTTTGTTTTGATTAATTATTAAAATTTCATGTTGTGGATTATTCTTGCTTTATAGTTGCAAGGGGGGAAATAAGGTTTTGAAAGAAACAATTCAACATAAAAGATTAGTGAACACAACAAAAGAAAGGTATGGACTCAAGGAAAACATCATCTATAATGTAATCACAAGGATTGTTGTCTAAAAACAAATTTGTTACAAGGTATTAGAATTACTTGTTTTGGAATAGCCATGAACCTTACAGTTAGATCCCCATTTTCATCACAAATTTATGGCTTTCTCAAAAATCAAGTTTGAGGTGTTGGAATTATTTCAATTGGAGCACACATTCCTTATTACTACCATTCACAATTTAGTTGTAATCATTGACTTACATATCTCCAAATTGCTTGTGTCTCACATGTTGAATGTTTTGGAGAATTAAAAAGGAAATAAATGCATGAGTTTTATTGACATGTGTAAGA
>Ga0116229_10008431_pt1 | contig 16012 bp, 12 predicted proteins | sample S1TSphgellanicum_3_FD_87313 | JGI IMG/M metagenome (GOLD analysis project Ga0116229, IMG submission 87313) | Host-associated microbial communities from peat moss isolated from Minnesota, USA - S1T2_Fc - Sphagnum magellanicum MG | ecosystem: Host-associated > Plants > Peat moss > Unclassified...
ACACCCATCAAAAAAATAATGTTTGAGGTTAGAGGTTTTACTTATTATCTAACAAATTTGCCTCCGTAGCCAAACCATAAGCAACTTGACAAATAGCTATGATGCACCAGTGAACATGCAAGAATAAAAGTTCAAGAGGCTAAACAATCAAATAAACATCAAACTAACAATTTACAAAACAAATTAAAGAAACTTCAATTTGAATATGATATTGAACACAACAAAGTTATGTAATTGGAGGTCCATGAAGTGCAAAAAAACCGCATTACAATCCAACACATAAGGTTGTTGGAAAGAAAGAAAATTCAGCTTAAGATTCAATTTGCCAAATAGGAGGCTCAAACAAAGTTCATAAAATAAGTTGCCAAGCAATGTTAACAAGGAGAAATGGAGTTGCACTGAACCAATGAGCAACTATCTAGAGCTCCAAGTTGCCAAATAGTTTAAGGCCATAAAAAGATGGTAATGACAAAAAAAAATATGGCCAAAACTAAGGTTATCGATCTATGAAGCAAACTTTGAGAGCTCAATCTTCAATAAAGGAAATGGATGAACAAATTATCAAAGTGAATAACAAGTTTAATGAAGATTTGAATAAACTCAATAGGGTACTTTAAACTTTTACTTCTAGAAGTTTAGGATAACAAACCTTTTAAAGTTGGAGTAGAAATGCCCATAGTAGAAAAATTAAAATCTTATGCGAAAATAGTATTATAGAGTTAAACATCATAAATTTTATGGCCACAATTTGACAATAATAGTCATGTGAAAAAAAAAATTCCATAAGTTTGTGTTTTTTAGACACATATGCCATGTCCACCACATCTATGTCTAAACACAACATGACATCCATGTCTAAACAATATGAATGGACGTACAACATTCATGTTTAAAAAATGCACACAACATATATGTTTAAACGATATGAATAGGCGTATGACGTTTGTGTTTAAATAATACAAGTTTATGAAAAATATATTTTGCATGACTACTATTGTCAAGTTGTAGTTCATGAAGTTTGTGATGAAGGCAGTAGTTTTCTTTTTACTTAAAAGGCAATTATAAACATTGAAGATCATGCATGTTTTAAACACCCCTTTCCCCACAAGAGAAATTATGAAAACATAATTCTAAATAAAAGGGATGATAATGTTAAAGGTAGAAAATTTGAAAACTTGAAAATTTCCACGTTCAATAATGATTAAACTTTTAAATTGGAATGTTTTTTAGGAATAGGTCAAGTTATAATTAGGTCAAAATTTAGACGTGACATTTTGATGAATCATTAGAGGTTTGATAGGGGTACTAACCAATTTCAAAGCCAATATTACCTTGAAAACCTTTCAATAACCCTTCAAGATGGAGAACACCAATTTTAGAAATAATATTTAAATTACACGTTTGAAGATGATGATACCTTTTATATTATAATTTTAAAGTGTTTTAACAAGTGTTCTTCGCTACTTACACTCTATGTTCCTTTTGGCTATTTTATTAATACATATGTTTTGTATAATTTTTGAGTCTTATAGTTTTTAATGTTCATTTGAGGTTTTGAGTTGTGTTGAAAATTCAAGAACACTTGCATTGAATTCTTAAATTGTTCAAGATCCACATTGGAATTTTTTTTTTCCTTTTGTTACAATCCTTTAAGTTTTCAAGCTTTGAAATTTGAAAATAAAAAATGAAAGTTTTAGTTTTTGAAAGGATACTTGAGTCCCATTGTTTCAATATATTATTTTTTTAGCTCACAAGTAAAGCCTTAACTCTAAGTATGTTTGGCTGAAAGATGAAGATGACATATAAAACATCAATTTTTTCCATAGCCTTTCAATAACAAAAGCTTCAATAATAAATCTCTAGTAAATTTTTTCTCTCTTAAAAAAATTAATATATTACTTATAAAATAATCAACTAATTTTTACATGGGTAGTAATTATGTAGGCAGTATAATATGATTCTAGTATACATATTGCATATTTGAATATTTCAAATATTATTTCATGTTCATCCTTCTTGATTTCTTTTGTTTTCTCTATCTTTTCCATTTTATGTGTTTTTTGACTAAATAGTTGCTAGTAAGCCCCCCTGCCCCCCAATAGTATTGTGACGAAACTCAATGTATATACGTATGACATTTGACCTTCTTGCATTGTTGAGATTTGATTAAATCAATGGGGATGTTATAATAGTTGACAAGATGTTAAACATTCATTTTCAATTTTTTAAAAATGCCAAACGTTAACTTTGACCTAGGATTTGTTGTCTATTTTTTGTAAGGTACAAATCCTTTGCTTCTTGCATTTCACATTATACACAACTTGTTGGAGCAATTGGAATATTGGACCCATATGATGTACATGAAAATTGACTATGGGTCAACATACATTAAACCTATTGAAGATTAAAAGTTATAACATTCATGCAAAAACCTTACTTTTGTAGCGGTATTTGAGGAGGGTAATTGGGGAGGTTGTCTTTGTAGAGTGCACTTTCACACAATGCATGGGGGTTTAACATGCAACCATTCAATGTTGTAAGGAAGAAAAATACAAGGTTGACTATAACATCCGTTGAAAAACATGTATATTTCCCATGTACATATTGCAAATCATTAAAAATTTAATGGGGATGTGAATTCAAATGTATATGGACATGGATGAATGTGGATGAGTGGAATTCATCCATGATTGTCAAACATCATTACAATTGAAGAATCAAAACAAAGGAAAAAGACATTTGCATGAATATTGCATTCAAGCCATAAATATTATACACAAGACGACCACATTTTAAGGTCAAGAGATTAACAATCTTTGCTAGATCTAAAGGTCATGTTAGCTTCAATCCTATATTGCATAAAATCCACATTCACCTTGTGCACTCCATTTTCTATTATGGTTTCTTTTGGTTTTCTACATAATTGATTAAATTTTGAGGATTTTTTTTTTTGGTTGGGTTTTACCATGTAGCAAAATGTTAAGGATGTTTTAATTTGTTTAATTTCATATCACATTTATAACAAAATTTGGTTAATTTGTCTTATAGAGGATTGCCACTTTAATTATATTACAAAAATGAAGGAATTAAAAAACACTAAATCCTCCCTTGGCCCCTACATCTAGAAGAAGATGAAGAAGAGGGGGAACACTTTCACAATGCCCCAAATTTAAGATGTAAAAAAGAGGTGAACAAATTTTATATAGAAAAAATGGGGGGGGGCAATGTTCCTCTCCCCCTTTACTTGGAAAGCCATGGTATTGGGACATGAAATGTGGGCAAGGGGAAAAGCTGGCATCCCCCCCGCCCCAAAGGATTGTTTATTGTGATAGTTAGGTTACTTAATTCAAGATTTTGGTGTAGAGACCAATGTTCCACCATGTCAATGGCATCTTCATAGGGCAACCAATACAATAAACATAACTTGTTGTGCAAGCTACTACTTATGCAAATGGCGTTGCTTGATGTTTGTCATTCATAAAACAAGGAGGACCAATTGTGGTCATTTTTCCTTGGGCAACTTTACAATCATCACCATCCATAAGCAATGGGAATTTTTGTTGGGTATTTTTTTTTTAATATGGCATGTTGTGCAAGTGAACTTGGGGAATATAAGATTATGCTTATACAATACCTATTTATATGTTTTGGCCATTTCTTGCATTGATTTTCTTGTTTGTGAAAAGATTTTCCACAATTTAATCAATATGGAAAGATGTGACATTAAAGTCATGTGTTGGGGCACATTGTATATTGGTGATGATATTTTAAAAATGATACACATCAATCAATGACCAATGGATCACAATTGTTGGAAAACAATGATTCACTTTTTTTGTTTTAATTCTTTGTTATAATTTTCAATGGGTTTTGCATGTTCATGCATTCGTTTTTTTTGCATCCCTTTGGTTGGATGCAATTCATCCATGGATGTACAATATTGATGAACATATGAATGACATCCAACTTCCAAATGGATGAATGTCATAATATATTATTGAATTGCATCCATCTATATGATATGTCCATTTTATGGTATATATTGTGCATAATATTTATTTTAAAATTGATGAATTTTGTCAAAAAGAGGAACAACCTTCATGGTTTTAGTCTACTTTGACTTATTATTAGGGAGTCACTCTATGAAGGCACACTCCCAACAATAATTATCATGATTGGGTGTTTTAAATGTTTTATTATTTTCATTTTTTGTTTAAATGAATATTTCATCTCTTTGCAACCCATTTAAAAAAATTGGACATCTTGTACAAGTAGATGATTTTTAAAAAAATCTACTTAAATCTACTTTCAAAATGGGATTTTTTTACATTATAATCACAATGTGAAAGATTATTATCATATTGGTCATTTTGTAAAATAATATTTATATTTTTTAATACATCAAAGTTGTTTTATGCCTACTTGTAATTTTTTTGACATAGAGTAATGTATTGTTTATTTTACCTTGCTTTCACTCTCATGCAATGGTCCCATTAATATTTTTTCTTTGGAAGGGATTCAATAAAATTAGTTCATACATTTACAAAGGAAACTTCTTTCAAACAAATTTTGAACATTTGCATGAAAAACATAATAAATTATTTGTTTAAAAGGTGTAAAATATATATTTACTTATATAATTAGTGATGTTATCCAACTTAGATAAAAACCAATAGGCATTTGTCCATAATTTCTAAAGGAAGATTTCTTTGTAAATTTATTGTAGATTGACCATTGATGAATGTCCATTCATTTTTCTTGCAATATTGAAATATTTAAAAAATTGTTGGTCTATTTGATAAGAAGGAAACGTCAATCCTTATCGGCATTGGTTTAATTTTTTTAATTTGAAAGTTTCATAGAAAGTCTTAATATATGTAATGGCATGTATTATGCCCATTATCATTTCTCTTGTACTATTGAAATAATCAAAAAAATGTTGTTCTATGTTGAAAGAACTCCCAAAACATTTCATTGATTTGGAAAATCAAATTTCCCATGTACATCCTTATCAACACATGTCTACCTTGTTCCAAGCATGTGAAAAAGAAAAAATGTTTGATCAATTCTTTGAATCCAATTTAATTCATATGTTTTTAGCTTTAGATAAATTTTGTAATGTGTGTTTTTTTGCTTCTATCAAATTATGCTTGGAGAAAAATATATACCCATCAAATTCCATCGCTTCTTCATTACATTCTACGAGGATTTTGGCAACTATTCAAGTCATAACAAAATCAAAGTTAATGGGTAGCAGGTTGTTTGTGTTTGCATGGGGAAGGCGTTCAATTATCTAAACTTTGTCATCATTGCATACAGAGACCATGACATTTTCATTTGTAGAGGTTGTTCAATTGTTTTTATAACCAATGCACAACCCTAACACAATGTTTTGTGCACATAGGAAAACACTTAAGAAGTAAAAAAATAAGCAATTTCCTTTATACTCTGAACCATTTTTATCAAGAAATCTCACATGAATTGTTCAGCACCACCAAATTGATTCGACCATCATCATTTGAGTTTAAGTCAAATAATTTTCATACATTTTGTTTATTTTATGCTAGGAAACTTCTTTAGAATTGATGGGAAAGAAACAAGTTGTGCAAATGTTAAAGGAGGCTTAATGCTTCTAATCTACAAAAAAAATAATAGCTTATAAAGTTGATAGGGTATAGTGGGAACATCATCTCCATGTTGAAACCGGCTTGCTTTTGTTCACAAGTACTATTTGAAAAAGCCCAATGTCATGCTTGTAATATATGGTGATGATGTAACAAATCATGTTTTTTTTCACATATTTTTTGGTCATCTTGTGAGTATGTATTAAACTTGGGTTTTTTAATCAAATTTCGTACTCTAGTCGTCTATTAGGCATATCACATCGTTGCAAGGTTTAAAAGTGCATTAATCATGGTTCGATAAGTAAGGTTAATTGTATGAAGCTAAAACACAACAACTTTGTAGGAATTGCCTTTCATTTTTGTTATAAAAAATAATCATGTAAATTATGTGTTTATTCACTTTCCCTTTTGCATTGCCATTCTCATTTTAATCTCTAAGAGTTTGGCTTGTTAAAAAAAATAAAAAATAAATAAAGGAAAAGAACAAAATTGATCACATTGAAAAACTTCAACAACATATAACAAGATGATCTAATACACTAAATTGTGATAAGTTTTGACTTGTCTATAATTTTATCACTAATTAAGGAAACCCCAAATATTGCTAGAGTGTGGTTTTGAAACAAACAAAACAAAAGAATGATAATGGTTTTGTAAATTGGAATGGACACAACCAAGTGGTGGGCTTCTAAGAAGCCCACTTATTATATTCAAATTTGTTACATCTTTAAAGTCAAGGTGATAAACACATACACACACAAATAATAATCCCTTTAAATATTTTTCCATAATTTTTATTGCTTTAGGGGTTAATAGGGTTTTAAACTACACTCAAGTTGGCAATGTTCATTGTAACATTTCCAAATTTATGATCACTAAAGCAAATGGAATGGATGTATTTGTCATGAAAAAAGAATCTCAATATTGTAAAAATTACTACCTTGGAAGAAAAGTATTTATTTATTATAAATATTTGATCAAAGGTCTGTAATGCATGTGTTTGTGGTGGTGGAGATCTTTTATGTGTTGTTTGATTTTGTAGTAACGACAATCAACCATAAGTAAAATACTTCATCAATTTTTTTTGTTTTATGTTTTTAGTTATATGTGTTCTCTTTAGGTTTGAACATAATTTGTCCACCTTCAACTATTGTTTCAACTATTATTATATTTTTACAAAGTCCAAGCCAACTTTAACTAATTTCCTAACTTCTTCCCAAACCTTTTTGTTCCATTGAAGGTGAAAATTTTGTGTGTGTGGAAGTGGGGAAGTTAGGTCCCAATAATGGTAGAAATAGACACATATAAACACCATGGACACAACATGTTTGACCTTGGTAGTACATATTGTACATGTAATGAGATCTATATAAAAAATATGACATGAGTGTGACTTGGTTGAACATGTGCAAACTTTTTTTTTAAAGTTTTGTTTTCCATGTAGTGCTTTATAACTTTTCACTTTGCTTACAATTGGGTTTTTGTGCAATGAAAATACATGTGTAATTGAAAAAAAGAAAAACCAAAGATTGTTATAGAACCGCATCCTTTAATCACATGGTGCTTCATTTTTTAATAGTTTTCAATGTTAGAAAGCTTGTGCCAAAAAAGTTCAACCTTTAAGGAACCAACTTTGATGTCATTAATAACATTTTGAGAATACAAAACTATATCAATATTTTTTGTACATAATGATTGATTGGAATTGGCTTGGAAGAAGTGATAACAACAAAAAAAAAAAAGCTAAAGGATCTAAAAATACAACATGAGGTGAAACATGTAGCTACCAAAATGCATATGGAAGCTAAACAACCTAGAGATCAAAAACTCTTTGCCAACATTTATTAAAAAAGACTCAAGCCCTGTGGCTTGTGGATGTGAGAGGAAAATCACATGGATCCAAATGCATTGAGTCCATCCCTTGTTTTTGCTCTTAGAGCTTTTAAGTGCAATTATTTGATGTTGTAAATGACTTTACGATTGTATGCACATTAGTACCAATATGCGTTTGCATACAATTAAATTAATATATAGGAATTGTGAAAAATTAAAAAAAAAGTAAGTACGTTGTCTCCGTATGAGAAAAAACACTACGTTGATGTATGTGAGGATTTCATACGTATCAAAATACCTATTACATGCATTTATATACTAATATAGTGGGCTACTAAACTTCAATAATTAAGGCACCAATTTGAAGAGGAAGTGGAAGTACAAAAGGAAAAAACATACATCCAAGTATTTTACAATTGAAATGTCAAAATTAGGGATTGATAATGGAGATTGTAACTTAAAACAACATTTACTTGTAACAAGTCAACAATGAGAATGGAAGGTGGGTATAAGAAGGGGAGAAGTTGAGAGTGGCTTGTGACAAGGTCAACAATGGGAATGGGAGGTAAGTTTTCAAGGGGGGAAAAGTTCAAAGGTGGCTCAACCCATCATTATCATTTGACTTAAGATGGAAGATGTTTGCATCTTTTGATATGTGGAATATAATAGAAGGTGTTTGCATCAATTTACAAATTTACTTGTATGCATGTATATGTAAGTTTTTCACACGTCTTAAACTTTGTTCATATCATTTTTAGATTCTCAAACGCTTCATCCAAATTTCATGAACTCAATACCTAGACTGGGCATTCATGTGGCACTAATTTTTAATTTCATTAAAGGTCATTCACGTTCATGTTATTAGGCCAATCATTGTTTTCTTGTTAGGATTAAAAAGTGTTTTGAATTGATCATTTTGAGAATCTCAAAAGTTAAAAATGCCAACTAGACATAGACATTCCTTTGTTAAGCAAAGCTCTGGTTTGATTATATTTCTTTTTTTTTAGAATAATAAACTTTGTTTCATCAACATAGAAGACTAACCTAGCCACTTTTTAAAGCTACAAATTGTCTTCTATGGCATTTCGTTGAACCCAAGAAATTAAAAGAGGACCTTGAGAAAAATATTTTGAAGTTCAAAAAAAATTTACAATAAAGGCCACCATTAATAAAATCTTTGTTTAAATACTTAAGTTTGGAGAAATCAAGGATATTGAGGAAAAAAATCATTTAAAAATCTTTATTTATATATATATTTATATAAAGTTGAATAGGAGTAAGACTTAATCAATGATCCAAAAAATCAAACTTGTAAGAGAAAAGGTAAAATTTAATTAAAATTTATACACAATTAGTAGGTATTAACTTATTAAGTAATTGCTTAAAATACTAACACCACTAAAAGAATTGTGAAAACTTAATTTTATTTATTTAAACAAAACTCAACTTCAACTACTTGTGATTTCAAGAAACAAATATAAATAAATAAAAACTCAAAATTTTCTAGACTTCCAAGGGTGTCAACCTTTTAAAAAATGTTTGTATAGTTTAAAAAAAACCTTGCAAGATACTACAGGAAAATATTTAAATGTTATAAGGATTGAAGGAAGAAAAATGGCATGATGAAATTCAGGAGCTTGAGGGAAAAAAACTTATCAATGTGAAAGAAAACAAAAACAAAAATAATGAGATACCTCCTCACACATTGCCATATATGTCTTCATTTACAATAGTTGGCATAATTCTACAAAAAAACATATTTAATGAATGAACTCAAAATATTTAGAAGTTGCAAACCATGAAAAATTATTAAAACATTTATCTCACGAGGTGGAAGTTCGCTTAAAGTAAGAATCATACAAACCAAATTCTTGGTCCTATATTCAGCAATAAAATTCATAAAATAACTTGCTTTTTAAACATGATATTAGAGAAGGGAAAAAAATAAAATAAAAAATCTTTTGTAATTTCTATAGGCAAAAAGTTATATTTAGGGGAAAAAAAAAAACATAATGATAAATCAAGTACAAGTTATCCAACAATGAATCATGAAATGGGAAGTCCTTCTACCTAGAGAAAAAAGGCATAAGAAGGTGGTCATTACCTTAATGGAGGAGGACAACTAAAGTTATATATTGAAAAAACAAAGTGATGAATGAAGTACAAGTTGTTATATATTGAAAAAACAAAGTGATGAATGAAGTACAAGTTGTTATATGTTGAAAAACAAAGTGATGAATGAAGTACAAGTTGTTATATGTTGAAAAACAAAGTGATGAATGAAGTACAAGTTGTTATATGTTGAAAAACATAGTGATGAGTTAAGGACAAAATTATGTAAGAATGATTCATGAAAGGTGAAATCCTCCTCCCAAGAGAAAAGGGTACCACCTATAGGAAAATGTTGAGCTAAGGAGCACAAGTATGATGAAGGGATTGAGTATCAAATTTCCACATAAGTTATAATATTTTGGTGAGAAATGTTTGCAAACTCTTGAAGACTTCTTATCACGAGGCTTGCGTTTTAGACAAGTTGAGCAATTTATTTGAGGCATTTATGTCATAGCGAATCCGAGCATTATCTAAATAGGTTCACAAGGAGATATGATATAATATAATATAAAATAATGATCTTGGTTTAGATAAATTGTGCAAGGTCCAAAAAAATTTTAATATAAAAATAATGGTCTTGTTTAGGTAATTTGTGCAAAGAATGGCAATAATGTGCAAAGGTCAAAAAAATTATTTGTCAATTATTATCGTAGTTCAAGCAAATCCATGGAATGGCTTTGCATATAAATTTTATAAAATGTTTTTTTTGTGTATAACATTTAACCTACCTTAAAACAATTATCCATCCCCAAGTTAAATCTCAAAAACATATATTATGTTAACAAGTGAAGCGGAAACAATTTTACATTAAAAAGAATTTATCAACCACACAGGCGGTTGTATATTTACAATTTTGTTTCCAAATGAATATGTTGTAGAGTGGGAGGCACTCCAGCCACGGAACCTTGCAAGTCTCAGAGGAACCAAGCATTACGTCTCAGAGGAACCTTGCTTGGGGGTGACGCTTGTCTTTTCATCCGACTAAGGATATGGTGTCGCACCTCAGTATGTGCTGGTTCACCTGAGGTAAGAGAGGATAGGGGGTGAAAGAGATGGTGACTTTACAGATAACTTTAATGCACGAAACTTCAACCACATTTGTTCTCCCTCATGCAATTCATGATGATTTTGGGTTCCTTCTCTTATGCATCATCATCACCCACACATCGGAGCTGTAGGCTATAAAAGCACTCAAGAGGATATTATGCACACACAAGAGACACTACACACATATCCTCACATTCAGGGTACTTATTGTTTGGTTGTTTGGTTCTATCTATTTATTAGTTATGGGGGTACATACTTCAATCCATTTTATAAAAAAAAAAAATTGGCCCATAACAATTAATTTCTGAAATATTGGACACTTCCCCCTCTCCCCCCCTCTCCCTAAAGGGTTTCCCTTTGGCCCACCTTTATGAGTTGTGAGGGGCAAAGGTTATGGCCAAAGGTTATGGGATAAAGTATAGTGCTATTGGGAACAATTTGAGCAAGGTGTTGAAAATTTGTTGGGAACACATTAGGAACATGACGATGATGACAAACATTGAGAACTTGGTATGAAAAAGTTGGAAGCTTTGATGAGAACTTGGTAGGGAACACATGGGAACATCAAAATCTTTAAAATTTCCAAACCTCTCTCCCACCTACCCACCCCCCACTCCAAAGGAAAAAACTGGACCCCTTGGCTATTGCTGCCTCGTCTTGTTTGATGTCTGGAATTAATGCTCCTAACTAAACTCTCTTGGTCACCCAATTTTCCCCCAATATTAGATGTGCACAATGATGGTGGTGGTGGTGGTGTTGTTATTATTATTATTATTATTATTTTGCCAATTTTTGGATGGAGTTTTGCCAAATTGGTGACATTATTTCAAGGAACGCTTAAAACCCCAGTACCCCCATCTTTTTCCCTTTGTAATTGTAACTTGGGTTTGAAAAAAATTAAAAATCTGGCAATAATTCGGCAAAAAATAATAATAACATGGGTGCACATAGTTGTTATTGCAGGCGATATAAATGTTTTTTTTTTCCCCTTCACAACAGCCCTTTTTTCCTTGTCAAACAAGTGTCTCGCAAATGCGGTGCCCAGACACATCTTGGTAAGATGGATCAGGCCAAAGGCAGACAAGGGCAAAAAAAGGAACTACAATAACAAGTATATGCACATATAATGTTGGGTACCATTTTTGTTTTGTGTGAGTTAGTAGTGATGGCCCCCTCCACGAGCATGGGTAGTGGTCTCCAACACCATTTACATGTTTTTTTCTAGTCATGTGAAGCTTTTTGCCAATAATGATCAATTAATCATCTCTTTTATGGTGTCGTGAGGTCCTAGTGTCAATGTCTTGTTTTTTCTTGGATGTGAATTAAATAAATAAGAAAAATTGAACATGGTGTACAACCTTTCAATATTCATGTAAATAAATCCTTTTATTTTTTTAATTTTTTACATGGTGTATGACTTTTCAATTATCAATTTATTTTCCTCTCGTTTAAATGACCAAATATACCCATTACCAATCACAATTTTGTGAACACTAAAATAGATTTCTATTATTAATTTTCCCCCATTTACTCATTTTTGAAGATCATCGTATTAAGCATATTTGGTCAAGTCTTTTAAAAACACAATAATCAATTACCAAACATTTCGATATAATATACAATTTAATGCACACAATTACCAATAATAGTGAAGCAATCCATTGTAAGGTTTGCTTTGTAATATACATGTACTCATTTATTAACCCATGTTCGATTATGGGTTGTTTAGGGGTTTAGGGTTTATGGGTTCTAGGTCACATAATCTCTAAGCTCTCACAATAATGGGTTTTAAAATTTTTACCACTAACCCATTTTCCAAAAACCAACAAGGGTAAAAAAAAAACATTCATCACCAAATACCCATGGGTGAACGAACACCTAAACAATTTAATAGGTAAAGAAAGGGGTAGTATATATCTCCATCCTTTGAAACTCTAGGGTTGAAAGTGATAGAAGAGTAGGGTTAAACCCTAAACCCTAAAACCCTAAACCCATACACACAACTCTCTCTAAGAGCTTTTTTAAGTGTTGTTCACTTAAAGGGCCCTATTTGCCTTACCTAGCTAGCATTCTTTTAGGGGAAAAAATTTAAAAAAAACAAACAAAAATTTTGCAATTACCTAGAAGACTTGATATTGGACCCAAAACAATAATGCATTATAGGAACAAAAGAAAAGTGTATCATATTGAGATTCCAAAATATTACATGAAAATTGAAAAATTGATAATTGAGAATCTCTATCCATGGCTTTTATTGGTACTATTTTTTTAGTTGTTTCTAAAAAATATTAATTAAATTTTAGAAACATTATATTTAAATTTGGACACTAGTGGTAGGTGATTTTGAAGTGCACCAAAGTCAAAAGAAAGAAAAAACACACACAAACAAACAAATAAAAGAAGCAACCTTCTTTATTAGGGGTAGGGGTTTGGGGGGGGGGAGGGTAGTTATTAATTTATTAATTAATTAATGAAAAATGAGCTACTTACTACCTACTAGTAAGTAGTAAGTAGTAGATTCGTCAAAAACCCCGAGCCTTTTCCTGGTTCTTCCTCATGTCGCCTTCTTCGCCGTTTGTCGTGCGCTTGCAGCAGCTCCGCTTGCGATCTTCCGCGGCGTCGAAATTCCTGTCTTCTAGTCGGTGTTTTGCAGTTGAGATCGCAGTTGGGTAGCTAGATTGTACCTCGGTGAACACTTTTTCTTTTAACGGGATCTCATTTTATTTGGACTCTCGAAAGTGCGACACAAATTTTCGTCGTCGTTGTTGTTGTTGTTACTGCTGCTGCTGTTGTTGTTTCTCAACTCTGCCGTGTTTTGTTTGTGAGGTTTATTATGCACACAGACAGAATTTTGGGTCTCACGATCAGCTTGTAATTTTAAAAAAAATTCTCTAGCTCCTCTTATCGTCCAGGTGTTTAGTTTTAAACTTCAAAGAGTCTCACTCGGATTCCATCGAGTTCTGGGAGGGGGGGAGGTGGGATTTTGTTGCAGAAGAATATTCTGGCCGGTGGGGGATGTTATTTCCTTCTTTCGGACTTCAGAAGCACCGTAAAGCTCCAGGGTCAGAAACATTTCATTAGGTTGTGTGACACAGCGAGACAGACAGACAGAAGTAGCCAGCCAGATATATAGATAGAAAGAAAGAAAGAGCGAGATCAGAGAGGCTTGTTTTGGAGCTCTGTGAGAGAGAGACAGACAGATCGGAGACAATGGCACAAGTGGAGAGGTACATAATCAAAATAGAGGAAGGAGAAGCGAGCAGCGGCGATGGAGTCCCTTCCAAAGGACCAGTATACAGGAGCGTTTTCGCAAAAGAAGGATTATTGCCTCTTCCCAAAGACCTCTTGACAACGTGGGACATCTTCGCGTAAGTGGTTCTTGATTCTTCCTGACTTAAGCTAGGAACTCTCTCGCCTCTTGTTAATTGCTCCGACCCTAATGCTTCCATTTTAGGGTATGTACATCTTTTGTTGCTTCTTGTTGTTGTTGTTGACAGATTCATATGTAACTTCTCTGCTTAGCTAAGGAGTTGGTAGGTTGCAACCTCGACTATGTACATACCAGGTGCCTTGCTGGGTGCCTCTCCTGTCATGCCTCCACTAGATAGGTACCTTGCTACAGCCCTCGAGGTAATGCTTAAGAGGGGTTGGTTGCAACCTCGACTATGTATGTACCAGGTACCTCTTTGCTGTCTGCTACTACATACAGGGCTGTAGTAGTAGCAGCAGCAGAGCCATCTACCTAGTCTCTCAGTCTCCTGTGCCTCAACTAGGTAGATACCTTTCTACAGTCTGTTGTAGACAAGCCAATCTCAAGGTAACACTTAATGGGTAGGTTGCAACCTTGACTATGCATGTCACCAGGTACCTAGTCTTGGCCTCTGTACCTTGATGAGGTGGAGATACCTTTACTACCCACCTGTTGTTGCCAGGCTCAAGGGTTATACCCTAAAGGGGCAGCTTGCAACTTCCATTATGTATAGACTAGGTACCTCTCGCTGCTACAGGCTGTAGCAGCAGGGCCATCTATGTAGTCTGTGCCTCTTGAGCTTCTGATTCGTCCTCCTCTTGTGGTTCATGATGCATAACCTCTTGCCCCCCCTTTTTTTTTCTTGTGTATATCATCTGGGCGGATGTTGTGGGTTATGAGTTTTCTTCCACTAAGAGAAGGGTTACATGTTGTGTCATCCATTTACAAGAGGGTTATGTGACTTTTCATCCATCAACAAGAGGGTTACAGTGTTGCTCTCGAACCTCTACATGGTAGGTTGTGTCTAGTGACCACCTCGAGTGTGTAGTTGTGTGCCTTGAGTATTCACGGTAACCTGTGCACTCTCGCAGGTTACCTAGTCCATAGATACCTTGCTGCAGTCTTTTGGCAGGCTCAAAAGGTAACTAAGACCCTCAATCCTAGTTGATGACAAGAGGGTGCGTGTCTCCAACAAAATATGTCCATGGTTTATGTGTGGTGAAAATGACAAAAGATTTATTGGATTGTCAAGGTCTCAGAGAATTTTCCCAATGTATTTGGAGGGCACATTATATCTGTGAGTATCCCTCCTAGAAAAGAAAAGAGATGGGATCTTATGCCTACTTATAGGCATAAGATCCCTCCCACTTGTCAGGAGTACGTATAACAACCCTCCCCCTCCTACACCTCATGATCTACATATGTTTAGGTTCATGACAATGTTCCCCTAGTGCCCTTTCTCAACCCTCAATTGTGTTGTTGATGGTAAACTTCAGTTTATTGGATCATCAGTAAACTAAGTATTCCAAGGATGCATTGTGTTGTAGTAGGTGTCTGATGGGTCAGGTTTAATGTCACATGTTTGCAGCCAGGCAGTGAAGAAGGGTCCCAAAAACCGTATGCTTGGTGTTCGGGAGGTAATAAATGGAAATGTGAGTAGCTCAATCTTTGGCTGATTCTATTCAATTTTCAGTTCATTCCAGAAAGATGAAATGTATGGTAGGATACTTACCTTCATTTCTTAGGGTCATCAGCTCTTTCAAATGCATGTGACTGGCAGCGCATAGAACATCATAAGGTCTACCAAATAGTCTACGAAGTTTGTAACAATGTGGGGAGAATCTCTCCTAAAAGTGCCAATTACATCAGATAATGGCTATTGGTCAGACCTGGCTTGCAGCCATGAGCTGCTTTGCTGGGTCCTCCCCATGGCCATCACCTAATACATACAATGTAGCTCAGTACTATATCTTCTTCACCTTTTGATTATGGCAGGCAGGGAAGTATGTGTGGAAGACTTATGGAGAGGTGTATGAAGCTGTTCTTTGCATCGGTTCTGCCATGCGGCATTTGGGTGTAGGGCCTGTAAGTTGCTATTTGTACTATTAACCCAGAAACCATTGCCCATAGTTTCCTGGAGAACTGG
>Ga0116229_10008435_pt1 | contig 16009 bp, 11 predicted proteins | sample S1TSphgellanicum_3_FD_87313 | JGI IMG/M metagenome (GOLD analysis project Ga0116229, IMG submission 87313) | Host-associated microbial communities from peat moss isolated from Minnesota, USA - S1T2_Fc - Sphagnum magellanicum MG | ecosystem: Host-associated > Plants > Peat moss > Unclassified...
AATATATGCTTGTCACTTTTGTCATCCATGACGATGGTGTTGAAGGTATTGAATATATGCTTGTCACTTTTGTCATCCATGACGATGGTGTTGAAAAGGAGGAACTTTGGAAAGACACGGACCTGGAAAAAAAGACACCTTTCCATTCTCTTCACAGCAGATTCTAAACTAAAGCCTATTTTGATAGGATGAGACTACTAGTGAACCCTAAACCATCTACCCTATATCAAATCCCATGAGGACCGGAGGACATTAAATCAGCAATGGATCCTTATTGCACACAGTACAAAAGTACCATTTGCTTAAAAATTTTCCCTGACTGCCCAATTATCTAACCAAGAAGTTTTTGATGATGACCAAACACATCTTGAAGCTGCCCAGACACAAATTTTGTGTCTTATTATACATGCATTGGGCTTGTTATAGACACTAAGAGGCATAATATGCCTCCAATTATGCCTCTGAATGTCTATTACATAACCAGAGTGTGCATAACAGGATGCAAAATTTGTGTGTGGGTATCATCCATCTTTTTCTCAAAAAGATGAGAGCAGACAAGGCAAAAAATAAACCATACAATACTTTTGTACTGTCTGCAATAAGGACCCATTTCTGATTTACCAACCTCCCTCTGATGATGCCATCAACAGCGGAACTCATGTAAAGAACCCTAAACCCTAGCTTAAAGTAAAATTTTAAATTTTTTTTGGGGTGAACTTGTTCTGCTAAAGAGGCAATGTGTTGCAAGAAGCTTTAGCCAAATTTGGGCTATATGTATCTGTTATTCTGGCTATTCAAAACAGAATTTAAAGATTTTTCAGAATAATGCTTTCATGGTGTAATTCTTGTCATGCTTTTGAAACAATTTAGTTGAAATAAGTAAGAAGGTTTTTTTTTTTTTTAAAAAGAATCAGAAGTAAATAAGAAAGATGAGAAATTTTAATTTTAAAATTTTAATTTCAAAGAAAGCCAGCAAAGAAATGAAGTGAACAAATGAGTTGTGAGTAAAAGGGAGAAAAAAGAAAGAAAAAAAAAGGTTAAGTTTTTTAAAAAGATTAAAATAAATAAAAACAAAAACAGTACCTTCCAAACTTAGATGTACTGTGATCTTTCAGTTCAGAAGGTATTACCTTACCCTAAGGTCAGTTTCATCATTAAATAATCCTCAAAATAGTGAAATGAAATTTTGTGAAATTATGAAGTTGACATGTTGAAAATCATCATCATAATTATCCTAGGCTACACTCTGAATAATTTCACTACACATATCACAATATTCACTATTAGAAAAATCTCATTTTTCGACTTGTCTTAGGCGATTAAAAGTGTCTTTTACATTATTTTTGATAAAAAATAGTCGAAAAAAAAAATTTAATCACCTAAGACAAGTTGAAAAATGAGATTTTTTTACTAATAATTGTAGTAGGTGATGAAAAATCATATAAATTTCAAATTAAAAAATAATATTCATTTTTTGAAAAATAATAATAATTTGTTTTCTCAATGTGGAAACAGACCCTAGGTTAGGGTACTAAGTCATGGACCCTCGAAAGGGGTAAAAACCAGGTGGGTGGGGGGACCTAGGATTTACAAAGGAAAAAAATTCTAACTGAACTTTCTATAAGGTGAAGCAAGCGCATGAGCAACTTCTTCAAGGTGAAGCACGCGCATGAGCAACTTCTTCAAGGTGAAGCAAGCGCATGAGCAACTTCTTCTGTAATGCAATCCCTCGAGCCATGGGCCTGTGCATGGTGGAGGAAGTAGATGAGAAAATCCATGGGTCTACATGTTGCATCATATGAAACTTTCTTTGCAAAATGTTTCTTCCAACATTCTTGAGCCCGGCCTTGGAGCCTCAAAGTGACTGATTTTGTTGGCCTTGCCTACCAAGGCAGGGATATTGTGTTTAGGTTCAATATAGAGTATACTAGCTTAAGGGATTTTGGCCCTAGGCAATAGTTCTATTTTTATATGAGGATTTTTGAGAGATGATATTTTGGCTTGTGCTGAAACTTGAGATAAGTTACAGTTATTATATCTTGAAGCATTTTGGTTTCTTTTAGAAGGTTTCTTGAAGCATTTTGGTTTTTTTTAGAAGGTTTTTTAAAGCTTATATTTTCACATGATGAAATATTTGAGTCTCCATAATTCTTCTTTTGCCTTAAGATACTTTTTAATGTAAATGGCAAGGCCACAGTGTGACACACACCTTGTTTAGTGTTGTAGGAAGCCCCCTTATCTTGTGCAAGATTGCCAAGCTCATGCGTGAAGGCATTACCTTAGTACCTTGGCCAATTCAACACTAATTATATTATTTTCAGAAATGTTAAAATTTTAAAAAATGGTTTTTTCCAAATCAAAAAATATTGTGAAGGACAATTGTGAATATTTAAGAATATTTCATTTGTTGAAATGAATTTTTCAAATTTTAATATATTAATTCAGCAAGTCTATCTGTCAATCTGTGACAGGGTTATACTCAATTGACAGCTAATGGACTTGGCACAAGTGTGAACAAGACCCAAATGATAGAGTCCAACTGTGGGCCGTCTGGGTGGTCTTCTTGCAGTGCAAACGTTTTCTTCTTGCAATTTACAGTGATGGGAAAGCATGCATTTGTGCCCTATTGGGTACGATGGGAACGTACTTTCTTTTCCTACGTGACGAAACGGGCCATTCCAAGAAATAACTAACATAACAATTTTGATGAGGAATTTCTCATAGTCATGACTTTCTGAAATGGTAGAATGTCGTTGAGCTTTAGGGTTTCAGGGGTCATCGCTGCTTCAGTGCCATGCCGTGCCTTGCAGGCACGGGTTACCACTAGTTAATTAATTATTTGACGAACATGCATTGAAGTGGACAAGGTACTAGAGTATCCAACATAAAATATGGGACAAACCCAAGCAAGCAAGCTGTAGCTAATACTGTCCCCTCACATTTTGGGAATCCCTTCACTCCTGGGCCCTTCCATGTACATAGTTTTGCCCTTCTACCTTCCATTCTATGATTCCAAACAACTTGCCAAAAGAGTTCAGCCCATAATGAGTTGAGATCAGGGTTTTTTATACAGTTTTGTCGTTTTCCAAAGTTTGGAGAAAATTTTCAACTTTATGGCAATTTTTTTTCTGATTTACACTTTTAAAAACGAAACTTTCCAAAATTTTCCAATTTTTTTTTGTTTTCATAGTACAAAAATTCGCCCGAAAGAAAGAAAAAGCACTTGAGATATGCAAATTTTCAATTGCAATTCAGGTGAAAAACAGTTCTAACCAGTTCTGGAATGTAACAAGCTTAAAAAAGGCATCTATGTATTTTCATCCAGTGGCATATTGAGTAAAATTTGTACTCAATATACCACTGGATGAAAATACCATACAAATTTACTCAATATACCATGATGATTACGGATTATTTTTCACATGTCCCATACAGGGGTTTTTTTTTTCTTTTTTTAATTCAATATTGTGATCTAGCCACGTTGGTAATCAAACACAAGAGGAATTAGCCAAATTTGGCTACAGGGAAGAGAGGAAAGTAGAAAAATTCAAGAATCCTGCTATAGTTTGGCGACCTGCTGGATGACTTCAAAAAAATCCTAGAAAAAACACGCTGCTCTCCCATGCTATTATGTACAGGCATGTAGGACAACGTTGTGAATTTATGCGATAAAAATCCATGATGTCTGTCTGTCTAAGTTCACCTTTTTTGGGGGTCCCCTACAGACTGCAAGACGCTAAATACGGCCCCCCCCAACGCATCGAAAGAGCACTATCCTGCGCCCTTTCTGGGCCTCACAGTGCAGCCCTGCGGTTCTTCTGGTTCTGCCACAGGGTTTGACTTAAAGTATGAAGAAGATTGACAAGTTCTTTTGCTGAATAAAAGAACAAGTAGAATGGTGCTGGGATAGAATCCATTTGCAAATGATGATAACACTTCAAAAGCATAGGTACAGAGTTCTCCTACCATATTTATTCACAATACTTACACCTTCTTCTTGGTCAACAAAAGAAAATACTAGACAAAGGTTTCTGAATCTAGCGTCTAGCATCAAACACATGTTATGAACTTTTCTTTCTTCAAGTCTTCTTTAAAAAGAAAGAAAAGAATCCAAAACATCACAAATTTTTCTTTTGATGTTGGAAGCAAACAAAGACAACTCAAAAGCTATCTCAAAATCATCATCAATCAAATTGATTGCCCAAGCAAATGGGTTTGTAATTTTTTCCCTACATTTTAAACACCTAATAATGGCAGATTGTATTCCATTAGAAAACAACTAGTGGTTGTTAGATTGGTTCTAAACACAAGTTGTCACAATAGGAAATAAGGAGTCCACAATTATTTTAGAAATGTGCCAAATAAAAAGAGGCATTTTTCTAGTTATTCTAATAGTATTCTACCAACTATAACAAAAAATAATAACATCCTTGAATTATAAAGGCTTCTTGAAACATGATGATTTTGATAGCAAATCCATAAACAAATTTAAAATTGCAATGTTAGAAGATTTAACTAAAACAAATCAATAAAAAACAAAAAAGATAATAATTATGGCAAAAACTTGCAATAGATTAAATAATCACCTTGTTTTCATCGAAGTTTTTTTTTTTTAGAGGTAATTTCCAATGTGAACAAGCCTTGTTCCATTCTTGTCTACCCTTTCCATATTTTTAAGGCCAAGTTATACATTTCTGCAAATCTAATTAAGCAAACTTGATTGAAACAAATTTGAGATTCCTGCAAATTTTTTTGTTAGTAGTAGCATATTGACATGCTTTGGAAAAAACATGACCAAAATAAAAACTTTGGAAACTTTCGTCTAAACCAAGGATTTCACAGTTTACAACAAATTTCAAAACAATTGACATAACATTTAAATTTGAGCCATCATTTTTCACATGGGTAATGATTTTGTTTCTTAACCCATATTGATCAATCAATTTTGTCAAATTTGTTGGCTAATGTTTGCCTAGTAGTTGCTATTGTTTCAAACAAACCAATAGTTATCTATTTGGGTTGCCAATCAAATCCCAAATTTTTTATAACAATAACAAATATATCATTCGCACCCTTTGACACCCACAAGTCAAAACCTGTTGTGGTAGAAATATAATCTATTAATTTTGGCAAAACATATATTTGTTTCATTTTCTCCACCAAGTTAAGTAATATTTCTTGAGAATTTCTTTTTTAGAAAGGAACGCAAGTTTAGGAGACAAATGTAATATTAATGCTTAAACCACACACTTTCAACAAACTACAATGGTAAGTTATTTTTCACAATCAAAAGGCCAAGGTCTTGCAAAAAGTCTTTTTGCTACACATCATCCTTTTTGAAAGGTTCTTTTACAACAAGAAAAACAAATATTGCACTTGTTGGGACATTTGGCCTTTTGTTTACAAGTTGTCTTCAACACTTCTTGTTATTTCATTGTAAATTTCTTCTTCAAACACTAGAAAAAATCTTGTATTTTGCAACTGGCTTTTGCAACTAATTTTTCATTTATGTAATTAATAAGTAATTGCATAAGCCAAAAACTAGTTGCAAAAATTTTTTACAAAAGAAAAGATTTCTACTAATGAAATTTCTTTACAATTCTAGAATTATCTACATCTACATGTTTCTTCATAGCAATTATACCATAAGTTTTTTAATAGGCTATTAAACCTTTTCTTTCTTTAATTCTTGGATTAGGAATATTTACAACATTATCATAACATAGAATACATCTCATGATTTGACGGGATCCAGCTTCAACCTCATCCCATCATTCCCATCTTTCCCATCATTCACACAATAGAATGCCCAACATAAAGAATTTATGTTATGGCCTTTCCAAAATTTTCTTTGCACATATAATTTTTGCAATTTTTTCTTCATTATTTGTTCCCCATTTTGTTCAACTTTGTTATTTTATGTTTGCACATTTTCACTTTCTACTTTTTCCACATGTTCTTCGATGTTCATTTAATTTTCATTGGTCTCATTTTTTTCAATCAAAATTAAATTTTCATTTTGACTTGACTGCCTCATTTTTTACTAGAATATTACCTACCCTAAAGGAGAAATTAGAGATAATTTTTTTTTGCCAAAATAAGATTATGCCAACTATTTGAAAATTAACCTAAACATTTACAAGCCACTAACAAAAAAAATTAAAAAAGATGAAATATGTATAATTAAATGTACAATATCCATAAACTTCTTGCACACAACAAAAAAACACATTGTCAACCAACATTTCCCAAAAACATGGATAATTTAAAAAATTCATCAATAAACAAATATTGAAAAAAAAAATCTCACCTTCCAAGTTTGGCCTCAAGAACTTGAATTTGGATAACTCTTTTCACACTTACAAAAAACAAAGGGGAAGGGAGTACCAATCTGAAATAAGAGGAACAAAAGTAACAACATCGAGCGAGGAACAGTATCATCAAGCAATAGGAGTAGCAACATTGAACAAGAGGAATAACAACATTGAACAAGAGGAACAATAAGAGCTTGAGCAAGGATTAAAACAAAACAATTACTAAGCAAACCAAACTAACCAAGCGAATTATTCTAAGCAACAATCGAAGAAGATAACAAAACAAATTCACACACAATGAAAAAAATGTTTTAAAACATTTGTTTTATATCAAACATCAAGCGATGCCACTTGCGTGCTAAACCCTAAACCTAACTACTAACTATTGATTAAACACTTAACCCTACTAACTACCTAATTAATTTTAAACCTTGAAACCCTAACCCTAATTTGTTTTAATACCCGATCAAGGTTTCAATTTGATTTAAATATACATTTGATCACGGTTTCAAAGGCCCGATTCTCACATTATATATAAACCTTGTAATTAGGTTTCATAAAGGGCATCACTCAATGTGATGCCCTGAAGGTTTCAAATTGAAAATCGAATTGAAACCTTATCTAGTTCTCACATTTGTTTTAATACCTGCCCAACATTAATATAAACTTTAAACCCTTAAAAAAAACCCTAAATTTTAAATCGATTCTTCCCCCTTTTCCTCCTTCCCCTTATTGAGGAGAAGGCCATAAATGCCTTCCAAAAATATTGGATGTTCGTGAAGCCACGTTGCCTTGTCCATATTTGAAATTTCATATGAAGTGTAAAAACCTGAATTAGTGGGGGTAGTAGGAAAGAATGTTTTTTAGTTGGAACCTTGTTTATAAATAGCAATTACACATTTTGATTGTTAGTTCACCAAAGATAATTGGTGAACTAACAATCAAACTACCAAATTTAGTAATCCCATTGGTCTAAAAATATCACCCTATCTTTATTTGAGATCTCAAATGAGATCTTTAAAATAAAACACATAAGTATTCTACTAAAATTTTATTTGTAAATATCAATTACACATTTTGATTGTTACTTTATCCAAGATTTTTATAAAAAAATCATCAAATTCAATAATCTCATTGGTTTGAAAAAAAATCTTCAAACCTTACATGTAACCCTATTCTATTGAACATTGAAAAAAATGGTCTTTTTCTAGTAATTTCATTGGTCCTTCAAAAATTCTCATGAACTTATCAAACCCTATTAAACAAGGTTAATGAAAATATTTATAAACTTTTGTGGTATGTTAGAGTTTTCATTGTTGACAAGTTTTCAGGGATAAGTGTGTTTTAGGGTTTAGGAAGGGGGATTTGAAAGTAATAATAGTAATGAAATGGTGGTAAGAGGAATTCTTGCCACAATAGATATAACATTTAAAGTTAGAGCCATTGATGTAAAAAAGATGGTGAAGTCAAGATATGAGGTAACCATTAATCTATCTCTATTTGCAACATTTGTAACTTTTATTGCATTCTCGTCCCATCCAACCATAAGTAAGGAGTATAATCAATAAATATAAGCATGCATTGTCTTGATGGATTCATGGTGTGCATTATTTTTGTTAGAAACAAAACATTAGTGAACTTTTACAATGGCCAATGGCTAATTAGGGATTTTGGAAAACCACAGCCAAGCATAAGGTTTGAATATGTGGTTTGCATTTTTCTATTATTAAGGTCTATGATATCTTTGGGTATTGATGATGACTATGATGTAGTAGATGTTCAAGATGTCTACAAAGTAGAAAAGGAAAAGGTGTTATTGGGAAAAAGGCTAGTGTTTACCACATTGGACTTTGATTCATTAACACTCATTGTCCTTACAAGCCATTGGTGGTAGCCATTAGGAAGTTTCAAGTGGCTACAAATACACTTACACAAGTTGCATGGAATTTAGTGAATGATGGGTAACCAAGTTTCTATAAAAGCTTGGCTTCTGGTCACTTGATATCACATGTGTGCAATTAAACCGTAACTTTAAATAATCAAAAGGGATTTGTATTTTGTGAAGGGTTGTTTCCATAATGTTCATACCATGCTGATTTTTTAGCTTATTGCATATGTGTTGTTGGCCTTTACTAGCAATGCCAATTGAAAAGTAGGTGACAAGGTGTGAGTTCTCAGGATTTCTTGGCCCTTTTAATTGTTGACTACCCATTTTGATATCAACATTCTCAAATTGTTGCAAGTTCAATGTAAGACAATTTTCCCTTTGCTATTTAGATTATGATCATGTGGGGGTGTTTCTTGGTGTTACATACAAGGTCAAATTGGAATTGCAATTGATCATTGTGTTATATTATGGACACATGCAAGGTGAACTTAAGTCCTCTTTGAATTTCATGACTTATTTCAGATTATTACAGCCTTTCAAGAATCATTACTGCATATCACTAAGGGGACATTAGGCAAAAATCAATTTTTACAATGTTTGAAAATGTTTAGAATTCTTGTCACATTCTCAAAATGGGTTCCCCACTACCATTTGGGTGAAGGCTTTTTTGGTTGGTACCATTAAAAACCACCCACCAAAAAATCACAAGAATGTTGGTTTCATTTAATTAATGAAAGGACAAATATCAAAAAAAAAATCCCAATTTTTTTATAATTGACTTTCAAAAATTGTCACCTTTGATTTCTCAAACATTAAACATCTATATTCAAAATCAATGCAAGATGTTTTTTGTTTTTACTTCATTCCATGGACTTTGTTTCTCAACTTGCTTTGGAATTGTTGTAAATTTTGTAAATGATTTTTTATTTATTCCATGCATCTAACTTGCAACGAATTTAATGTACATGGGGTTACACACATGAAACATTTTCCATTCATGTCAACACTTCACCAAAAAAAAAAAAAAAAAACAACCATTGTCAAATAGGCCTTCTCCTCCCACCAACAACGAAGGGTTGATGAACCATTTGTGTCTCTTTGTAAATGATAAGTAAAAAGTTTGATATGTCATTAAACATGCTACTATTTAACATCTAAAAATGCAGCATATTTCGTGAGCCCCAACTCTCTATAAGGAGGCAAATCCATTTGCAGGAAATGTAGTTGTCCAGCAACTGATTCTTGTCTAGGAAAGTAGGTATATAGGTGATATACGTATTGTACTTTGCATTAATTAGATGAAGTGCCTCCAAATTCAATTTTGTTTCTTCGCAATGAGCCAATTTGCTTGGCCCATCACTCAAAAAAACTATGAAACTGTTGAGGGTTCCCCAAAATAGAAGTTTCTATTTTGACATATAGAGTTCGCCCGCTTTGGCCCACCTCTATACGTGCTTCCTTTTTTTGGGGACCACCTGTGTGTTTGTCTTCATGTCATTCTATTCTGTATATAGGTAGTCGTCAGCGATGGGGGACTTTTTTTTTGTGCGTGTTTTGTGTGCCCTTGTCTCGTCACTCTTTCGCTGTCTGTGTCTCCCCTTTTTTTCTTTTTTTTTGACTTTTCGGGTTAACGGGAGGGGGTTGTGTCTCGTCAGCATTCTCCAACAGCACACAAGTGTAAGTGGGCCTATCTTCTGGGATCCATTCGTCTTCTCGTAAAAACCCTGCACTCGGTGTGTCCGTGGTTAGCTCCAAAAACTTTACGATTTTGTGTTTCAACAACCTTGGGTTCCTTTGTGTGTCATTCTTGGCGAAGGAGCTTGAGCTCTGATCTGCAGCACAAAGAGTGATCAGCTCACTGTATCACTTCTTTGGAAGCAGTAGACAATACATTGCAATAGCTACAAAAATTATAGCTCTGCCATCGCCATGGCACCCGGCCTGGAACTTCCAGGTGGAGCAGCAGCTGCTGAGCCCCTCGTCTTCGCTCTCAATGGGACTCGAGTTGAGCTCACTAACATCGATCCAGCTATGACTCTCCTCACTTACCTTCGGACTCAGACTACTTTTCGTGGCACCAAGTGCGGCTGTGGAGAAGGTGGGTGAAGAGCAATAGTGGTTCATGGGGTTGGGTCCTCATATCGTCTTCATGTTGTCATTTATGAATAAATTGCAAACAGAATTCAGATGTGTGTTTCAGGCCGATGTAGTGTGCAGGATTTCCTTCAGGTGAATAGATTGGCAATTTAGTTTTGTGTAGACAAGCGCACACAGAGAGGGACAGAGAGCTACACAGACACACAGAGAGAATGATGGATTTTGTTGGGTCCTGGATTTGGGGGTTCTGTTGTGGCATGGTGTTGAACAGGGGGATGTGGAGCATGTGTGGTGTTCCTTTCAAGATACAATCGAAACAGCAAGAGAATGGAAGAGATGACCATCAACTCCTGTCTTACACTCCTTGGCTCCATAGATCGCTGTGCAATCACCACAACTGAAGGTCTTGGAAACCAGCGAACTGGACTTCATCCAATTCATGAAAGGCTTTCGGGGTTCCATGCTTCTCAGTGTGGCTATTGCACTCCAGGAATGGCAATGGCAATATATGGTTGTCTCAGGAAATGTGCTCCTGCTACAACACATGAGCCATGCCATGAAAATGGGCATGAAAAGCAGCAAGGGCTTTCTGGCTTGACAGATGTAGATGCTGAGAGAGCGGTGTCTGGGAATATATGCAGGTGTACAGGTTATAGACCCATTCTTGATGCATGCAAGAGCTTTGCAAGTAATGTTGATTTAGAGGATCTAGGAATCAATGCGTTCACACAATCATCAAAAGGTGGATCTCTTCCGCCTTATGATCTAAGTTTAGACCCTGTTTTCCCACAATTTTTGCTGGAGGAGTTAGATGCTAGTGAGAGACATGTTGCACGATATCAAGCTTGGGTCAAAGGAGCTACTGGCAATGCATCAGCAATGGATGAATCAGGGCAAGTGAGGTTCAAGCATGTTGAAATTGGAGCAGGAGGAGCTGATACTCAAGAACGGCTCTGGATCACTGCAACAAAGATGGAGGAGGTCTTTGATGCAATGGCAAAGTATGACGGTGAGAGCAAAGTGAAGCTTGTGGTGGGCAACACAAGTGCTGGCTATTACAAACATGTGAACCCAGAGGTCTTCATTGACATCAGTCAGGTAAAATTACTCCCATGCTTATCATATATGTCCCTGCAAGAAGACAATCAAAGAGATCATGGTATCCTGTGTTTTCAATTACTGCGTTTTCTTTCCTTGCCTTGTATCCTTGTTGCTTGTAATTCTCTCTCATTCTGTGGGTGCTAGGGTGATAGCATCATGTGGATATTATATTCTGTTGTCACCTAAGATGCACTTTAAAGAATGGAAGGTACTTTGTGATTCAGTAACACTTTGCATCAATCATGACACATCCATCTATTAGAGCTCATTCCTGTTGAGTTTCTCCAGGTACCTGAGCTATTGTCTATTGATCAAGATGCCTATGCAATTGAAGTTGGTGCAGCCATCAGCCTTGCAAAGCTTATTGACCTTCTTGAGAATTTTCAACCTACAAAAGATGAGTCTCACTTGCATGATTGTGAAAATGGGTTTAGACAAGCGGAGGGGACAGGGGTGGATTCAATAGCATTGGCTTTAGCTTCCCACCTCAAGAAAGTGGCCACTGGACATGTGCGAAATCGAGGGAGTGTAGGGGGGAATTTGATAATTGCCCAGCAATTCCAGTTCCCATCAGACATCGCTACCATCCTTCTTGGAGCAGGAGCTAGTGTTAAGTGTCTTGGCAAAAGGGGAAACCATGTTCTGTTGGAGGAATCTAGCCTGGAGGATTTTCTTGCAAAAGGGATACCTGGTAGTGGTTGTGTTCTGCAGTCTGTGAGAATACCTTTAACAGATCGGCACAAAAGCAACAAGGGTGATGATACTCTTGGAAACTCTTCTTGTTGCTCCCGAGTGATGTTCAAGACCTTCAGAGCATCACCTAGGCCCTTGGGAAATGCTCTTGCCTATGTGAATGCAGCCTTCTTTGCCCGGGTGTCTACACCCAAAGAAGAGGAGGGAAACAACCCCACCCAAAATGTTATTGAGGAAGGAAGATTTGCATTTGGTGCCTTTGGAACAAAACATGCAATTCGAGCCCATGGGGTTGAGAAATTTCTTTCACATAAAGCTGTGACTCCAAGTGTGGTATTGGAGGCTCTCCAGTTACTGAAGATTGATGTTGTTCCATCCACTGAAACAAGCAAGGCTGAGTACAGAGTGAGCATTGCTGTTGCTTTTTTGTTTGAGTTTCTCAGACCTTTTCTTGGAGCTGCAGCTATGACAATCCCCAAGGTCAGTTCATGCACCAAAATGTCATACTTAATTTATTTCTGGCATTTCAAATCATATTGACTATTTGCTTCCCATAGCTCTCTAGCCTCACGAATTTATGTTCTTAATTGTTGGATATCTTTTCTTTGATGTCAGAACATCAAACAGGAGAACAGTGTCAAGAAGTGGCAACATAAGAATCAGTTGTTGAATAAGGGAAAGCAGACCTTTACTCCTCTTGATGATAATTATCCTGTTGGTCAACCTGTACCTAAAATGGTGGCTGAGCTGCAAGCATCTGGTATTCGGCTCTCCAATCATTTTGACCAAGACAGAGATTAGACTTATCGATGGTTTTTCACTCGTAGAATGTCAATGAAAATTCATAATCCTTTTCACATTTTGCGCAGAGCCGCCTCAAAGAAAAACATGATTCTGCACTTTGCATTTGTATTGAGGATTTTAGACTTGTCATGCACACAGGAAGTGCAATCAGTGGGTTAAGTGTGCAGCTCAGGGTTAACCCCTAAACCTTAAACCATTTCTGGCAGGAGAGGCTACATATGTGGATGACATACCATCACCTGAGAATTGCCTGCATGGTGCATTTGTATATAGTCAAGAGGCTTTTGCCAAAGTACAACACATTGATTTGAAGGCAGCCTTGGAGTCTGCTGGCATTGTGACATATGTCTCTGCCCAGGATGTGCCACCTGGTGGGAAGAATGTTTCGGCTGCCAACATTTTCCATAATGAGCCTCTTTTTGCCACAGATGTAGTCGAATATGTGGGCCACCTTTTGGGTGTTGTGGTATGTACACTTGCAAGTAAAGTATTGATTGTCTATGCTGATTGGAAATTAGTTCTTTACAAAGTGGGATTGTTGCATTGTTGCAGTCTCCTAGTAAATTAGGCAATGAGAGGCAAGAGCTGGCCACTAAGGGCATTGCAGTTTGTCAGCATTTAAAACTCGTGTAAGTGAACAGGTTGCAGATACAGCAGAGCATGCTCGGAAGGCAGCAGCTAAAGTAATAGTGGGTTATGATACCACAACAGTTGGTCCCCCAGTTCTGTCAATTGAGGATGCTATAAATCAAAATTCCTATCACCAATTGCACTGGCTTGCATCGAACTCAATGTACCCTGTTGGAGATACAGTCAACGGGTTTGCAGGTGCTGACCTGATAATTGAAGGAGCTGAGGTACATATGTTTACAATCCTGTTTCAGCTGTATACTTTGTTCAAGTTTTCTGACTTCAAACTGTTTTGTAGAAGATGACTCTTCAAGATGGTATGAGTTCAAAGCTTAGTGCAATTCTTAGAAATATAATCCCTAAAATCTGACTTGCCAAATGAAGCTCTTAGATTTTTGTTGATGTAATGTTGAATACAGGTTTCCACAAACTCACAGAAGCACTTCTATATGGAGACACAGGCCACATTAGTGATCCCAGATGAGGATGGCTGCATGCTCGTGTATTGCTCCACACAATGTCCTTCCTATGTGCAGCAAGGCATTGCCGCTTGCCTTGGTTTACCAATGCACAATATCCGTGTTATCACCCGCCGGATTGGGGGTGGCTTTGGAGGCAAGGTTACTCGATGTCTTCCTGTAAGATCATCTACTGTCCCCATTATTTCCAATCAGGGTTCAGGTTTGGGAATTGAAGATTCTTTGGCAATGAAGTAAAAGGAACACTAAATGGGTGTTTTGCTCTGAGGGGTGAAGGACAAATCTGCACATCACTGCTGGGCCCCAAGTGTATGGAATCATGAGGTCTTTATGAACAATGGTCCTTGTTTCTATGATTTCTAATCACTGCACAATTTTCCTGACTTCAGCTTGCAGTGTCATGTGCTCTGGTGGCATACAAGCTAAAGCAGCCGGTGCGAATGGTGCTTGACCGCAACACAGATATGGTCCTTACCGGAGGCCGCTCCCCCACACACACAAAATTTAAGGTTGGGTTCACAAAGGAGGGCAAGATCTTGGCTCTCCAAGCTCAGATATTCTGGGAGGCAGGGTTTGAACCAGATTTTTCTAATATGTTTCCTTCTTTTCTGATGCGAGGCTTGAGAAAATATGACTGGGGTGCAATGGATATTGATGTTAGAGTATGTAAGACGAACAAGGTTCCAACCACTGCATTTCGAGGCCCCGGTCACACTCAAGGCTCATTTATTGCTGACGCAATTGTGGAACGTGTGGCCTCTGAGTTGGGTATGGATGCAGATGAAGTAAGAGAACGAAACCTTCACACTTCAACAAGTCTGGGAAGGTTCTATGGGCCAGATATTACGAATGAACCAGAGTTTGTGGATGAGTCTGGAGAATATACCCTACCTAAGCTATGGGCCAGGCTCAAGGCATCAGCAAAATGGGAAGAGAGAAAACAACAAGTTGAGAGATTCAATGCTGAGAACATTTGGATCAAGCAAGGCCTTGCAATGGTGCCATGTATATACATGGTTTCTTCAAATAGCAATATAGCAAAAGTGAGCATTTATTCTGATGGCTCAATCGTGGCAGAAGTTGGTGGAATTGAAATAGGGCAGGGACTTTACACAAAAGTGAGACAGATGATTGCATTTTCCTTGAGCCAATTGTGGTCACAGGTCAGCTCGCATTACCATAGTCTGTTGTTCAGAGTTCTTGTTGCTTCTTGTTTTGTGTAGTTTCCACAAAACATCCCTCCAGGCAGATTCTACAATCATTGCAGAACAGTGCATTTGAACACAATCTCTTGGCCGTAGGATAATTAAATTTGCAGTTTTGTGGCATTGATGCACAAATCTGGAAAAAATATGCTTGTTTAAACAGGGAAGAGGAGTTGACATGTCAAAGATACGGATAGTCCAGGCAGACACAATCAGCATGGCAAATTCAGGTATGACAAGTGATAGCACCACATCAGAGGGAAGTTGTGCTGCTGTCCAAGCAGCTAGTGAAATGTTGGTTGCCAGATTACGACCCATCAAGGAAAAACTTGAAAAGGAAGGGATTACTGGTGAACTTCCTTGGGAGACCCTCATTGCACAGGTACATTAAGTTCTCATGAAGTTCTTACTACTCTAGGCTTTCAAGGATGACCTGTGTCATAAGGAATGAGAAGAAATTGTGGGTAAAATTGTCCTCGTGTTAAATTGAATTTCTGATGGTGGTGTGTGGCAATTGAGAACTGGATGAAGATGAAAGCTTGAGATTTCTGAATTGTCTGCATGAGTTAGTGTCTATGCAATGTGATCATCTCAGGATCCTTTCAAAAGCTTATGACAATTGCCGCAAATTTTCTTTCTTGAGAGTCACAACAGAAACTTCTAGTGGGAATTGTTGGGGGCCTTCCAGTTCAGTGAAACACAATTTGCATGTTTAAAGCAATTGCCATGGAAGAAGATCCATCAACTCAGGGATGTCTATGAAGTACATCTGGAAACTTACATGGCCATGTCTGGAGC
>Ga0116229_10008437_pt1 | contig 16007 bp, 17 predicted proteins | sample S1TSphgellanicum_3_FD_87313 | JGI IMG/M metagenome (GOLD analysis project Ga0116229, IMG submission 87313) | Host-associated microbial communities from peat moss isolated from Minnesota, USA - S1T2_Fc - Sphagnum magellanicum MG | ecosystem: Host-associated > Plants > Peat moss > Unclassified...
AGAGAGAGAGAGAGAGAGATATGGCAGAAAGCTAGGTGTTGTTTTGTGCATTGGCATTCTTTAGATTCCCTATTGGTATTTTAATTCTGGTGAGGAGGCTGCATCCTTCACTATAATTGCCCAACAATTTAAATAGGGCGCTTGAAAGAGCTTCTGACCTTATTAGCTGGAACATGATGAACTGTGATTTCATAGTTCAATATTTACAGTCTTTTTGTTCACTACTAGTAGTACATCTGTTTGTCAATTTCCTGTCCCGCATGCCACTTGTTTTATTTTCAGTCAACTAATTGCATGTGAAAACTTCATCTTCTTCCAATCATGTTCCTTGATTTTCTTTTCTTGTAGGACTGCGTGGGCCCGGTTCTTCCCTTTAACCCTTTCTCAGGTTCTATCCTCATGACCTTCACTCCCAGCTTTTACATGCCTTCAAAGGTTGTTATCTGTGCAAAACTAATATGTGTAATCTTTGGATCTATCTACACAATTCAATAAGGTAGTATGTGGGTTTATCCAAAGTGGAATTAGATGGATCAAGGGGTACATTGTGAGTAAGAGAGCAAATCAATGCATAATCAATAAAGCAAAAACATACCTTTGAAGAAGGATTAGCACGGAAAAAATCCCAAACATTTCCATGGGGAAATCCAAGTACTGAGAAGCGAAAGTGCGCATGCTAGAGAAAACAGCTTCAGATGGCTTATTACTTATGCCAAGGCATAAAACAAAAATCTCAAGTTTTGTTTTCCTTCATCTTCTCTGACACACAAGCAGACTAAGAAAATGTAAATGTTTGCTTGCATTTTTTTTCTGAGGTAGCGAGTGCAATCTCTTAATGCATGGTGAAGAAATGCATTTCAAAAAAAAGCTTTGCAATTTTCACTTGCTTTTCACAAGTGTTTTCTCAACAAGCTCATCAGTTGTCACCCCAATGATATCATTCGCATGTGTCAGACTTTCATCTGTGTACATTCCCTCTGAATCCTGCATGTTTTCAGAAGGAGATCCAAATACTTTGTCAATTTGAAGACAATTCTCATCGGAGCTTTTGACTGGAGAAGAGATGGAAAAACAATGACAGATTTGAGCAAAAAAACTCAGGCTTGCATATCCTGAGGAGAAGCAACAACAGCAAAATGAGAAAAAGGTGAGGTGTGCGTACCTTGGATACAATCTCCAGTTTTTCTAACTTGGAGATAGCATCATCAACCTCAAAATCACATTTTTCATTGAACTTGGTTGCAAGCAGCTGCTCACAGCGGCGATCCAGATCCTGCTTTACAGAAGTGAAAAGTGTCAATGCACAGCAAATCTCCCCTGCTTCCAAGGCACCCAGCCCCAGGACAAAGAAAGCTTAAAAGCTACGTACCTCCTCAGTAGCTTTTCCTTGAGTCATCAATATAAAATATGCAAGGATCACCTCCTTCACCTGCAGAAGGAAATTCACACGTGACTCATTTTAAGCTCAGTCAGATGGTAGCTTCCAAACTTGAAGACCAGCCTAAATTCAGTGGCACAGCAACCAAATTTTGATTTAGAAATGTAGAAGAAAATGTCCAGATAAAGTATGATGTAATGGAAACAGCACAAGTCAGAAAAAAATTAACTGTCAGATTCACAAACCTCTTGTTGGATCACGTCATCACAAAGGTGGAGAAGGGTGCCCCTTCCACTATCAAGCTGTTTGTCGTACATTGATTTAGTGATCAAGTTCTGGTACTGCGCGAGATTTGCCTGGAAACTGCTTCCAGCAACTCAATAACAAATAGTCAGGCCTCAAGACAATCAATCTGTTGTCTACTTGTGTGAAGTGATTGCAGCATATTTGATCAAAAAGTCAGCTGCTACAAACATAAAATGCAAATAAATTTATTTTTTTAACTTTGTGTGTGGATGGAGAACATCTGCATACTCATGGATTAAGGTTGACCTGAATAGAATTGACACATGACCCAATATTGTTGTGGAGATTTCAGATCTGACAATGTACCAAGCAATAGGAAAAAGAGGACATCCAAGCCTAGAAAACAGAGAATGGGTTGAACATGAAAAAGAAACAAAAGGAAGAAGAAGAAGAGAAGAACCACATATGGAAACAGCGAGAGAGAAACAACATGGAGAATTTTTTAAGAGCATGATGATTGAGGACAAAATGAGCTTTGAAAAGCTCCTGACTCGGGATTAAAGAAATGCTTGAAAAAAATCATTTTGAAGATTGCAAAGACCAATCTTTAGATGCAATAAAAACAGTGTCTTCCACATAGAATACATATGTCACCATTCTTTCACTGAGTTTGAAGGCACATACGTGAAATAGATTTTTGCAATATAGCCAATGATGCCACCAAGGATTGCCAAAGCCACCCATACATCAGCATTTCCCACCTCTAGTGATCCAAGTAAGGCCACCTGCAAGTGACAAGTAGCATCTCTATAATAAGAAGATGGTAAATGATTCTATAAAACATCAAGTGATTGCAGAGAGAAAAAAAAATCCACAGAAATTGTAAGATAGCTGACCAAACGAGTGATTGGGTCAGTTCCAAACAAACCAAAACATTCATAATTATACATTGTTCAAATACTCCAAATAGCACATGTGAATGGAAAACACACCTGAAACTTACCAAGCCTACAACCGCTGAGATCAGTAATTTGACCCAGTCCATGGGTGTCAATCCTGGGTTCTTCTTCTCAGGCTGTGATGGCACAATGAACAGGAGTCAGGTGTTAGTTTTCATAATCCAAGGAGATGGAGATCTTTCTCATACTACCCTAGTACCAACTGCAGACTTTTTTGGAACCTCCCCATCTAAAGGTGATCAAGGTCCTGATCAGCTTGAAATCCCCTTTCTCCATGTCTACACATTTGGGAGTGATGGAAGTTGGATCAAATCCTCTTTCAAACATATATACCCTGTAGAGTGAACTGCCAAACTCAGAGAGAACTTGAAGCTGGATGAAAAAAAGTCAAGGCACCCAGAACAGCTAGCAAGTTCCTTCTGCTACATTGAAAGTCCTAATATTATTATCTTTGCAAGAAGATGAAAAAAAACTTACAAGGACAAGCTCCATGTCTGCCATTGGGATGTTTCGGAAATGTTTCACATAAATAGCACGGTCCCCAAGAGGTGAGTTGATAGGATGAGGTTTGGATGCCTTTCTGCATCACACAAACCCTGTTATATTCCCAAAACCCAAAACATGGCTCAATGTGCTACACACTTCTTCAGCTCTCAAATGATGGCACAAACAATCTGCCAGCAGTTTCCCCCCATGCTGCAGCAGATCCCTCCTAGTATATCCCAATGTCACACTAGCAACAGCACCCTAGCCTTAAGTGATCACCAGAAACATGGGTTTACAAAATACCTGTACACCAAGATGATGCGGTCAAATGTAGGCTCCTGGACTGTATTCTCGTGGAATAAATTCTTGAAACTACACAAGTACAGCCAAATCTTGCCATTATTAAACCTTAAAAAGATAAAGCTAAATCTATTAGCATAATCAGCACATACGTGAGTTGGATAAGGAGATGCAAAAAAACACTAGGTTAGCTGATTGACTTTCTTTGTCTGTAGGCAATTGTTATATAAACAGAGCCTTTTCCGCCAATAATAAGGTTGAATATAGAGGTGGTGTACCTGATGTCCATATTTTGAATGCGGATACGTTCAATGTGAAGATTTTCATCCTGGGTCTTCTGCTGAGTGTCCTCTCGTTGAACACCAAAATCTGACTCCACAATTGACAACTTTCTGGACAGAGTTTTTGAGACCACATGATGATGCTCTTCGTGTAACTTCTGCAACCTATTCCAACTCAAGGGAAAAAAAGTCACTGAGTTGCAGAACCTTAAGAGATGAGCACCATTGACGAGTCTCTAAAACAGACCAAGTTCCTGTTGTTGCTACGAACCACACCACCCATTGTAGCACTAGAAGTGTATGACTCTACACTGCAACTATGTGTGTGGTGACTGCAATGTTACCTTAACTTCTGCAAAAGCCAATTCCAAGCACGTGAAATCAGGAGATCCAGCTTCGACATGATGAAGTAGTCAGTTGTGCGGTCAATTCCAATTCCTCGGCGGAAAATCACATACTGAAGCCAAAATAAAACACTCAGACTGTGAGCAACTTGATTCAGACACTCACAATCGCTGCTCTGTACTCCCAAGTACATACCCAACAGTTCCCTTTCTCCATTGGATACCAACCCTTCAAGCTTGATGACACTACTTGAGCAGTAGGAGTGCAAAAGAAACTATGCTCATAAATTGAGGACTGATTACCTGAGTTGCAAAGGATGGGACTTCTGCAAAGTGACCCTGACTGAAAAATGTGGTGAACAACTTCTTGTCCAACTGCAGCAAATCCACTCAAATGCCAAGTTTTTCAGCAGTTGCATGACCCGGAAAAAAGAAAAAAACAGACCAAAAAAATTGCCTTCTTTTTGTTTCATGTCACCTCAAGACTCGCTACAGAGAATGAATCAAGTATGAATCAACAACATTGAAGTCATACATACAAACCTTGGATTTGTCGACTGCAATTGGCATATTGAGAAGATACTCGCCTGATGTTGCCACCTCCACTTCATCATCAGTCAGAATCTTGAAATTGCTCTTTGACATCAACTGAGCAACAACAGTAAAGATGAAAAAATTACAGTTGTGAGGGACTTGCAAAACTCCATCCTGTAGTGTGTGGAGAGCAATTCAGTTTACAACAAGTTTTGAAAACACAGCTTAGAAACACACAGAAACTCTGCACAATGACTTCTTTTTCAGAGAGAAATTTGAAAACACCGGATTGACTGACATCTTTAGACCAAATTCACAACTGCTAAAAGGCCTGATTCTTTTTTTGAGAGAGACTTTTGATGGTGGGGGGGTTGGGAAGGATGTATCTTCAGAGCTCTTTGCTCTCAGTTTCAACTCATGGAAAAATACCTACTTCAAGAGGTTTGTTTGTTTGTGCTGACAGCCAACAAAAAGGATGTTGTCAATGTGAACAAACAAACTCTGAGAAAGGAAGAGCTAGACTGTGATGTCAAAAGGACTTTTGTTGCACCTGGAATAGGATCTGCAAGAATCGCTGCTCAAGCTTATCCACTTCCTCCACTGATAGTTTCAGCTGCTCCAACCTCTTTGGCCCATGCATTGGATCGAACAGCGAATACAGCTGCTGCAAATGTGATTACACCTCTCAGACTACACCAAGACAAGAAAGCCAAAACTGCATGCAATGAGCTCCAGGTAGATTATATTCTCAGTGCAAAATCAGACCCCACTTCAGAAATACTCCCCTGCTTTCACACAATGCAAAAAAATTATTAAAAAAAGTTGCAAGCTTGAACTTGTGAAAGAAAAACCCAATGCTCATTCTTCCCCTTTTTGTCCTTCTGAAAAGAAAGTCCAGTCCAACTGTTGGGAAACAAACTGTACCATCAAATCTTCAAACTGTAAATTATACCAAGCTCGAATGGTCGACTCAATCCTTTTGCATAATGTGGAAAACTCATGCCTGTCTGATTCCTCTTCTGTACATGGACACACCAACACCCACAACACCCATGAGAGAAGAAGCTCTCTCAGAGAAACGGCATTTACATTCCAAACTAGCTCCACCCAAAACCCAAATTTGAGACTTCAGGAGGAAAACAGGAAAGCGAAAAAACAAAAAGGCTTGTCACAGATAGAGACAGACAAAAGACGCAGACAGACCGGAGACACAGACAAAGACAGACAGAGAGTACCTTACCTATAAGGTCAAGCAAGCCTTGTACTAGCTTGGGTTTGGCAGTTACAATGACTGACTCTCTCTCGATGTTCAGAATCTCTGTCTTCCTGTGCAACATTTTGGGTTGTCCTGCTGCTGCAATAGCCATCTCTCAAACCCAAACTAAGAAAATGGTTTGTTTGTGCCCTAGTATGTGATGTCGTGAAGGAGATGCTGGCAATCTGAGCCTTCCCTCCAACAGTAGATTACTACCTCCTCTTCCTCCTGCTGCTGCTGCTGCTTCTCCCACTTACCCACTTCACCAGATGCTACCTCCGCTGCACTCGGCCGTTGGGTGACGACTGTTTCTTTCTAGATTATTGTATTGATTGTGGGCATGATGAGAGAGAGATTCAGAATCACGATTGCTAGATGTCGTACCTTGTGCTAAAAAGAGTGCCAAGAAACGACAAGCACAGCGAAGAAAGAGGATCTGAACTGATGAACTGATGAACTGCCTGCCTTCAATCCTTCAGTCTCCTCCTGACATTCTCTCGTCCACCCCCCACCGCAACACAAGAGATTCTTTGGCAGATCTTTGGAGCACACTTACCATCTTCTGCAGTATGGATTCAAGTTCTCCACTCTTGTACGCTCTTTGGGTGTGATGTTTGATCTCCTGAATTTTCTTAGTTTTCTTAAATTTTTACACCAATCCCTGGCTTTTTACGCATCTCATTTCCTCCTCCTCCTCCTCCTCGTATTTTCAGAGCTCTCCTCCTCGCCATCTTTTTTTCCCGGGTTGGGGGGCGGGGGCTAGGGTTTAGGGTTTAGGAGATTGTGGATATTGAAGAGGTATCGTGGGTTTTCTTTTTTCTTTTTTCTTTTTTTTTCTTTTTTTTGGGTATGTATGGGTAGCAGTGTTTTTTTTTGGGGGAGCAAAATTTCGCCATTTTTCGACAATTTCTGAAATTGGGAAAATTTTGGAATCTTATTTTATAGTGTAAATTTGACTAATTTTGCTTCTTTTTTTGGGTTAAATTTCGGCAATTTTTTTGATATTATATATATATATTCACTGATGGGTAGTCAGGATCTTGGCTATTTTGACAATTTTTTTCTTTGAATTTTTTTTTTTTTTGGGTTTTGTTTTTTTTTTTTTTTTTTTTTTTTTTTTTTTGTTTTTTTTTTTTTTTTTTTTTTTTTGGCCATGAATTTGTGCTGTGTGATTTTGTTGCCAGATTTTCATACCCAGTTTCAAAATTGTAGGTAGCCAAAAATATAGACAAGTGTTTTAAGAAATTTTATTTTCATATTTAGGTTGTAACTAAATTTGGCTAAATCCTCATGTTGGCCATTGTCATTGTCACAATATTGGCTACAACAAAATATTGAAAAAAAAAAAGAAAAGAACAACATTGGAAGGAACTTTAGAGCACTCTTCTTCCTTTTTTAAACTGAGACAGTTGACAAAGTCACCAGTTGCAACCCATGTGGTTAGCCCAGTTCTAAACTCGAGGTTCAAATTTTGGCACTTCTTTTCAAATTCAAGAACCTTTGGGCCCAGTTCAAAAACTTGGTCTAGTTTCATGTACACATTACACACTCCCTTTTTAAGAATTTCTTCAAAAGTTCTTGAATTTGAAGAACAATTCTTCTTAAAATGCAAGAATTGGCCAACTTTTGGTCACGAGACCATTTGGAAGAAAATTTACTTAAATTTGGTTATAAATCAAATATGAAAATAGAATTAAATTTGGTTATAAATCAAATATGAAAATAGAATTTTTTTTTTTAAAGGATTCTTTTATATTTTTACTTGCCCATTGGAATTTTTGGTGCCCAATAAAAAATTTATTCCCTTCAATTTTTTTTAGGACATTTGAATTATGATAAATGTTCAAAATATGATTAATTTCAAATAAGTTTTAAATGACTAAATTTGACATAGCTTAAACCCTTTTCTTTAAGTGAAAGGTTTTGGGTTTAATTGTGTTAATATGAGTCATTAATGTTTTTTTGAATGACATTCTGACAATTTTAAAACATTATGGTTAGATAATATTTTGACCATGCTTAGATTTATTTATTTTTACATAATTTCATTGGATTTTTTAATTTAAAAAGAACAATATGAATAGGTTTTTAAATGTGTCAAAAAGATATTTTATGTTTATAAAATTATTTTCAAAGTTAATATTGATGTTAGATTGATATATTAGAAAGGTGGGCATACAAATGCAACACACAATTTCAACATTATTTCAATTTTTGAGTTGTATAAACATGTAAAAAAATATTGGTTACATCCAAGTTTGTTCATATCAATACATTTTTATCTTTTAGGATTTGATTTTTTTTCCAAATAACCATCTTCTTTTTAAATGATTTTCATCCATGGAAGAAGAAAGGTGATAGTTGTTGAAATATTTTGTTTTGAGCAATTTGCCCAACCGACCTTTTTTGGCCAAGCAATTAAGCATTCCTTGGATGAAGAACCAAAAATAACTTTGTTGAATTTTGAAAAGGTGGTCGATTCTACTTCAACTAAACAACATTTTTTTTTAAAAATTATTTTATTAAACAACCCTTCTTGCTTAACCAACAAGGATTTGTCAACCATTCCCCCATTTGAGCAATAAAGTTATCACATTTTACCCAATCAAGGAAAGAATGTGAAGGCAAGTTGTTTATTTAAAGAAGGAAATGAGTCCATATTTTCTTCATGGAATTAATGAAGGAAAACATATGTTCCCCAATGAATTCAAACATCATTTTTTGTATTTTTACTCTTCATTAATATTAATCAATTTATGTACAATGTTATAGAATTTAAAGTTGCACAATTTATGCAAGTTGAAAGGTTTTAGCTTGGAAGGTTGTCTAATGTATGAAAATTTACACAATAAATGAAAAGTTGTAGAATTGAGGTTGAATGTATGAATGATTTTTAGGCTTTTCATCCAATAAGGGGCCTCTATGTCCAATTAATTACAAAAATAGTCACAATTTGGTTACTTTTATGTGAATACATATACCTTTGATATATATATTAAGTTGTTTTGGAATGTATTAAGGATATATTTATATATTCAAGAATTTAATTATATTATATTTAGGGCATATTCAATATACATTTTGCATATATTGTGACTATGTAGGCTAGGCAAGTTAATAAGTAAAAAATTAAATAATCAGATAGGTAGAACTACCTACTACATTTAATATAAATAATAATTGTTATAATTAATTACAAGTTAATCAAAAAGTTCATAGTAATAATAATAGTAACTGGTGTGAACCTGGTGCATAATGCACCCGTCGAGTAATAAATATCACAGAAAACAAAACCCAAAAAAAAAAAAAAAAACAAAAAACAAAGGTCCGGGCAATTTAACTGACACAAAAAACAAAACCCATCAAAAAAAAATAAAAAATCCGGGCAGTGCCTGGAAACTACTCGGACAGACAGACAGACAAACAAACATGTAGCTTTAATATATAAGATAGTAAATTAATAATAATATAACTTATTATTGATATATAATTATTTATTAATAACTATTTATTATTGATATATAACTATAATTTATAATTAAATCAAATAAAATTAGTTACTAAATTTATTAATTACTAAAACTTAATATTATCCAATAATTTAAATATTTGTGCTACTATTTGTTAGTTAGTCAAGAAATTACTTATTAGATTTATAATTTACAAACTTGAAAAAAAAGACAAAAGATATGGGATAAAATTTTTAATTGCAATTAAATTACAACTAAAATTTTTATCTCATATGCTTTGTCTTCCATTTCCATCTTGTAAAAGTATATAAAGAAAGTGTTTTTCTTTACATTTTTATATTTAAAAAATGTGTAATTTGAGATGAACCAATGAAAGAGACTTAATCATGAAGGCTAAACCTAAAATCAAATTAGAATATTTACATATCTACTTTTTAGTCTACCTACCCACCTACTTACCTAGTCCTACCTACTTACTTTCCTACCAATTTACTTACCTACATACATACCTACTTAAGTATCAATTTAAATGTATTTTGGCCAAAATTCAATTAACATGCCATGTGGCAAAAAATTTATTGTGCCACGTGACATGATATAACACCATTCAAAATGGATGATGAAAATCCAATATGTAATTTAAAGACATAAATTTTAAAAATTATCATGTTGCCACATGGCACTTTGTAATGGGTTATAACATAATTGCAAATAATGGTGAGTAGTTGCAAACTTTATACAAATGGTCAAAGGATGAAGGTGTATATATTGACCGTATACATCATCCATGTGGAATGTGATGACATCATGTTAAGTCATCATTTGTGACTAGATGTTACATGCGACTTCGCTTATGCAAGTAATGGAATTTTAATTGTACAAGTTAGTTATAACTTATTTTTAGTTACAAATTTTAATCACAAAATTGAGGCTTTTCTTTTAATGTATGTTTTAACCTAACTAGAAATCATTATTTTATACATTTGTGCACAAATTCAAGATAAAATGCATTATTTTCATGATGACATTGACTATAAGAAATGCATTAATTTTAAAACATTAAAAACTACACAATTAAAGTTTTTTTTTTTAAATCCTTAAAAGGACTTCATTTTCTTAATTGTGGTAATCTTAACTTTGAGTTTGTGACCAAAGCTATGGCAAAGAGAAAAAAAATAGGTTGGGGGCAAGTTTGGAAGGTTTGAAGTTTTGACCAAGGTTCAAGCTTCTTCAATTTCAAGTTGAACATTGTGTTTCAAACATGCATGTTTTTTTGCGAATTTGAAATATTTGTGGTTAAATATATTTTGCATTTTTTGGGGAATTTTTTAATTTTTCGTCTTTTTTTTGGGTTTCTTAAATTTATTTTAAAAATTAAATTGATGATTATTGTTTTAAATGATTTATTTGAATTAATTTTTTCCCCATAATGTGAAGAAGAATATTGTGTAGAAGTAATTTAAACTATTGTGTCATAGTGCAACAAATAAACCATGAAAGTAATGCAAAACATTATAGTTATAAAAAAAAAATTCACCCCATGTGCTTGTTATATTTATTGTTGATGATAATAATTCTAATGCATTTCATTATGGCAAAAGACATTTGTTAGGCCAAGCAAATATAGGTTCACATGCTTGTAATAATTATGCAAACATGTGAACAATAAACAAATTCATTGGCTAACAATGCCCAATAACCCATTTTTTTATACATGAGCATGGGGTAATTGAAAATGATCTCACATTTTTCATTTCAATTTGTTAATTAAAAATTATGGCGAAAAGAAAGGTTGGAGGTCAAATTATCAATTTGGATTTTGATTATTAAAACTCAAGAAATAAAGGTCAAATGACCTCCAATGGAAACATCCTTTGACATGTACAATTTTGGAATTAGATTTGTTTCAATTGAAATTCATATGAAGAAATTATGAACTTGCAAAATCTTTGGATTCATATTTTGAAAAATTCAAGATTCCCAGTTAGGAGTCTTGAAAAAAAATTAAAATCAATGTAATTCTTGTGAAAATATCCATAATTTATTGTAGAAAGGAAGGTGGTGGCCTCTTCCCAAATTTAAATTGCATGAGTGTAATGAGTTCAAAGCAAATCCATGACCCAAAATTTGTTCCATTTTCATTAATTACTTACATTCGTTTAATTTATGCACGTGACTTGCTCATGAGGCAACAAAGCTACCACATGAGCATGAGTTGTGAATGTGAGCATGTGAGATTAATTATTGTGGGCACAAATGAATCTTTTTTGAATATTTTTGCCACGTGTACATAATGTTCTTGCCACATATACAAAAAACTTCTATCTATGTGGCATTCCATCTACAATGATGGAATACTCCAATTGCAGAAACAATATTGTCCTAACATTGTTTAAGGGTAAAAATAAAAGGACGTGATTAAGCCACTTGATACAGTGTTGTGCAATATTAATCAATATTTAATTGTTGTCAATATTCAATTATTTAAAACAATGAAAAATGAAAGTTGTTTTACTCATGTGGAAATCATATCAATATATTTGAGATATCATTTAGAACAAATGGAAAACAAACACAAGAAATAATTACCTTTCGGATAAAATCTTTAATGGTCAACAAATCAAAAACCCTAAACAACAATTTATCTTCAAATAGATATTTATTTTGTGAAAAAAATTGAAATATTTTAATAGTGTATTAAATTATTTGGGGCATGTCAAAATAATAAGCCATATGGTGTGTTAAGATTATTATTTTTTTACATAAAACTTTAGAAGTTCAAAATAATAAAAAGGATGACTTTTTCCCTGTAAAAAAATATAGATTTTAAATGATAATCTAGATGAATTATTCTGCAAAAAATGTCAGAAAAGATTAATGTATTTGACCCTTACCACAAAGATTAACTCCCCAAATTAAATTAACTACTTCAAATGTAGGAGCCTAAAAATCAAAATCCTTATGGTATACGAGACATATCTTATCATTTCTTTTACATTTGTGATGTTTTTAATGGATTTTTGAGGCGTATTGATAGGTTTTTAGAAGCATGGGAAATATCTAAGAACTTTAATTTTCAATTTTGTTATTTGCCCAAGCTACAAAACCAAAGATCATTACAAGGGTCAATTCATTAATCGTGTGTAAAACATGGCAAAGGCTGAAAATAATCTTTAATAGTGGTTAGTTTTCTACAAAATAATTGTTGATATTTATGATTTATGGTAAAGTTATGATATTAATGATTTTATATTGATTAAACTATAAGTACAACCCAACTCTATTAATTTAAATTTGTAAAATTTGGATTAACCATATTTTCAAAGACTAATCAATTAATTATTGTATTATTGGTAAATGGGAACTTTAATGTCATAACTAAACTTGGGAATTTCATGTGAATTTTTAATACGAAATTTGTGATGTCAAGGACTAAATTTAATTTAAAAGTATTATTTTTGAAATTGAAAGCATCCATGAAAATGATGTTACGTGTTGAGAAAATGGATTATTTTTATGCTTGATAATTAGTCATGAGAACTGATTTTATTAACAATCTAAAGTTGAATTATTCAAATCCCATTATTAATAATATAAAGTCATATTAATTTGACCCCATTTACACACTAAATAAAAAACATGTATAATTTTTAAATGTTAATTCCTTTTTTATTCTAAAAAATTGTAAATATAAATTTTGATTTAGTCCATGGCAACATAGTTTTTCTAAAATCACATTATTAGAGAAATAACCCATTTTCATTTCATCTACACTAATATTAATTGTAGACATTTTATAACATGTAATTTTTTTATAAATTACATCTCTATCTCCATATCCTAACTACCATAAAAAATAACCATTAACATTGAGGATGACAAATCCGTCACACCATATATACTTATCCACATATAAACTCTCATTTTAATCAAACGTTGAGGATGTTGGCAATATTGAAAGTGGTTGAAACCTATTCTTGTTGACATTGAGATTTTGTTGTTTCCAAATGTAAACATTGAATGAAAAAGACACCCAAGCTTGACGACAAATGAGAAGATGAAGACACAATTGGATGACACCCAAACAACGTGAAAAGATGGCCTTGATATGAAACATTGTTAAGTGCATTGCAAAGGCGACGAACTCAAATTTTGAGCGAAGTGCATCTCTCAAAACTATTAAGGTACCATTATTCCATATTCTTCAACATGAATTACTATTACAATGAACATCCAAAGAACCAAAAATATATATTATTTTTTAATTTTGAAATTTAGATATTTTTTAAGAATTATCTATTGATATAGAATTATCAACATAAGACAAAAAAACATTGGTGAAAAAAAACCACCTACAAGGTAAACATTTTAATGGACATGGAATGTAATAAGGTTTATCAAAAAAGGTTATCAAATAAGTAATCAGGGTTTCAAATAAACTTTTTGGTGGTGGAAAACTTATAAATTCTTCTTGTTATCATTATTCTTTTTATTTTCTTATCACACTTTTTCCTCCTCCTACTTACATTATCCTTCCCTCTTTTTCAAGATACTTTCTCATTTTAACTCCATTCTTGTTTGTTGGAAAAAGAAAACACATTAGGAGCTATGAGTTGCAATTTGGAATGACTCAACTCGGGCTTCAAGAAGCAAGACATTATAAGTTTTTTCTAACTTATTATTTTTTGTTTCTTGTTTTGTTATTTTTACATTTTTTTCTTTGATTTTATGTTTTGTATTTTGTTTTGTTTCATGTTTCTTGTGAGGAGTTGAGCTACTTTCAAACTTGGAAGTGCCGAAAGTAGATTGGTTGGTCCACACAAACACATTTGTTTCTACGTTTATAAAAACAACTTTTGTTTATGGATTTGTGCTTTTTGGGTGCTCATTGATTGCTTTTTTTCTTGTATAGGCCTTAAGATCTCCTCTTTGTGCCTCGAAAATTTGTAGCTTTCAAATCCTCTTTTGAATGGATTTTTCCTAGAGGTATGCCAATTGTGTTACACACCCAAAAAAAATTTCATTCATCAATTGATGCCCAAGTTGTTTAAAGCTTTTTGTGGATTCTTTCTTTCATATTTTTGTTGAGATAATGCATTCCATGGAGATTGATGTGCACCCTTTGATAAAACCATCCCCATACCTCCACCAAGTTCAACGTTTTGGAAGTGTTGGAAAAATACAAAAAAATTCCAAAGATGAAAGCACGGATGCACATAAAGTTATTTCGCATGGTCCCAATATCGATTGGTCATTTGACATTGAAGATTGTTATCCTCAAAATTGAACAAACGTTTCAAATGGGATATCACAAAGGTGATAAAAAGTTTTATGTTTTTCACACAATCTAATAGGGGGTGAAAAAAAACATTGATTCCCATGAGGTGGATTGGGACAAACATTGGCGAAGCCAAAATGATAGGTTCGAAGCAATCTTGTTGGGGGATGCTAACTTCAAAAGATTCTCAAAATGGATGTTCTTTTATGTGGGATGAAAGCCACAAGGTCTAGGCATGAATGCCTTTATCAATTGTGTCTATGTTGATGAGCCTTCATGGTATATTTTTGTGGATTCAATCCTTTTGGATACCTCCCATGGCTTGGTGGAGCTCCTCGCCATAATAATTGACTTCAATAAGTGAGTCATGTTTTTCTTTTTCAATGATTTCAATTTTGTTTCACTTTCCTCTTCCATTTATTCATTTTGACCCCCATATTTTGGATTTTGCAGGGGTGTGGAGCTCGACCATGTGAAGCCAAATCTGGTTCACAAGTTTTTCCACATCTAAAACATATGCACCATTCCATTGAAACAATTCAAAAATGTTCTTTCGGATGTTGTGTACAAAAAATGTGAGGATAAATTAAAGAATATTTAACATTCTTTCATTATCAATTTTTTTTTTGAATACATGTACAAGGTGCAACACAAACCTTTTTTCCTATTTTATCGATCTTCTTCTCATTTCCTTTTTCCTTCCTACAATTTCATTCTTTTTGTGAATTTCAAACTAGTTGAATACAAAGACCTTAAACCCTTTCCATGGTAGCCACCTTGATAGTGAGGTTTTATTACGAAGAAATTTCGCAAAGTTGTGATCACTTTATTGCATGGATGTAAGACTTCAAAAAAAAGGCTATGGAACAAGTTTGAAAAGGCCATTATTTTTCCTTTTTAAAACATTTGCCGGTTTGTGATCCTACTCTTGGATTAGAGTTCTTGTAGGAGATATAAGTGCATTATGGTACCAATGCAGATTCGGAAATGTTCATTAAAAAGCTCCAAATGCTGGTATAGTCTTGTGTGAGTTGGGAGCAAAAGGTTGTTTGGTTAAAATAATGGAACTAGTTTGGATTTATGTGGGAAGTTCAAAAGTTTCCCAGACCAAAATATTTCGACATATAGTTTGACAAGTGGTTACATAAAACCATGTTTTGGCAATGTTCACAATTTTCCATTTCATTTTCCTTTATTTCATTTCATAATCTTAAAATTTCATAACATCCAATTTTATTTTATTTTTTGATGCAACTTGAATTGGAGGCCATCAAACTTTTTGATTTGATTGTAGCCGATTTCCACTTATCATTGAAAGACATTAAAGGTGTGAATTCTCTATATGATTACATCCATGAATGGAGATTTGCCATATGGGAGGTCAACATTTTCAAGGAATTCAAACTAAGGGATGAATCATCTAAACATTTTTTTGTGATTGCTTTAAGATTGTTTATTCCAATAATATTTTGTGAA